>Ga0207866_1001904_pt1 | contig 17181 bp, 16 predicted proteins | sample HigsolmetaAR203D_FD_184835 | JGI IMG/M metagenome (GOLD analysis project Ga0207866, IMG submission 184835) | Ionic liquid and high solid enriched microbial communities from the Joint BioEnergy Institute, USA - AR20-3-D (SPAdes) (version 2) ...
CGGGTCACCTGCGGAAGGGAGACCGACCGAGCCTTCCAGGTATAATCGGCTTGGCTTGTTCCGCCGATGAGCCTGCGACTTGCCTTGCAGGTTGCGGCGCTGGCTGGGAAATCGAGCGCCCAGTCTGCGGAATACTCCTAGAGGCCAACATGGGCGAGCGCGCCAGGGAGGCACGGGGCTCGGGCTTCGGAGGATCGTCATCGAGGACGTCCCGTTCAGCGGGCGACGAAGGGCCGTGGCTTGCGACGGCCCGGGAGAACCGCGACGTCATAGCATCCTCGGCCGCGAAAGCGGCAGCGGCAGCGGCTTCAGGGTTCGGCTCGTCCTCAGGGGAAGCCGAATCCCGCTCCGTTTGGGCGGGTCCCTCCGCCTGAGCCGCCACGGCGGTCGGGGCGGCCTGCTCATTCCGCTCTTCGGCCAGAGTCTCGATCGACTGCACCTCGCCAAAAACCTCGTCATCCTCGGGAGCGTCGGCCTTGGCGGTGACGATCTCCATAGGGCGGTTGCATGCCCTCGAGGCGAACTCGAGAAGCGTGCGATAAGCCTCGTCTAGCTTTCCTTCAGTCCGGAGCGCCTCCGCCTGGTCGATCAGTGTCTCGCCATCACGTCGGATGCGTGCGAGCTCGAGCGTCGGGCCGGTGAGGATCTTGAACTTCTCGACGTAGAAAGAACGTGATCGAACCGGCTGGCCGTCGCGCATTACAGGCTGGCCGTTCCTGACGATCGGTTTGCCCTCGCGATAGTCCCCGATGAGTTCGACGAGCAAGCGTCGGGAGGCGATCTCTTCGCCTTCGGGAACGATGGCGTCGAGTTCGCTCTTAAGGGCGGCGGCCTTGTCGCCGAAGGCGACCGCCGGAGGGAGAGCCTTGCCGCCGCGCCCAAGTCCCCATAGGCGCACCCATGGCCCGCGCTCTGTCGCGCCGGAATCCATTCGGGTGATCTCGATGATGCTCTTCATTTCGGGATCTCCAGAGTTCATCGGCATCATGCCCGTGAATGCAGCAAACAACCATTCGGGCGAGCGAGCAGCGGATGGACGAGTCCTTGCCTAGGTATCCTCGTTGGTGTTTGATTCCACTTGGCAGTCAAGGTATCGGGGGAATTCATGAAGGAATTCGCAAGGACCGTCAGGAGGGGGACGGTCGTTGCCATCGGGACGGTCATTGCAGCGAGCGCGGTTTCCCTTCCCGCCTCGGCCGGCATCCACGGGAAGTGGGAGAGCCGCGAGACCGGCGGCAAGTGCTGGGCGGCGACGACGCCCGTGTCCAGCACTGGAGCCGCGTCAGGGCGCGGGCCGGCCTACCTGTCGATCCAAAACCACCCGTCCGAGGGCGTTCGCGGCTCCGTTGCCGTTGTTTCCGGCACCAAGGAAACCGCCAAGGGCGATGTCGCCGTCGAGGTCGATGGCGCGAGATTCGAGATGCTTCCGTTCGACGATGCCGCGTTTGCGCGCAGCGGCGCGCCCGAGGCGGCTTTGATCGCTGCTATGCGGAAGGGAAGGGAGATGACCGTCACGTGGACGCTCCCTTCCGGACAGCGCGTCATCGACAGGTACAGCCTCGATGGGTTCTCGGCGGCAAAGGCGGCTATCGACCGCAACTGCCAGTGACGGCATCGGATCAGAGAACGGGCCGCATCCAGCCGGCCCCGATATCGAAAGCTAACCGATGCGACCGCGGAGGCCTTTTCGGCTTAGGATTCGAGTAGCCCGTTTTCGCGAGGCCATCGGCGATCCATCCGCCCGTCCCGCGCGGGTATCCTGATGCCGGGAGGCACCAGAAATGCGCGCGCAGCTCGTATACGACTGGGAAGCCAATCACGTCGAGCCAGGCGATCGCACCTTCCTGTCCAGGGAAGCCGCCCGGGCACTCGTGGTCGAAGCTTGCAGGTTCCTCGGCATCAAGGTCCCCGAGATCCAGTTCATCAATGGCTCTATGGCGCCATGTTCCGCGAGCATCACTCGATGGAAGCTGCGCATTACGGAATGGGGGCGCACGAGAGTGACGCTCCTTCACGAGGTCGCCCACCTCGGCAGCGCCGAGGCGGTGAGGGCAGGGGAGGATGGCCACGGACCCACCTTCCTGGCCGTTGCGATCTCTCTCTACTCGCGGTTCCTCGGCCTGGACGAGCAAACCCTGATTACCAGCGCTCGTCGCGTGGGACTCTCCGTTGGCGACGCTCCCTCCGCGAAACGCCGCTCCTTCCTCGACATAGACTTCTGAAACGCTATTTCCCGGCCTTCGCCTTGATGGCCTCGTCGACAAGCTCGCCAAGGCGCGTGGCCTCAGCGGTGCCCTCCAGCTTCAGGCCGTTCACGAAGAACGTCGGCGTTCCGACGACGCCGCCCTTGGCCGCCTGAAGGGCAGGTTCGATGACCTGTCCTGTGATTTCCTTCGAGGACATGCAGGTGACGAGCGCGACGGTGTCGTCGACACCGGGCGTATTACGGGCAACCGCGCTGCCGATGTCAGCCGCGTTCACCCAGTCGGCAGACGTCTCGAACAGCCGGGCCACGGCTTCAGCGCGGTTCTCCGGCTTCAAACAGGTGATGGCGAGTGCCCCGGCTAGCGCCGACTTGTCGAGTGGGAAGTGCCTGTAGACGATCCTCGCCTTGCCGGTGTCGATGTAGGCCTTCCTGAACTCGGGCAGCATTTGGGAGTGGAACCTGGCGCAATGGGGGCAGGTCAACGAGGCGTACTCGAAGACCGTCACCTGAGCGTCCCGGGAGCCGATCACGACGTCCCCGGGGAGGTCATCGGGAGGCGTCCACCCGGCGGCGGCCGCTGGCGTCGCGAGACAGGTCATGGTGATTGCAGCAAGGAACGGCATGCGGAGGGCCGCGCCTATCCGGGCAAGAAGTTTGCTCATCTGAGATTTCCTTGGATGGTAACCCATGGACGGGGAAGCCCCGCGAAGACGCTTCGCGGGGCTTCGGTCACTCGACTTCGTCAGCGTGTCCGACGCCCTCGGCGAGGGCGACGGACAGCTCGGCCGTCTCCCCACGAATACGGGCCTCGATCGCGTCGGCGATTTCGGGATTGTCCCGCAGGAACTGTTTCGCGTTCTCGCGTCCCTGCCCGAGGCGCTGGCTGTCGAATGAGAACCACGCGCCGGATTTCTCGACGACGCCCGCCTTGACGCCGAGGTCGATGAGCTCGCCCGTTCGGGAGATGCCTTCGCCGTACATGATGTCGAACTCAACCTGCTTGAACGGCGGTGCGACCTTGTTCTTGACCACCTTCACGCGGGTCGCGTTGCCAATGACCTCGTCGCGATCCTTGATGGACCCGACGCGTCGAATGTCGAGACGCACGGATGCATAGAACTTCAGGGCATTCCCGCCCGTCGTCGTTTCGGGCGTTCCGTACATCACGCCGATCTTCATGCGGATCTGGTTGATGAAGATCACCATGCAGTTCGAGCGGGAGATCGACGCCGTGAGCTTGCGCAGCGCCTGGCTCATGAGACGCGCCTGCAAGCCGGGCTGGACCTCGCCCATGTCGCCCTCAATCTCGGCGCGCGGCGTGAGGGCGGCGACGGAATCGACTACCAGCACGTCGATGGCACCCGAGCGCACGAGCGTGTCGGCGATCTCGAGCGCCTGCTCGCCCGTGTCCGGCTGGGAAATCAGGAGATCGTCGAGGTTCACGCCCAGTTTGCGGGCGTAGACAGGGTCGAGGGCATGCTCGGCGTCGATGAAGGCGCAGACACCCCCCTTCTTCTGGGCCTCGGCGATGGTATGGAGCGTCAGGGTCGTCTTGCCCGAGGACTCGGGGCCGTAAACTTCGATGATGCGCCCCTTCGGCAGGCCGCCGACGCCGAGGGCGATGTCAAGGCCCAGGGATCCCGTCGGGATGGTCTCGATCTGGACGACCTGCTCGCCCCCGAGGCGCATGATGGAACCCTTGCCGAATGCGCGTTCGATCTGGGCCATCGCCGCCTCGAGGCTCTTGCGCTTCTGCTCCGGCGTGCCCTGCGGGACGGCGGACTGTGGGGCTCTGGACATGAATCCTCCGATGAGATGAGGGGAAGGGCGGTCCCTTCCCCTGTCCCAAAATTGTTGACACACGAGGCGCCGGTTTTCAAGAAGGATTCGTTAGCGGAATCCGTAGCGCGGCGATCCGGGTTCTGGATCGGGGGCGTGTCTCGGAGTGAACGGCTGGCCGTGTCCGTCGCGGTAGACGACGCGGCCACCGCGCGCGACGTCCACCGACCCGATCTTCTCCCCGAGAGCGTCCTCGAGATCGTAGACGCCGGGGACGAGCGCCGGGACGTCCAGGTAGATCGCCTCCTCGCGAGCGGTCCTGTTGAAGACGAACGGCTTGCCGTCGATTCCGATGCGGACCGAGAACTCCGCCCTGTCGCCCCCGAGACCGCCGAAGCCGATGGAGTTGTCGGGCTCGGGAGGCGCCTCGAACGTCCGGCTGCGGTCCTCACTGTTGGCGAGGAACTTGCGCAGGAAGGATTCGACGTTCGGTTTCGCGGCCGGGGAGGGGGATGCGAGCGAGAGGTTCATGCGCTCGGCCATCTCCACGTAGTGATCCCGCATGCCCTTGCCGAAGCGGGCAGCGAGGTTGTCGGCGCTCCAACGCTCGTCGATAAGTTCCGCGAAACAGGAACGACTGGCGTCGAGTATGGCCATCCCCGCAACGAGGTGTCCTTCCGCCGCGCCGCCAGGGTACGCCTCGGGCAGGATGAGCCTCACGTTCCTGGCGCGGGCCTCCGCGATGATCCGCTTGTTCTCCTCGGGATCGGCGGACGCGATCGCATAGGCGAGGCCAAGCCAAGCTTGGCGCCGGACGACGTCCTTGCCTCCATCACGCCCACGACGGGCGAAATCGGTTTCCGTAAGGGCAAGCCTCTGGCGACGGGTTCCGTCCTCGCGAACGATGTCCGCCATCTCGATGGGGAAGCCCTTGGCGGCGACGAGGTGCATGTAGTCCTGGATCTCGTCGAGGCGGGGGCCGCCATGACGATGCAGCAAGCCCTTGAGTTCGACGATCCTGAGATCCTGGTCACGCAGGGTGGTCCGTCGATTTCCAATAGTCACGCTCGGGACGACGACGTTGGCTGGGGCGGACCTGTTGCTGCGCAGGTCACGAAGCATGTTCATCGGACCGCGGCCCGTGATTTTCGTGTATAGCTCGACCGACTTGCTCTTCAGGTAGTCGGCGAGCGACTCCAGCGACGGCGGTTTGAAGGCGCCGGAAACGAGGTCCTTCAGGCGCTCCTGAAGTTCAGCGATGAACCGCGTCGAGGCATCATTGGAAGGGGCGGGGATGTCCAAACGAGAGGCATTGATGACACCAGCCACGCCCTGCCAGTCCCCGAACGGAGAGACAGGAGACCTCCTGGACGCCACCAGGTTGGCCAGTCCCGTCGTTTCAAGGAGGCCGGAGAGGATCGACGATCGACCGAGACGATCGACCATCCCGGCGATGCCGCCGAGGATGCCGGATGCGGGGGTTGCCATGGCCGCCATCTTCCGTCCTCCGTTCTTGTTGTCCCGGTCATGTTCCCCGTGGGGGCGCGCAACAAACAAGACCACGGCAGCCGGGTAAGAACCAAATCTGGCCAATTGCCGCCGGTGGGCCAGTCAGTGGCGGAGGTGGTGTCCCGGGGGATGTGGGGAGGACTTAGACCATGCTGATGCCGTCGAGGGCGAAGTCGATGCGTGCCTCGGCGATCCGCCTCGCGATCCAGCGAGCCATCAAGATTTCGTTGCCCAAGGGGGTCTCGAAAAGAACCGTGGTGACGGGGCGCTCCTCCATCGCTCCCAGAGGACGCACGAAGTAAGTCTCGCTGGCGCGCCAGACCCGGCCGTCGTTGGTGGCGACGAGTTCGATGGACACCTGGTCGGACGGGATTCTGATGATGGTGGCTCCCGTCTCGATGCCCTCCGTAGGCACCCCGATTGCGGCAAGCGAGGCCTCGAGAGCCTTCCGAAGATGGACGGTCGGCGAACCCTTCATCGTTTCATGCCCCTTGCGGTGTCGGTTCTTCTGGATCCTAATATCGAAACCTTGCGAGATGGAACCGTCATGAGAGGAAATCCCATGGCCACACGGCACCCCGAATTCCAGTACCTCGACCTGCTCAAGGATGTCTGGGAGACGGGATCGGAGCGCATCGACAGGACCGGCGTCGGGACCCGGGCCAAGGCGGGAACGATGATGCGGTTCGATCTTTCGGACGGGACGGTACCCATCTTGACGACGAAGAAAGTCAGGTGGCGCGACGCCCTGATCGAAATGCTCTGGTTCCTGTCTGGTGACACCAACATCCGGTCTCTGGTGAGCCAGGGCGTCAGGATCTGGACCGACTGGCCGCTGGACCGCTACCGGAAGGCAACCGGAGAGAACATCTCGAAGGAGGAGTTCGAGGCGCGCATCCTCGAAGACGAGGACTTTGCGAAGGCGCATGGCTCGATCGGCTACTGTTACGGAGCGCAGTGGCGCGCCTGGCGCACCCCGGAAGGCGGCACCATCGATCAGGTCGCTGAGACCATTCGGCTGCTCAGGGAGGACCCGTACAGCCGACGTAACCTTTTTCACGCCTGGAACGTCGCTGATCTCCCATCAATGGCCCTCGCCCCATGCCACATGGTCTATCAGTGGTTCGTCGCCGACGGCCGCCTCCACCTCGTGCTTTACCAGCGCAGCGCTGACACGGTTCTCGGCGTGCCGTTCAATCTTGCCGGGGCTTCCTTCCTCCTGCGCATGCTGGCCCAGCAGGCCGATCTCGAACCCGGTACGTTCACATGGTTCGGCGGAGACACGCACGTCTACCTCAACCACGCTCACGTCGTGGAGGAGCAGACAAGAAGGGAGCCGAGACCGTTCCCGAAACTGGCCTTGCGCCGCCGCCCGGCGACTATCGACGACTACTCCGTGGACGACTTCGAGCTCATTGGCTACGACCCGCATCCCTTCATCAAAGCCCCAGTGGCCGTCTGAACAACAGCTCGCGGACATCTCGATCATCGCCGCCGCCGACGATGCCTAGGGCATCACACTCTGACTACCAGGGAAGGTGACAGCGGTGATCGACCGAGCCCGACGAGCGAGGCGATCGAGATTAGGCCCGGCGATTGCATCCCGTCTGTGCTTGAGCGCTTCACCGAGGCGACGCGCGGGGATGGAGGGTACGGCTCGAGCGGGAATCGAGGTCAATCGAGCAGGGATGGATCGAACCCTCTGTCCTCGAGAACCTTCCGCATCTTTTTCAGGGCCGACATCTCGATCTGCCGGATTCTCTCCCGGGTGACGCCGAAGTCGACGGCGATCCTTTCCAGGGTGTCCGGCGGATCGGCGAGCACCCGGCGGGTAACGACTGCCTTCCCCCGGCTGTCTAGGGTGTCGAGCACCTCGGCGATGACTCCCGAGAAGTATTCGGAAGCGGCACCGTCGGAAATGATTTCCTCGGGACTGGGCTCCCGACTGGGCAAGGCATCCGCGACCGTCAGCGAACTGTCGCCCAACGGCTCGTCCAGCGACAGGGCCGGCATGGTGGCAGCGAACGCCTCGGATGCGCCGTCCATATGTCCCGACCTGAAATCGAAGAACATCCTCGTCGGTACGTCGACAACCGACGCAACGCGTGCGACGGCAACCTGGACGTAATTCCGTATCCACAGGCGAGCGTAGCTCGAGAAGCTGGCTCCCTTCGCTGGATCGAAGCGATCAAGGGCCTTTAGGAGTCCCATGGCCCCTTCCTGGGCGAGGTCCTCCTGCTGATCGGGATTCGATGTGTATCGAGCTGCCACGGAGAAGCACAGGCGGCCATAGGCGCGGACGATCCGGTCCCGTGCTGCCCGGTCGCGGCGGCTCTGCCACGCCTCTATCAGGCGCGCCTCCTCCTCGGCCGTAAGCATGGGCTCTCGGGAGGCCGATCTTCTCGTAAGGACCACGAAACGTCCCCCCAATAGGATTCATACAATTTGATATTTTGCCCGTTGGCGGGATCCGAGGCACCCAGGATTTCCATCCCGGGACAGGGACAGGCACATTCTACGGTTCCGGCATCCATACAGACCGTCCGCTTGAACACCTTCCTCAATCAGCAGCGGATTCCTCGTCGACGTCGATCACGACGCCGTCGTCCGTCGTTGATGGCGAGACCTCGGACCAGTTTCCGTCCGGCAGGCTCTCGCTGCTTCCTCTCCGCACGATCTCGATGACGTCGCCGTCTTCGGCTCGTTCCCCAGTGGAGCGTTTGACCGCGATCTCCTCCGCGCCTTCCGGCAGAGGGAACTCCTCGAATTCGATCCCCGGGGCATGATCTAGGATATCCCGGGCTATCGGCGCTGCGGTTGCCGCGCCTGAGGCCCCCTTGCGCAGCAGCGAGAAGTCGTCGTTCCCGACCCATACCGTCACGACGACGCGGGGGCCGTACGCGACGAACCAGACGTCTCGAGGACCGTTTGTGGTGCCCGTCTTGGCTGCGATGGGGCGATCGAAGCCGGCAAAGGCACGACTTGCCGTGCCGTTGCTGACGACACCGCGCAAGATCGAACTCAATTGTGCGGCGGCGATGGGATCGACGACGATCTCGGGATCGGCCGGCTTTGCATCGGTTATGAACCTCGGCGTCACCCTGCGCCCGCCGTTGGCGACCACCGCATAGGCAGCCGCGAGGTCGAGAGGCGTGACCCCCTCGGTGCCAAGCGCGGCCGATGGAGTGAAGCGTTCCGGCAGGGGCAGGCCGACACGCGCCGTGATCGAGCGCATGGCATCCTCGCCGATGTCGCGCATGAGGCGGATCGTGCTGAGATTGCGCGACTGCTCCAGGGCCCTACGCAGGGTGATGAGACCCACGCCCCGATCATTCGAGTTCTTCGGCCGCCAATCCGGCTGGCCGGGCGCTGGCGCGATGACGATAGGCGAATCGAGAACGGGACTGGTAGCGTCGTAGCCGAGCTCGAGCGCGGCTAGATAGATGAAAGGCTTGAACGCCGACCCCGACTGGCGGCTCGCCTGCGTCGCTCTGTTGAAGGCGTCCCTCGCATGGCTGAAGCCGAACCCGCCGGAAATCGCGAGGACGTCCCCCGACGCCGGGTCCATGACGACGGCCGCGCCCTGAACCCGCGGGATCTGGACAAGCTCAGGACCATTGCCGAGATCGCCGACGAGGATGGCGTCGCCGACGCGAAGGAGATCACGTGCCACCGATCTTCCCGTCCACGACAACGAGCGCCCTGTCAGGGTCACACGACGGCTGGGAAGCTCAACGACGGCATCTCTGCCAACCTCGATGACGACGCCAACCTCCCAGTCCTCTGCCCGCTCGGGCTTCGCGAGCCGTGGATCCGACCAATCCACGGGCAGACTGATGCCGCGGGCGAGCGGTCCGCCCCATCCGCGCTTTCGATCCTCCCTGACGAGGCCACGCCGCAGGGCCGCATGAACGGCCTTCTGTGTGTCCGGGCGTATCGTCGTCCGGATGATCAGATCCTTGGCATTGTGTTCCGCGCCGCGGCCGGCAAGCTCGGCCTCGATCCTGCGGCGGATTTCTTCCCTCGGATAGCTGAGCGACGGATCGGTACGCGCCTGCTCCGCACCAGACCGTACGACCTTGATAGGCTCCCTCATGGCCTGATCGGCTTCGTCTCTCGTGATGAAGCCGTCATCGGCCATGCGGCGAAGAACGTAGTTGCGGCGGATCTCGGCGGCGGCCGGGTTCCGGAACGGGTTGTAGTCGCTTGGCGCCTTGGGGAGTCCCGCGAGCGTCGCTGCCTCACCAACGGTCAGGTCCGAGAGATCCTTCGAGAAGAAGGTCCTTGCTGCCTCGGCGACGCCATAAGCTCCGGCTCCGAAGTAGATCTTGTTGAGATAGACCTCAAGAACGCGCCGTTTTCCGACGTCCCTGTCGATCCGCATCGCCAGGATGGCCTCGCGGATCTTGCGGTCGAACGTCTGCTCGGACGTCAGGAGGATGTTCTTGACGACCTGCTGGGTGATCGACGACCCACCCTCCATGGGGCCTTGGACCCGGTGGCCGTCCTCGAGCATCGAAGGAAGAACGCGCTCACGCAAATTCGACAACGCCGCCCTGACGATGCCGACCGGATCGATGCCCTGGTGTCGCCAATAGTGCCTGTCCTCGGCGGCCAGAAATGCATTGACGACAAGGGGCGGAATGTCATCGAGGCTGACGGGCTTGCGCCGTTCCTCGGAATAGACGCCGAGCAGCGAGCCGTCGGCGGCCAGAATGCGCATTCCCATGGGCGGCCGCCATTCCGCGACCTTCATGTGATCCGGGAGCGTCGGGGCTATGGATTTCAGGTAGGCGAGACCTGTCGCCCCGGCGAACACGGAAGCTCCGAAGACAAGGATTGTCGTCCCGGCAAGCAGCTTGCGAACGATGCCCATCTTCAACCTGAAGCGGCAATGCGGCCGCGGGAGGAACCCGCACCGCCATTCGAGGCCTTGGAAGTGCGGAACATCGGCGGCAGGGTCGAGCCGAGCCGCGAAAGCAATTCGCGCGACGGTTTCCGGCCATTAATTCGCGGAGTCGCCTCGGCCGAGTAGGACTTCTCGTAATGAGCGATCAACCTGAGGGCCTCGTCACGGAATCTGCGCGCATCCCACAGTGACTTCCAGCAGCGAAGCATTGCCTGCGCTGCCTCCGGGCTCAGAGAGGCTCCGACGGTGAGGGTGACCACCTCGTTCGCGATGATCTCCCACCGGAACGCAAAGACCGCCGGGTCGGAGGTCGGACGCCCATCGATGGCTTCGGCTGCTGCATCCAGTTTCAGGCGCTGATCGGCCATCACGCAGACGGCATCAATGGCGGTCAGGCGATCCATCCGGCGTGGCGCCTCGACTACGGCGCGCCCCCATATGCGCGATCCCTCAAGCAGCAGGGAATTCGAAAGGATGAGAGCCGCCGCGCGGATGTCCAGCCTTGCACGCGAGACTGTCGACGGCGCGGTCTCCGCGAGCGCCTCGAGCGTGGCCAACGCCCTTCCTTCCTTCGCTTTCGGCGGCATCGAATCCCTCCTGACCGTCAACTATGTATCGACGCCGAAGGACTGGCAACGGACAGGCGAAAAGATCGGGCGCCCCGGCCGCGGCCCGTCGAGGGAGGATGTTCGCATCGAGGATGACGGGTGGCACGGCCCCGCGGCCGGGGCGATGCCGCGTATATAGCGGCGTTCAACGGGAAACAATGACGGCGGCATTCAACTTCCCGAACAGGCCGCGGCCGCGGAAATACTGTGGACGATCAGAAACTTGACGTGAACTTTCGGGGATTGAGTCCCTTTGACTCCCTCCCGGCCGTGTGGCAAGAGATAGGATGCTTTTCCACGTGCTGTGGAGCCCACTCGAAGAAGAGGACTCGTTTCATGGCCTCCGAGCGGTTTCTGGCGGACCTGACCAGGCTTGTGCCGGACCTCTACAGGTTTGCCCAATCCATGACCAGGAACACGGATTTCGCGGAGGAACTCGTTAGCGAGACGGTCATCACCGCGCTGAAGCGGTGGGAGGGCTACACGCCGGGCACGAACATGACCGCCTGGCTGTTCACGATACAGGCGAATCTCTATCGGAACATGCTGCGCAAGCGACATTACCGCTCGCTTTTCGAAACCGACGCGGACGCGACGAGTGTTGGGATTCCCGCGCCTCAACAGGGTGTCGTGGAACTCGATGACGCCATCCGCATCATCGAGCAGCTGCCGAGCGAACAACGTGCCGCCTTGTACCTGGTGTGTCGCGACGGTCACTCCTACGAGGAGGCGGCGCGAATCCTCGATTGCGAGGTCGGCACGGTCAAGAGCAGGGTGCATCGGGCGCGGGCCGCGATAGCGAAGGCGTTCGAGGGCGAGAACGATGCCGCCGCGACTCCGCGCCCGTGAGGACACGTGGCCGATGGAATCCGATCCAAGAACATGCATCGCCGGGCGAAGGACTAAAACGGCAATGCGAATTGACGGGCGGCGCGTCGACCGGAATTCTTGGGACATGGGCGGCGAGCTCGGTTGGTTGAGCGGCTGACCCTTAATCAGACTGTCCCGGGTTCGAACCCCGGGCCGCCCATCATCTGCCTCGCGGACCGGTGGCCGAGCGGTTGAAGGCGCCGGACTTTTAATCCGGTGACGAGAGTCCATCGTGGGTTCGAATCCCACCCGGTCCGCCACCTGCCCCCGCGAAATCGTTCTCCCGATCCGGCTGCGGCCGAATTTTTGCGTTGTTTTCGAGGGTTATGCGGGAGGGGCGGTTCACCGCCTTCGGGCGGGAGCATGCGAATTCGTTCTCTTGTGCCCCGTATTCTCCGGACCTGTTAACCGCGTCATTGCGGTTAACAGGCGTAATTGGTTGATTGCAAAAGGAACTTTTGGGGCAACTTCGCGACGCGTTTGCGGAATCCGTCCGCACGGGCGACCGGAACCCGCCTCGAATCTTCGCAGTTCACAAGTGATAGTCTTGGGCAAGGGTACTGTCATAAAGGTTCTTGATTGATATCGCCGACTCGATCGCGGCGCGGACAGAGGGTTCCTTGATATCCAAAACGCGATATTGCTCGCCGACCTTGGCGATCGCGTCGATCCGCCGGAAAACGTGACCGTGCTTTTCCGCGTAGGCCGCCAGTCCTCTCAGCTTGGGAATGGCATCGCCGAACTGCGTTCCGTGAGGATCGACAATGTCCGCCGCAATTGACCCGTCCGGCAGACGCGCAAAAATGATGAAGTCTGGCCGAACGATCTTGATTTCTCCGTCGTTCTCGTATGTGACGCCCAGTGAATCCTGACTGGCACGAGATGGGTTGCGGTACCACCCAACGACATCCGGTCGTTTCAGTTCTGCCTTGATCACGTCGGCTTCCCAGGAATTGAAGTCTTCCGGAAACAGCCCGTCAGTCGCGCACATCAGGTGGCGTTCGTATCGTGGTAGAGGTGTTTCGGTTCCGTCGGCCTCTCGAATGGTCGTGGGTTGCATCCAGGACTTCGGTTCGGCCAGATCGACGTCCAGCGGATGAGCGCTCATTTCCCTAAGCTGGCGATAGACTTCCTGTCGCTCATCGGAAAGTCCCCTGATTTCGACCCGGAATCTGGTCAGCCAGTCGTTGGCCAGTTTTTCGGCCTCGTCTTCGAGATAGGTCTTCACTCCCGGCACCATTCCGATGGCCGCGATGGTGACACGTGCCTCGATCAGTGCCGCTTCCAAGTCGGCCGGATCACCCTCGGATTTCGCCAGGGCCTCACAATATGTCGTCGCAAGATCCGGGCTGAGTACACGTCCTGCCCGACGGAATGCGTCATCAATGACGGCGAAGTCAGCGGCCTCGATGAAATCGTCGAAGGACATTTCGCCGGCATCAAGATCGACACCAACGGCGATGCCCTCGACCGTAAGCACGGCCTTGCGCGCTTTCGCGATCTCTTCCTTGTAGCGCTCCCTAGCGGCATTCAGCACCTTGTGCATCTCGGCGTGGGCCTTCTTGCCGGCGCCGGGCAAAAGCCCATCCGCTGCCAATTCGTGCGCCAGGGCGGTGAGGCGCTTGACCGGCTTGGCGTGTTTCTTCGGCAAGGCCTGCGAGGGAAGCGAGGTCAGCTTGTCCCAGACTTCCTTGGGGATGGCCGGATTCGGTTTCAACTCTTCGGGATTGACGAGCACGCGGCGGCCGGGCAGCTCCTCGCCCCCGTCGCCGCCCGACATGAGCGCCTTGGCGACTTCTGTCACCGACTTCTTGTCGAAGAGCGGCAACATGCAGTCGACGGCATTGAGCCTTTCGTTGCCCGCGATGCGCCGCGCAAGGGGTGTCCGGACCATCCGGCCGAGCAGCTGGGTAATATGCGTCCTGTCGCGCGCCGGGCGGAACGACACCATCACCTCTGCCCGTGGGCAATCCCAGCCCGTGCTGATCGCATCCTTGGCGATCAGCACCCGCACCCAGGTGGATTCCTGCACGCGTTCCGGCGAGATGTAGGGAATGGAATGGCGGCCAAAGGTCTGGGTGGTGTGGTCGCCGAACACATGCGCCACGGCATCGTCGGGCAGATCCGACCAGTGTTCGTAGATCGTATCGAGCGCGCGCCCGATCTCGTCGGGGTCGGGCGTATTCGGCACCTGGAGAACCATGAGCGGCACGACAGGATCGGCATCGCCCTGTTCCGCCGCATAGGCCTCCCAGGCAGCCGTGATCTCCTTCAACTTGTCAGTTCCGCGCCGCACCAGCACCGTGTCGAACTGGCCGACCTCGTTTGGCACGTCGAGGATGATCGTATCCTTCAACAGGCCCGATGCCTGCACCTTGGCCGAATCCACCACCACGTTGGGAAGGGTCGCGCGGTCGGTCATGTCGGCCATGGCCGCGTTGAACCGCTCGACCGTCGCCGAAATCCCCAGCACCACGGGGATGCCGGGCACCGAGCCCGAGCCGTTGATCAGGCGCCTGACGATGGTCGGTTTCTCGCCGCCATTCGCGCCGCGCATGCCTCGATGCGCCTCGTCAAGAACGAGGTAGAGCGTCAGATCAGGGTCTTCGATGGTGTTCTGGATCGTGTCCCAGATCGTGAAGGCCCGCGCATCCGGCATCAGGGGCACGCCGCCTTCGGTCTCTACCCCGGCATCGTCGGGGTCATGCCCGCGCACCAGAAGGCTCGTCTTGCTCAGCTTCTGGGTGTTGAGGAAATAGACCTTCCCCGGCTCCAGCTTCTCGCGCTGAAAGGTGTTCTGGACGATCACCAGGTCCGACAGGTTCAGCCGGTCGGAGGCCTCGCGCAGGCGGAAATGGGACTGCGCATTCAGCGAGGGGTCGTCGCTGAACCAGATCACCACGGCGCCGGGGTCGGCCTCGAAATCGAAATTGTCGTCGCCGTGAAACAGCGCCTCGAACACGGCCGCGGCCATCACGGTCTTGCCGGCGCCGGTGGTCGCGGTCAGCGAAAAGGCGGTCTTGCGCCCCCGTTCGCGCCAGAACATCGCCGCGTCCTTGAGGTTTTCCAGCACATCGCGGACAGCGTCTTCCTGGTAATCCTTGAGCGTGAACTTCATGCCTCAGCGCCCCATCGAAAAGCGGAAATTGGAAAGATAGGCCTCGTAGAGCCGGATCGGCTCGACTTCCGCCGGCAGGCGCCGCGCCACGGATTGAAAGCGCCGGTCGTCATCGGTGACGACATAGGCGATCTTCAACCCTTGCGTCCCCTCGACCGCGGCACAGAATTCGGCCGCGCGGTCGAGATCGGTGAGCAGGCCATAGGTATCGGCCACCGCCCAGCCCTGTTCGGGCAGCGTGTCGATGCGCCGGCCACGGGCGCCCGCGCGCAGCCACAGCAGGGGCGCGATGCGCCGGAGCGGCCGGAGACATCTCTCGTTCTCGCGGCGATCCCTGCGCATCACGCAGCGATGAGACGTGGCGGCTTCAGGATGCCTTCCGGTGATCGGTCGTGCGGATCGGGGCGCACAACCGTGAAAACCTCACCGCTCACGGGCGGGCCGACCGTCGGCGGCGCGACGAGAACCGCGGCGGCCAGACAGGTCTGGCAGCAATCCGCAAGATTTGGGCTGCCGTCCGCATTCGCGCAGCCTGCCGATTGATCGGCGCCATGGTCGTCCGCCATGTGATGATTGGCGCAGTGGCTTGCCGTGCCGGCGGCCTGTTGCTGGTGGATGGCGTGTCCGCCGGGGCCGGCATGTACCGGGACCTGCAGAACCAGGGCGCCGATGGCAAACAGCAGGATGTAGACCGCAAACTGGCGCAATCGACAGCATTTCGCCCCGAAGGCAGCTCGCGCCCGCCCGGTCATGCGCCACCTTCCTTCCCGGCGGCACGCCGGGTCCGTGCGATGTCACGTTCACGTCGCGCGCCACCCGACGCCGCGAGACAGCCCCGCTGACGGAGGCAAGCCGCCTCGGCGAAGTGCTGTTTCGGATCATTCGCAAGCCGGGCGGTCATGTCGTCAGCCCCGTGTCAGATTTCCCGCGGACCGAGGAATCGCCCGAAGCTCCGGGTGGTCGGGCCGAACAGGAACGCTTCATAGGGCTCGGGATCGACGCCTGGAAAATCCATGCCGGGCGAGCCGGCGGGCATTCCAGGAACGGCCAGCCCTGTCGCGTCAGGCCGCTCGGCCAGAAGGCGACGGATCGCCGCGGCAGGCACATGGCCCTCGACCACATAGCCGCCCACCTCGGCGGTGTGGCACGATGCCAGTTCGACCGGCACGCCGAGCCGCTGCTTGAGGCTGTCCATGTCGGTGGTTTCCACCACCCGCACCGGGAAGCCTGCGGCCTCGATATGCGCGACCCAGCTATCGCAGCAGCCGCAGGACGGATCCTTTGTGACGCTCACCAGAGGCAGCGCTTCAGCATGCCCCCGGCCGATTGTAGACAGCAGCAGGGGAAGTGCGCCGGCAGCGGCCAGAATGGCGCGCCGGCTGATGCGGTGATCGTTTCTCATCGTCAAACCTCGCTTCATGGATTCATTGTCTCCCCGTCACGGTCCATGTGCGGCGCACAATGAGGTGAGCAGCGGATCGAAGGCCCGGCACCGCCATCACAGCTTCACCTTCCGCAAACGCGCGGCATTGGCGATGACACTGACCGAGGACAGCGCCATGGCGGCGGCGGCGATGATCGGCGACAGCAGGATGCCGAAGAACGGGTAGAGCACCCCGGCCGCGACAGGCACGCCGAGCGCGTTGTAGATGAAGGCGAAGAACAGGTTCTGGCGGATGTTGCCCATGACCGCTTCCGACAGCCGGCGGGCGCGGACGATGCCGGTGAGATCGCCCTTGAGCAGTGTGACGCCCGCGCTTTCCATCGCCACGTCGGTGCCGGTGCCCATCGCGATGCCAACGTCCGCAGCGGCCAGCGCCGGCGCGTCGTTCACCCCGTCGCCGGCCATCGCCACCACCTCGCCCGCAGCCTTGTGCCGCTGCACGACCGCGCTCTTCTGATCGGGCAGAACCTCGGCCTCGACCTCGTCGATGCCGAGCTGGCGCGCGACCGCCTTGGCCGTCGTCCAGTTGTCGCCGGTCAGCATGACCACGCGGATGCCTTGCTCCTTGAGGGCGGCCAGCGCCTCGGGCGTCGAGGGCTTGACCGGATCGGCGATAGCGAAGATGGCAGCGACGCGGCCATCCACCCCCATGAAGATCGCGGTTGCGCCGTCCTCGCGCAGCCGGTCGGCCTCATCGGCCAGCGGCGCGACATCGACGCCCTGCTCGGCGAGGAACTT
>Ga0207866_1001919_pt1 | contig 17010 bp, 21 predicted proteins | sample HigsolmetaAR203D_FD_184835 | JGI IMG/M metagenome (GOLD analysis project Ga0207866, IMG submission 184835) | Ionic liquid and high solid enriched microbial communities from the Joint BioEnergy Institute, USA - AR20-3-D (SPAdes) (version 2) ...
CGTCTTTTATTTCTTTTGGTAATTGCGCAAAATACTCTTTTTTCGTTATCATAATGGTGACACCTTTCTTTCTTTGGTTTTTGGTTTGGTCACCAATAGTTTACCAAAAGAAAGAGGTGTCTTTTTGTTTTTTAGACGAATTTTTTCAGTGTCAAGTGAATATGAGATACCCAAAGAAACCTATCAAATCAAGGATTATTCATAAATTTTTCACTGCGAAAGTTGAGGTATTTATTTTAAAAATGATGTGAATATTTTTGTTAAATAAGCTAAAATGATGACGATTGCAATTGACAATCAGTTTCCATTCGCGGATAATTTAGAAACAAGAACATACATTCCCTTATTTCTTATAACGAAGCTGAGGGTTGTTCTTTTATGTAGAAAAGGAGTTGATTTAATTGGAAAATCAAAAAATTACTACGTGTTTCATGTTCAATGGCAAAGCTGAAGAGGCAATGAATTTTTACACCTCTGTATTTCACCCATCAGAAATCAACAGTGTTTTCCATCATGAAGATGGGTCGGTATTACATGCGACATTCACGTTAAAAGGACAAACATTTATGGCGATCGATAACAATAAACAAGAACACCCTTTTACACCTGCAATGTCACTGTTTGTAAATTGCGATAATGAAGAAGAAATCAACAAAGCATTTGAGCAGTTGTCTCAAAACGGCAAAGTTTTAATGCCTTTATCTTCTTATCCTTTTAGTGAAAAGTTTGGTTGGGTGGAAGATCAATATGGTGTATCGTGGCAATTAAACCTTGCAAAAAGCTAACTGCTCAATGGTTGCTCTTAAAGGATAAAATTAGACCATTTTTTTTACCACCGTTTACATAATGAATGGTGGTATTTGTGTTTTTTAGAGTATGACAATATTTTGCTTTTTACAGTTCCGCAAATATTTAAATAATAAAATCATAAAAGGCACTCAATTGGACTGCCTTATGGTCATTAATAAGATTGAATTTTATTTAATATGTCATTTGAATTTGTTGTGAATAGGATATATGTCTCTTTTTTCGTTTTAATGACTACTCTATCCGTCGTAGCAAAAGGAGTGCCGATTCTTATCTTTCCCGGCGTACGTGTTATCAAGTGATATCCCTTCGATGTCGGAAATGGGGATTTCCACCTTCGTTAACTGCCATGTGATCACAATATGATTATTTTCCTTTTTTACGTTTATTCCTAACATGATCTTCACCGCCATTTTTAAATTATTTAAAAATATTACCTGTCATATCCCACCATGAAAATTTGAGACTCTCACAGAGTCCCCATTCCCATACAATCTCCAAATGAGTCTACATTTTCGTCGGTCACTTCTTCAATTATCGTTTGATGAAAAATGAGGGCAGCTATTTACCGGCCGCTTGCATTTTTGGTTTAGAAGGCTGTGTCAGAACTCAAGCACAGTGTTCTTCTTTTTTTCTTCCAGATTAATCTCGCTTATGCTTTGCAGATAAGAAAAAATCATAGATAAACCAATATACAGTTGGAAAAAGGACAATAGAAATAAATTTATATTCAGTCGGGACAAATTTAAGGGGTTCATGAGAGAATACATCAAGTCCTGCTCCACCAATCCGTTTTTCTTTTAAAGTGTGTACTAATGCTTCTTCATCTTCTGATGAATACCGACCAGAAAGGTATCAATGAGAAACCGGAGGGTCTCGTTACGATCAAGTGGAAGTCCAAAGCCTCCTTTCCGTTCAAGGGATGAAAAACCATGGAACATGCTTCGCAAACTACGTACAGCATGCAAGGCTGTTTCGTCATCCAATTTATATACGTGAAGCACTCGCAGAGTTAGTTTCACAATCTCATCTCCCGCTCGTTGTATTTCAGGATCGAGTGGATCAGGCGATTGCAAGGTTGCTTCATATAAGCCGGGATGGGCTCGGACAAAAGACACATAAGCTTTTCCCAGCGTACGCACCGCATCATCACCAGACCGTCCGATAGCCGCATCTGCCAATGAGCTATATAGTTGTTTGAGACCGTAAACTGCGAGTTGCTTTCTCAAGCCGTGCAATCCTTCGATGTGGTTGTACAAAGACGGGGGGCGGATGCCAAGTTTTTTCGCCAACGTCGCCAAAGTGACAGCTTCAAGTCCCTCTTTGTCGGCAATTTCTGCTGCCGTTTGTAAAATCGTGTATAAGTCTAGACCCATTCTAGGAGACAATTGCGTCACTCCTTCCCGGCTTGGATCGATTTGAAATTACGTTCTGCATTGGCTATGGCACGGTCGATAGCTGTTCCTGGTTGCTCCAACATATTCCCATGCCCTGCTCCTAGTAAGGATGGTCGATATTCACGTATTTTATATGCGCTTTTAAGAGCAACTTCTTTATTCCAAGTAGCCATTGCCGGAAATGGAAACAACGGCTGTAAGTGCCCCGATACAGCGATGCCTCCTCTCGTTTGGAACGCGTCGCCTACAATACAAGCGTCATTTCGTGTATCGAGAAATGACATGGAACCGGGCGTATGTCCCGGCGTGGCAATTGCTATCAACGAGCCGATTCGATCGCCCTCTTTTAGTAAGACATCTGCCCGTGTCTGTAGTTTTTTCGGTACTCCCCCACGAATCGGTGTATTAGGTTCGTTCGGATCCAACGACCTGTCTCCGGACATCAGGCGGTTGTCGCGCTCTGAAACATAGACGGACACATTCGGAAGATTCTGTTTTAACGCATCCAGCGCTCCCACATGATCCTCGTGTGCATGAGTGAGAAGGATACGTGTGATGGGTTTTCCGATATCTTCCGCCGCTTTCAAAATTCCTTTCGCACTATAAGGCAAGGCAGCATCAATCAATGTTAATTCCTCATCCTCCTCAATCAGGTAGCAATTTACAGGGAAAAAACGCGGCAAGAATGTCAATTGATAAACGGTATTTTTGCGGATGAATCGCATATATTCCACCCTACCCTCTTAAAATTAAGAATATTCACTTTATTATAACTAATGATATTAGTTTTTGCGACCAAAAAGTTCTTCTAATGTGTATCAACCTTTCGGCAAATACTTTTTCTCTATCCGTCATTTTCCAAAACAACACTTCAGACATCCAAATAAGAATGTTCATCCAGTTCGTCCATAAAGAAAAAATCAGATTTCGGTGCATTATAATCAGTTTCATCGGATTTTTCTGAGCTATTTAAAGTTTATTATAGTAGAAACATAAGAGAAAACCGATTCATTCATTGAAAGAAGGAGTGCTTTTCGCCTGGGATGAATGACCTACACAGTCGATCAGCATTTCTCTAAATCGTTCTGCTGTTTTAGACATTTGCCGGTCTTTAATCCAAATGAGTGCTGTCTCTGATTTTAATAGAGGGACAATCTCTGAACTTGACAATGTTCCTTCAGGTCTTAATTGAATGGCTGATTTAGGAACGATGGCAATTCCTACACCGGAGTCTACTAATGTTAGCAAAGTCGCGACATCTGGACTTTCACAAATAATGTTAGGATTAAATCCAAAACTCTGACATGACTCAACAAACAATTCGAAGAGTCCTTTTCCGCCTTGGCCATGCAAGATCATAAGGGGATATTCTTTCAGCTTCTTTATATGAATGGTATCTCTTTGAAAACCAGTCCAATCACTAGGATAAACCGCTACAAGAGGTTCCGTATTCAAACGGACGATATTCAAGTTTTTAGATTCAATCGGCAGCCTTGTGATTCCCAAATCAATGACTTTTGTTTGTAAAAGTTCTTCTACTCTATGAGAATCCCCCTCCCATAATTGAAAATTCACACGAGGATACTTCTTCTTAAAAATTTGAATGGGTTTTGGCAGATAAGATACGCATGACATAACAGTGCCTATAGAAAGTTTTCCCGCAATTCCCATCCCCTGTTCTTTTACTTCCGATATCATTCCATCGATAGAATTTAATATTTCTTTCGCTCGATGGAAAAAAGTCCATCCTGCTTGCGTCAGCTCAATACTTTTTGTATTACGCTGAATCAATGTAACACCAAGTTCTTCTTCTAACGCCTTCAATTGGAGACTAAGCGGAGGTTGGGCCATATGGAGCCTTTTGGCGGCTCGTGTTATTTGTCCTTCTTCCACGATAGTTACAAAGTAGAGAAGCTTCCTTAACTCCATGGTAAATCACTCCTATTTATACATAAAATATATATTTATCATTTATTATATATATTTTACATATAAAACCAAAGGTGATAGTGTCAATATTGTCAACAATATCCAAAATGACTCGGATGAATTTCGTGTAGATACGTTCATCTAGGCCATTAAAGAAATATTTTTAAGAGGTGATCATGATATGGTATACAGAGATTTACGCTCTTTTCTAGAAAAACTAGAATCTGAAGGGCAACTGCTTCGAGTCACACAAAAAGTTAATCTGGAACCGGACCTCGGCTCGGCTGCACGTGCAATCAATAATCTAGGAGATCAATCTCCGGCATTGCTTTTTAATAACATTCATGGATATAAAAATGGCCGAGTGGCACTAAATGTCATTGGTTCATGGCCCAATCATGCGCTGATGATGGGACTTCCAAAAGATACTCCCGTTAAAGAGCAGTTTCTAGAATTTGCACGTCGATGGAGCCATTATCCCGTTCCGGTTGAAAGAGTGGACAGTGCACCTTTTCAAGCGAATGTAATAACAGAAAATATCAACTTATTCGACATCTTGCCGTTGTTTCGTTTAAATCGTGAGGACTCCGGCTGTTTCATCGACAAGGCTTGTGTGATTAGCCGCGACTTAGACGATCCGGATCATTTTGGAAAGCAAAATACAGGGATCTATAGACTGCAAGTTAAAGGGAAAGATCGTCTTGGCATCCAACCCATTCCAACGCATGATATTGGCATTCATTTAAGAATTGCAGAAGAACGCGGAGAAAATCTTCCTGTTGCCATCGCTATTGGATGTGACCCTGTCATCACTACAATTGCAGGTTCACCTTTAACTTATGAGCAATCCGAGTATGAAATGGCTGGTGCCATACAAGGTGCACCATACCGGATTGTACGTTTGAAAAATACAAACCTAGATATTCCATGGGGTGCTGAAGTCGTACTCGAAGGGGAAATCATTGCAGGTAAACGCGAATTAGAAGGACCGTTTGGAGAATTTACCGGCAGCTATTCAGATGCCCGCCTGCAGCCAATCGTTCAAGTTAAAAAAGTTTATTTTCGTGATCATCCGATATTTGAGCATTTGTATTTGGGAATGTCGTGGACTGAAATGGACTACATGACAAGCATTAACACATGCGTCCCTCTCTATCATCAACTAAAAGAAGCATTCCCCGAAGTAGAGGCAGTGAATGCTATGTACAATCAAGGATTAGTTGCTATTATCTCTACCAAGACTCGATTTGGAGGATTCGCTAAAGCTGTAGGAGTGCGTGCCATGACGACTCCGCACGGATTGGGATATTGTAAAATTGTCATTGTCGTCGATGATTTTGTCGACCCGTTTAACCTCCCGCAAGTGATGTGGGCATTGGCTACTCGTGTAGCACCGGACAAGGATTTGGTGGTTATACCTAACGCATCTGTGTTGTCATTGGATCCAAGTTCCGAACCGCCGGGTATTACCCACAAACTTATTATTGACGCAACCACACCGAAAGCGCCAGAGAGCCGAAGCCAATTTGCTCCATCGGTTGAACCGCCACGCGATACTGTAAAATGGGAAAAAATCTTAAAAGAACTTATGAATAAACAAGGAGTCGATTTACATTGAATAGATGCCCTCGTTGTAATTCAAACGAAACAAAGATTTTGTGCGAGTCACCGGTAAAAGGATGCTGGATTATGTACTCATGTCCAGTCTGTACATTTACGTGGAGATCCACTGAGCCCGAAACGATTACCAATCCAGATTTGTACAACCCGCTATTTAAAGTTGACCCGAATGATTTAAGCAAATATCAGATACATCCTGAAATCGCCAAACGAAGAAAGTAGTACCCGCGGAAGGTGGATTATATGAAATTAATTGTTGCGATGACCGGGGCAACTGGAAGCATCTTAGGAATCAGATTGCTAGAGGCGCTTAAAGAAGCCCATGTTGAGACGCATTTAGTCATGTCAGAATGGGCAGAAAAAACGATGTTGATCGAAACGCCTTACCATCCCGACGATGTCAAACGTTTAGCTTCATATGTATATGAATCTAGCAATCAAGCGGCCCGAATTTCAAGCGGCTCCTTCCGTGTGGATGGAATGATCATTTCGCCTTGCAGTATGAAAACACTCGCAGCCATCCGGATAGGGTTCGCAGATAATTTAATTTCAAGAGCAGCAGATGTCATTTTAAAGGAGCGTAAAAAGCTGGTGATTCTTCCCAGGGAACTTCCTTTAAACAGCATTCATCTGGAAAATATGTTAAGTCTCTCAAATGCCGGAGCCGTCATTTTACCTCCGATGCTTACGTTTTATAATAAACCAGCCACACTCGATGATGCGATCAATCATATTGTGGCGCGCACGATGGATCAATTCGAAATTGCGAACGATTTAACCAAAAGATGGCTCTCTCGTTAACGATCATGAACAGATGAATGCCACTCTTTCGCCAAAAAAACGTTTCGTTGTATAAGGGCACAAAAATGACGCTTTTCTGTCTGTTCGCTTGGATAAGACCCATATTATATGTAACTGCCATATGGAATTTTTAAAATTACGAAGATTATGGAAACCACAATAAAATAAAATGATGATACATGTTGGGCTAGTCTTTAGGTAAAGACTAGCCTTATCTACAGGATTTTCATTTGAAAGAGGATGATCGTATGTCTCGAGAAAGAAGAAAAGATGAACATATACAATTGGCCGCGCTCCCAGAATCCGTTTCGCCCGTTTCGCATTTTGATGATCTATCTTTCGTCCATTACTCTTTTCCTGAAATGGCATGGAATGAAGTGGACCTCAAGTCTGAATTTGCCGGCAACGTGATGAATCTTCCCATCTATATTAACGCCATGACAGGCGGCAGCGAAAAGACGGGTAAAATCAATGAAGCTCTAGCCGATATTGCATCGATCACAGGCGTTGCTATGGCTGTTGGCTCGCAACATGCGGGGCTGCGAAATGATTCTCTTATAGACACGTTTCGGATCGTACGAAAACGTAATCCGAAGGGAATCATTTTTGCCAACATTGGAGCCGATGCACCGATCGATTTTGCACGACGGGCAGTTGAGATGCTTGAAGCGAACGCCCTGCAAATCCACGTTAACGCTCCCCAAGAATTAGTCATGCCGGAAGGAGAGCGAAATTTTAAAGGATGGCTCCATCGCATTGAACAAGTGATACAAACCGTCCCTGTCCCGGTGATTATAAAGGAAGTAGGATTTGGGATGTGTTCAGAAACATTTCATCTATTGAATAAAATTGGCGTTCGCCATATAGACATCAGCGGTCGTGGCGGTACAAATTTTGTTTGGATCGAAAATCAACGAAGGAAAAACAAAGAATACAGCTACCTGCAAAACTGGGGACAATCGACCATCATCTCTTTATTGGAAGCACAAGAATTTCTAGAAAATGAAAACTGGACGATATTTGCATCCGGAGGCATTAGAAATCCTTTAGATATTGTAAAGTGTTTATCTCTTGGTGCAAAAGCAGTTGGCGTCGCCGGGCCCGTTTTGCGCCTCCTTCAACGGGAAGGAGAAGAAAGAGTGATTGAGGAGATTCATGAATGGACTATTCAATTAAAATCGATTTTTACCATGCTTGGCGCTAAGACGGTTCAGGATTTAAAAAAGTGCTCCCTTGTCATAGCCAATGAAGTTCGTGAATGGTGTGAACTACGCGGGATCGATGTTACGCACTATGCACGCCGAAGCCGTTTTTCAATATAAGGGAAAAAGGAGATAAACACGAAAATGAATACCCAAGATTGTTGACGTTGAGTCAAGACCTGTGGCCTCATGTGGCAATGATTAGCGTTGGTGAAGTCATTGCCATTCGTTCTACCGAATTAAAATTAAGCCTGTGGCCAAACACTATCACAACGTCCAACATTATCCGAACCGGCAAAGCCACGCTTGTGATCATTTTCAATGGGATTGCTCATTATATAAAACTTTCATTGCGCAAACTTCCAGAATTGGCCGATGCCAAACATAAGCGTGAACGATTTTCAGCCAAGGTTGTTTCCTATCGGGAAGACATCGCAAAATACGCCGAAATCACTTCAGGCATCCAGATCCAATTAAAGGACCCCGCTTCTGTCTTAAAGCGTTGGAATGAAACCATCGAAGATTTATTAAGATAAGTCAATCACAAATTTTACAGAATATAAAAATAGAGAGACAAATCGCCTTTGAAAATCCTCCCATCCCCTCTTGCGAATGGCTATTATTTAGTGAAGAAAGTGTATTCGCCGCTTTCCCGTTGAGTGTGGCGGGCCATCTCACACTCTAAAGGTCCCCTTTCTGATAGAGGGGGACCCAAGTGTTTTCCATTATTAAACTAACTCTTGACACTGTTCAAATTGCACCTAACCCAATGAGAGATTATTTTGATGTAATCGAAAGTTGTCGTCTAAATTTTAAAATTTCATCTGCCGCTTTTTTAAAGCCTCCCGCTTCCTTCAAAGAATCTCCAATTTTCCGGCTATTTTCTGCGAACGAAGGAATATGCAACACGCGTTCTGCTGCAGCACGCAATTGATCGGCCGTAAGCAGTTGACGATCCAGCTGTATACCGGCCCCTAGCTCTTCTACTCGTTTTGCCACGATTGGCTGATCTCCCGCAACTGGAATGACGACAAGCGGAACACCAAAATACAGCCCCTCACTAGAGCTATTCATTCCTCCATGTGTAATAAAAACATCAGCCCGCTGCAGCACTTCTAACTGCGGTACATAGTTAAAGACCAAAAAGTTAGAGGGAATTTCATGAAATTGATTTATATCTGTATTTTTTCCTACAGATAATACAACAGTAGCTTGACTGTCTCGAAAAGCTTCAAAGCACATGTGATAAAATTCCGGCTGTTGGTTAAACACCGTTCCCATTGAAATAAAAATGAGTTTGTCTGTTTGAATTTTTTCGAACGGAAAATGTTCAACATCTTTTCGTTGAGCAATGGAAGGACCAACGAATATGAATGAGTCATCAAACTGTTCTGCATGAGGCTGATACAGTTTGGATGTAAATACGATCGTCATATCTCCAGGATGGTTTATCATATCGAGAATCCCATTGCAATCAATACCGTATTGATCCCTCCACTTCTTATACATAGCCATAATTTCTTGATACATTGGCGATTCTTTATCTATTTGATTTTTCATATTCATTACACCAGCGTATACAAGCTCATTCATAGCAAAAGTCGTACAAGAAGAAATCTTCGGTAAATTTAATATATCAGCGATGATCCATCCTGCAGGAAAGTTATTATCATAAATGACATAATCATACTCTTCTTCTCGTATTTCTTCTAAAATATCAGCCACAATTTCATCTGTTGCTTTCGTTATACGTAACGCCATTTCAAGGGGATTCGTCTTTTCGTTCATCCTTTTCATAATGTCTACTCTTGACATAAAATTTTCGTAAGCACGAAAAGTTGCTTTCGTTTTCTCGATCTTCTTTCTATATTCTTCGACACAATAGTAAATGACCTCTTCCCCTCTTTGTATTAACTCTTCCACAAGTGCGATTGTTGGATTAATATGCCCTTCTCCCGGAAAATTGAAAACAAGAACTTTTGACATAACTCTCTCTCCCTCTAACCATATTACAGACATTTTTTCTTGTCTTGCCAAATTCATTATGAATTCAATTGGAATTTTTTTCAAATTAAAAATATATTACAATTTATTACATTTCGAAAAATATCTTACTTATTTCACGAAATTCAAAAAAATTTGCAAATCATTCTTCGTCACGATGGAAATGGCAAAAGGGGTATGGGTATGTTCACGAAAAAGCGAACTTTTCTGAACAAAACAGGCTATTTAAGAATATAAGGATGAATATGAGTGCTGTGTATTTATCATATCTTGAAGAATTTTATGATCAGCAATCATTCAAAAATTGACAAAACAGTGCTTTGAGGTCAATCCACCCGTTTTTTATAATGAGGGATATCCTGCCAAACAGGAAAAAAACTCCAAATATCTCCATTTATAGTAAAATACAAAAACACTGATGATGGCTCATTGTCATATCAAGATAAAGCCTTAAGGTTTCATCTCCTCATTGCACTATCTTTCCTTCAATCCGATGATTGGCATCATTTCACTTCTTCCTATTTTATCCAACGATATATTGATGAATTCCTCTATCGGCATATTAGCACCACTATGCTCGAAGCTCCCTTTCTCTTATACTGGATCTTCAGCAACAATTGACTTATCGTGATAATTCTCATAAATGGTTAAACAACTAGTACAACCAAACACCCTCTTTCATATACTGCTACTGTCAAATAAATCAATAACGGAGGTATTAAAATGCACGCACACAAAAAATGGGGCCACCACCCTTCTTTTGGATGTCCCCCGGTATTCTGTCCGCCACAAGTGTATCCAACTATGTACGATCCGCCATTAGTCTCGCCGCCACAGCAATACGTAAAAACCAATTTAACCAATACTGTAGTACCACATATTCACCCATCTCATACCACTAATGTTAACAAGCATATGATTACTCATGAGCATTATTTCCCACACACTGAATCTGTAGTAAATGAATGCTGCGAACAACATGTGATGTGTGGAGTACCGCATGATCCTTGTTGTCCGAGACCATTTGGCTTTTAACTTTCAAAGCCCCACATACGGGGCTTTACTTTTTCCTTAACAGGCTCCGTATGGATATCAATTAAATCTTATCTAACGGAATCAGTCTGATTAATCCGAAACTGTTCAACATGGGTATCCATCAAAACTTAATAAAGCAATCTCCATAAATAAAAAGTGGCATAAGCTTCCCAATTTTTCCATCTTGAAAATAACTTTAAGATTTCTGCTTTAGAAGGTTTATTCTCGAAACCAAGAAGATGTTTCATAGCATTGTGCAGACCGACATCATCAATGGGTAAAGCACTGGGCATTCTCAGACAAAACATTAAAGTATAGTTTGCCGTCCACGGTCCTATTCCCCGAATTTTGACTAAGGCTTTTTCCGCTTCCTTATAGTCTCCCGTGCCTCTCAATCGCTCTTTCGTTAATTTTCCTTCCGCCATGAGTCGAGCGACTCCAATGAGATATTCACCTTTTCTGGCAGACATTTGTAATTCGGTTAAATCGTTGATCGTCAATTCCGCGACGACTTGAGGAGATGGAAAGATCCAATATGGTTCTCCATTCCAGTTTACGTGCCGACCAAAGGTTTCCACGAAACGCCTTTTTAAAGTACGCGCAAAACTTAGATTGATTTGCTGTCCGATAATCCCCCAACAGATAGCCTCAAATAAATCGGGAATTCCGATGAGACGAAGTCCATAAAATTGGCTGGTGACTTTTTGCAGTAACGGATCATTTTCCGCTAAACGGTAAAATGGGCGTAAATCGGTCTCCAAATCAAACCATTCTCTTACGAATCGTGCTGCCGCTGCCCGGACCCATTTATGAAAAGGAATGGTGTGACCAACAAAACGTATGATAAGAGAATCATCATGGTCCGTACTAATTTCCATTAATACTGTTTCCTGCTCGATCGGAACCGCTTTGTAAATTCTATTGTCTTTGATACGATACATACTTTCGTTTGGAGCGATAGACAAATATTTCATGTTTTCGGCAAAGCTGAATTCTTTCGGCACCATCAACCTGATTTCATCCTTGTGATCTTCCCAGGAACCATGCGGAAGATGAGAACAACATGTTTTACAAGGACGATAGCCGGCTTGCTCTGCTTCTATTCTAGACGCAAATCGAATGATGTTTTCTGTCTTTTTATTCTCTTCGCACCAGGGGAAACAATAAATCTTCGTTGTTTTGTCGCCCACAAAATAAGCGGCATCCCACTCATGATTAAACAAACTGTTTTTCATATAAATCTCCCACTCCTATATAACAATACAATCTTAGTTGTAACATAAAATGACTTAAAGTCATTTTGAAATCTTGCTTTTCTATTCGTGGAGACATACTTGATATCTTCATCCAGTGTATACTGAAAATGGAGGGAATCCAAATGAAGAATCAAAAACAAAAAGAATATGAGATGATACAATTCATCTCGCAAAACGATCATGAAGTAAAACCGGTTATGGAAAAGATGACGGACGAAATTTGGCAAGCAATTATAATGAATAAATCGTCCTACAACGATCAATTTTTGTACGGTGTAAAAACAACCGGCATTTTTTGCCGCCCTTCTTGCAAATCCCGCCCCCCTAAAAAGGAAAACGTCCGCGTCTTTCAAAATGCCAAGCAAGCTCTATCGGAAAACTATCGTCCATGCAAACGATGCAAACCGACCGAACAACGACTGCCGGATGAAGATTGGGTGGCACAAATCACCCATTTTATAGACACGAATTTCAGTAAAACTTTAACGCTTGAAATATTGGCGAATTTTTGTCACGGCAGTCCTTACCATTTGCACCGTACTTTTAAAAGAATCAAAGGGTTGACACCAGCCGAATATATCCGGCAAACGAGAATATCTAAAGCTATTCAGTATTTGACTCATACCGATAAAAGTATGACAGAAATTTCTTTTGAAGTAGGCATTCCGAATGTATCCTACTTTATCACGTTGTTTAAGAAGGAAACAGGATATACCCCCGCAGAATATCGTCAATTACATCGTTGTGGAGATGAAAGGCAATGAATACAAATAATGATCTATTCGTTTATTGGACTTTGTTTGATAATAAACAATGGAAAATGCATATAGCAGCGACAACAAACGGACTTTGTTACATCGGCTCTCCAAATGGATCACTTGCCGATTTATCCCGTTGGCTGAAGAAGCGCTTACCGAACAGCGTATTGGTGCAAGATGATCAGAAATTGCAGCTGTATATCGACGAATTATCCCAGTATTTTGAAGGCCAGCGCCAAACTTTTACGGTACCCGTTGATTTATACGGCACCCCGTTTCAATTATCCGTATGGAACGCATTGTGCGAAATTCCATACGGACAGACAAAATCTTACTCCGAAATTGCGGATTATCTTCAAAAACCGACTTCGATTCGTGCTGTTGGAACCGCTATTGGCGCCAATCCAGTATTAATAGTGGTGCCTTGTCATCGGGTGATCGGCAAAAATGGAACTCTTACAGGCTACCGAGGCGGTCTGGAGATGAAAAAACAACTGCTGGAGCTGGAAAATAAAAATGCCCTTTTCGATGGAAAGTTCTTGCATGTGTAATAGAATTTTGATCACATTGCCTCTTTCGGCTGCAATTCAGTGCAACAATCGTTGGACAAGTAAGTCATCCTTTGTTCGGAAATTGATTAGACAAAGATTCGTAGCATGAAATCATCAATATGTATGATCAAGAATCTTTCTTTCGCATTATGATGGACGATTCATAATATCGATTTGGAAGAGGAAAAATACTTTATTTGCAATCACCTCTTCCTCCGACTTTATTAAAGTTTATTTCTTTATATCAAGAAAGCACTTTTCACAAAATATTTTCCCTTCGTTTTGTAAAAATGCTTTAATTTCAACCATCCCTCTTCTTTCAGGATAACGCATTTTCACATAAACCTCTTCATTGCCATGAATTTCTTTTCCACATTTTGAACATTTCGATATTACCTTAAACATCATAATTCCTCCTATTCTCTATTAGTCATTTATTCTAAATATTCGTTACTTTGACAATCGCTATAAGGAAGAGTATTACTATATCAACTATGATTCCGCAGACTATAAATAGATTTTCATCCATTTCTTACATCACTGAAAACAAAAGATCCTTTTCCAACTAACGTTGCAGGTTTGTTTAAGTAAAACAGGAATGGTTAGGCAGTTTGTCGAATTAGTTCACAAAAACAATCACATAAGGTGTATTTTAACTTGAAGAAGATACATATATTTATTGGGGTGATGACTTTGTTGATTTGTGAATTAAAAATTGAACAATTAATTTCTATTGAAGAACACATTAATGAACTTTCGGAACTACTGATGCAGGTAGTAGATGATGGTGCATCGATAGGCTTTTTGCCACCACTGTCATTTTCGGATGCCAAAACATATTAGAAAAATGTATTAAATCCAGAGGTGCTTCTATTTGTCGCTAAAATAAACCATCAGATCGCTGGAACTGTACAATTACATCTATGTACTAAGCAGAACGGTAGTCATAGAGCTGAAATCGCAAAATTAATGACACACCCTAAATATCGACGTAATGGTATTGGTCGTTTACTTATGAATAAAGCTGAAGAGGAAGCCAAAAAGGTGGGGAGGTCCTTATTAGTTCTCGAAACAAGAGAAGGAGACCCTTCCAACCTTCTTTATTCTTCAATTGGTTATATTCAGGCTGGCAAAATCCCTTATTACGCAAAATCTGCAAACGGAGAACTACACTCTATCGTTTTTTATTATAAAGTGATCTCTGATTGAAAAATAAGGAATTTCTAATGGGCAATCCATTATTACCGTCTTACATTTTATATAAAAAGATAGAACAAAAGAGAACGACACTAAGCCATCCTCTCTATTTCCTTCATCGAAGGCCAAAACATTAGATTACCAACTCTAAAAAATTTGAGCTTTCAACCAAAGGTTATTTTTTACCCTATATTTTATATAAAAAAGGAAAAGTTAAGATGCAGGATTTTTTAAAAGTATTTTTAATAAACTTGATATGTGACATTGATAACATGCTGATTTTAGGAAGTATTTTGCGAAAACATGCTTATTTAAACATAACCTTTTCTGCAGTCATAGTTCTTACATTCACGCGAAGTCTTTACATAGTCTTAATTGATGCACTTTCAAATTTTCCAATGTTTCAGTTAACCACTGGAGTCATTTTGCTTTTAATAGCATTTAGAATTACAACAAAGTCCATATGGGAAAAGGAGCTTCGTAGACATTCAACCCCATCTATTTATTTAAAGGTAAAAGTTTTGTCGCTTCTTGTGATCACGGATTTTTTAATTTATTTAGATAGTTCCATTGTCATTTCCAGAATTTCGCAACATATAGGGCCAGTCATAGTAGGAATTTTTTGCAGCCTTTTCATTTCCCTTTCTTTTTTGACATTTATTATAAAACTGACAAGAACGAAAACATTTTTTTGGTTGAATATTGTTGCTGCAAGTTTTATTGCTCAAAATGCCATTATTACCATAGGTCGTGATCCGTATTTAGTCAATTGGATTGATTCCATCGATAAAATGTTTCCAAAAGTAAATATTATAAACATAGCTGCTAATGTGACAGTCATACTGATTGTAGTGATAGGGTCATTTTCTTATATCAGGCATCATCGTATGACCATCCATAAGTAATGCAAGATTTTTTGAACGTCGATACACATATGTATTCAAACCACTTATTTACTTTTTTTAAAAAACGTACAAAAAATCCTTTTTTGCGTCTCTTAATTTGGAACTGTCTGTTCCATCATCATTCTTCTTTGTTCCAAGTTTTGTTTGAATGATTCCACCACCCATTTATTTCTTTCTTCAAGTCGCTTAATCATATATTGGTTTTTGCTTTGAGATCGGTTCCAACAACTGTTTAATGAACCTCCCGCCACTTATGGAAGTGGGGGTTTCTTCTCTGCCAAACATAGAAACTTCCACGAAACACCTTTCGGCGTTTCTCTTCTTCGAAAGAAGGGAATCTTCCACGTTCTAAAAGAAGCTACACCTTGCGGTGGGTGGGTTCGCACCATCTACTACTCCCCGTTTATGCGGGTCGTAGATACGTTGGAATCTTCTCCTGTCCCCAAGGTTCAAAGGAACCGTATAACACTTGGCTCAAGATATTCTTTGCTCCATGAATATCCCGATGAGAAGTGTATCCACAATGGCAATGATACATTCGGGTGCGCACTTTCTTTTTTCGTTGGCAAACAGGACATGTTTGACTGCTGTACGCTTCATTCACAAACGTTACCTTGATACCTTTGCTTTGGCATTTGTATTCCAGATATTGCTTTACTTTGCCAAAGCTCCAGTTGGAGAGTTTCTGATTGACGTTTTTCCGTCTTTTCTTTTTCGTGTGTCTCTGTACCCCTTCGGGATTGCCGACATACACATCCGAAACGCTTTGTTGGATGCACCAATCTACAAACGCTTTGGTGGTTTTGTGAAAGGCATCCCGCAACTGTCGTTCACTTTTCGAAAGGATATACCGCTTCGCCAGTTGGTATTTCTTCCACCTCCGAGAGCCTTTTTTGCATTGGCTCTGAAGTTTTTGCAATTCTCGAAGTTTCTTGTTGCGAAGACGGTGGATACTGCGAAGTTTCCGACCTGACAGAAGAACACTTTCCCCATTGTCGCAAAACGAAGCGGTGGAATGCGTTTACCGCCATGTGTACCTAACGACAAAGTTATTTTCCCATTATCAGAAATGGTGAAGGCTTTGTCTACCCACTTCGTATTGAAGTATTTCTTTTGTTTATAGGGATACTTAGCGGTTTTGATACCCTTTTGGATAGCTTTGTGAGTGCTGTCTCTGGCAAAAAGATATTTATGAGCCACCGCTTGGATACTTTGACTGTGTAAGCGATATTTTCCTTTGAGAAGGGCTTGCAATTCCGTTTTGCCAATCCATTTTTTGTGTTGAAGGTAGTAATTTCGGGCTTCGGTGAGACAATCATTCCAAATTTGAGCGGAAATTCGATTACATTCCATTAGTTGCTGGATGGTGTCTTTCGAAGCGGAAAAATACACTCTCTGTCCTCGATACATGGTGAGATTCACCTCCCTCTATAAACTTTAATTTTCTTCAAAATTCTCACGTTTTCTTTAAATTTCGCTAACACATAATAGCTTCTTCACCTCAAATGAGTGGATATTACTTGTATTTATTCAATATATTTACATGGT
>Ga0207866_1001929_pt1 | contig 16913 bp, 7 predicted proteins | sample HigsolmetaAR203D_FD_184835 | JGI IMG/M metagenome (GOLD analysis project Ga0207866, IMG submission 184835) | Ionic liquid and high solid enriched microbial communities from the Joint BioEnergy Institute, USA - AR20-3-D (SPAdes) (version 2) ...
ACTGGATGGTGGGCCGGCACGGCCACCGCAGCCCGGCACAGGTGCGCCGGGATCACCACGCCGCGATGCAGCGCATGGCGGCGTGAATTACGCCCTCAGGCGTGTCCAGGAAATCGGGAGCGGTTCACTCCATACCCGAGCCAGATAGCAACGCCTTGGCCTTGAGGGCGTGGATTCGACGATTGGCCGACTGGTCATCAACGGGGAGGATCAGTTCGTGCTATCTCGCTCCAGCCGTGGTCGAACGTAAAGGTCCGGGCATGGCCGACGGGGTTCTGAATTCTGAGCACGCGGGCTTGAGCTGGATCAGTTGCGCGCTCGACCACGTATAGCCAGTACGCATCGCCCTTTTCGCGCGCGCAGTCGAACTGCGTGTGTGACAGTCCCACGGGGCGATCTTGTAAGGTGCCCGTCATCGACTTCACTTCGACCCATCGAATCTGCCGGCCACTGCTGTCGGCCTCGAAGAGGTCAAAACCCGGGTTGCCTTCCGGGGTGCGGCGCAGCCCTGGCTCAAGGCGAAGGATCAGGTTGATTGCCAGCTCCTCGATCTGCATCCGTGCTGCCTGATCGAGGCCATCGGGATCGGGGCCGTCATCGTCGGGGTGCGTGCCGACGTAGGAGATGAACGGCCGCCCTCCGGCGTGGCCGGGTGTCCTCTTTCCTTGTCCGCCGCCTTTTCCACCTCCCTTGTCTCCGGGGGTGCCGTGACCACGTGAGCCGCCGTGGCCACCTCCATTTCCCTGGCTACCGCCGCGAGATGTCCCCGTACCAGCACGCCCTTGGCCACCACCTCCCGCGCCTATGCCCACGCCATCATCGCCGTCGGGATCAGGGGTGCCGGGCGGGATATCCGGCATGTCATCGCCGTACAGATCTTTCGCACCGCCGTACACGTCACCATCGGAAGCTTCGTCGGTCCCCGGCTCGGACTCTGACGCAGGATTCGCACTCAGTCGGGACGTCAGCTCGGCAACGATAGTGGGGTCTCTTCGTAGCAGATCGAGAATCGCCGGATCAATGCCCGCCTCTTTAGCCAGCTGATCGATGATCGGCGGCTTGAAAGTGATCTTGGTTTGCAGGAACGGGTTGGGCTTCCAGCCTAGGGTGTCGAACAAGACGAGCCCAGGAGGCACGAGTTCGCCGTCGGCATTCGGCACCCAGGCGACCTGATTGAGCGTCCGGACGAAGGCGGCATCGAATCGAGCGGTCTTTGTCTCGTAGAAGTAGCCCCACTTGTAGGAGCCGTAGAAAGCAGCAGTGTTGCGCGCCTCCAGATCGGCCAAGGCCTCCCACAACACCTTGGCCCGGGCGGCGGCATCTTTGGGCGGTAGTTTTGGCAAGAACTCCAGCAGCGCTGTCAGTCCGCGAAGGGTGAAGTCCTCTGGCGGATTCTCCCAACTCGCACGTTCAAGTCCTGCTTCTCTGCGAATCTGCGCTTTCTCGGAATGCCCAAGTCCCGAGGGCGCTGCTTCCGGGATGAGGTAGCGGCTGGCACCACACGACACCAGCAGATCACGGATCTCTTCACCGCGCAGGCAGTCGTACTCATTGTCGACGACCAAGATGTCGGGCACGCCTGCGAAGAGCTGCTGTAGGCGGTCGGTGGCGATGTAGCACTCGCCAGGCTTGGCGACATACGTATTGCCGTCGCCGGTGTCGACCACCATCACAAAGGTGGTATCGCGCAGGGCTGACCGCAGCTTTTCTTTCTGCGCGGTTGAGTCGGTACTGAAGGCGGTGCGGATGCGCTCGATGTCGGCTGCGTAGACATCGTCGTCCACGTCCACCTCTGCCTGCTGGTACTTCGGCAGGATGTTCCAGATCACATCGTCTACCGGGTCGGGTTCGGTGATGCCCAGCGAGCTCAGGAACAGGCGTACCTCGGGCGTCGTACATACCGCGCGGCGAACGGTCGGAAAGCTGGTGGCGATGGCGCTGGGAAGAAAGGCCTTGGCTTTCCCGTTTTCGCGGGCGACAACGTGCGAGCCGTTCTCCAAGCGGACGAGCGGGATGGTGTCGAGCTGAACACGCACGGCCCTTCCTTGGCTACCCAGGAACTCGTACAGACGTGATATCCACTCGTCAGGTTGCGCTTCCAGGAACGCCCTATTAAGGAGGGGGATGATCCTCTCTGGCCTGATCTCGTCGATATCGAGCTCGCGCATCAGATACTTTCGGATCTCAGGCGTCTTAACCTCGGTGATGTCGTCAGACAGCCATGCGGCAACTTCCGATCCGAACAGCGCTGCAAGCTGCTCCGGGCTGAACAGCTCGCGCAGCTCTTGCGTGCGCGCCAGCTTGGCCTGGTAGGCGGCGACGTACTTGCCGTCGAACGCTGGAAGTAGCTCCTCCTCCTGAAAGGCCTGCCTCACGACCTCGAACATAGGCGCGAACCGCGAATTCTTCGGGAATTTTTCCCGGTCAAGCGGCAGGCAGCGCAGCGCAGCGACATCCAGCATTGCGCTGTCCCGCATCCAGCGCATCGCTTCCACCAGCAGGCTGGATGTCTCATTGACCAGATGCTGGTTCCAAGGGTCGCCTGGCGGAACGTTGTCGCGGCTTGGCGTGGTGCGATACGGCCCTTGAACGAGAAAGCCGAGGTGGCTCTCAACCACCGTGGGGAAGAAGACCACCAGCGGCGACTTGGCCAGCGGCTGTACGGCCCAGCGCCCCGGGGCGTCCTTGACCGCGACCACCGAAAAGGCGATCTCAACCCGCCCGACCTTTTTTCCCTCAGCAGAAAACACGTCGCGGCGGAATACCAGCCAGTTCTGATCGACCTCGGGCTGCCCACTCTCTTGGCCGATCACCGTGACGCGCTGCACGTTGGGCCCCAGCGTTTCAGGGGTGTTGCGCAGGTAGAAGCCGGAAGGGCCGCCCTCGACGCTCCAGTTGATTTCGTCGATGTGGCGCAGGAACAGCAGCGCGCCCGGGCCCAAGTGTCGGAACCCTGCCGTGATCTCCTGCACCGCCGTCGTGTCCTGCGGTTTCAGGGGCAGGATGATCTGCGTCTCATCCGGGGCGCGTGCGGAGCGTTCCAGCCGCTTGGGGAAGACGTAGTTCTCAATGGCGAAGTCCTCATCGCCGGAGTGGATCTCCGGGAGATCGGTGACGGTGTAGACGGACTTGAAGCCAAGGCCGAAGCGGCCAATGGAGGACTCGTTCTTGGTGCTCTCGGCGATGTCGCAGACGCTGCGGACATCGGCCTCATCAAAAGGCTTGCCGAAGTGCGAGAGCGTCAGGCGAGTCGCGCTCAGGGTGAACGAAACCTTGCGTGATCCGTGCCACTCGCCACGCCGGCCGAGTGCGTCCTCCGCGTTCTGCAGCAGTTCAAAGATGAAGTGCGTGCGGTCGTCATACAGCCCCGCGGCTAGGCTGCCGGATTTCTGGGCCCCCTTGGTGCCGTAGCTTTCCCGGTTCTCCTTACAAATTGCCTCGTAGTTGGACGCCACTGCCGCTCCCTCTCCGTGTCATGGAACCTGTTTGATGCCATGTTTGCCCAAGTTTGCACAATTGTGGAATATTATGACGAGACATGGCCGTAAACCAAGCACAGCACAGATGACACGGGAACGCCGATGAGCGGCCAGCCGGACGAAATCCTCACCATTGACGAGGTTGCTGCCTACCTCAAGGCTGGCAAGCGCACGGTTTATCGCCTCGCGGCGAGCGGCAAACTCCCGGCGTTCAAGCTGGGCGGCACCTGGCGCTTCCGGCGCGCCGACCTGGACAAGTGGATCGCCAACCGCATCGGCAAGGCGATGGTGGATGACGGCGAGGGCGTGGAATGACCAGCAGCGCCGCCGCCCTCCAATCGAAGGCCAACCCCCAGCAGCTGGAAGCCATTCTGGGCACCGAGGGGCCGGTGCTCATCATCGCGGGCCCCGGTTCCGGCAAGACCTTCACGCTGGTCGAGCGCATCGTCTACCTCATCACCCACAAAGGCGTCGCGCCCGAGTCGCTGCTGGTCGTCACATTCACCGACAAGGCCGCGCGTGAGCTGACCACGCGCATCTCCAACCGTCTCAGCGAGCTCGGCATCAAGTTCAACCTGAACGAGATGTACCTGGGCACATTCCACTCCATCTGCCTGCGGCTGCTGGAGGATTTCCGCGAGTTCACCCGGCTCAAGCGCAGCTTCACGCTGTTCGACCAGTTCGACCAGCAGTACTTCCTCTACCAGCACATCAAGGACTTCCGCGAGCTGCCCGATGCCCGGCTCGTCATGGGCGATGACCAGAAGGGCCGTTGGGCGCAGTCGGAGAACCTGCTCAAGTGGGTCAACAAGGTCAGCGAAGAGGCGCTCGACGTCGCCACGCTGGCGGCAGCCCCGGAACCGGAGATTCGTGCGTTGGCTGCCTGCTTTGCGAAGTACCAGGAGCTGCTGCACGAGTACAACGCGCTGGACTTCTCCGGCATCCAGTACGAGGCCTTGCAACTGCTGGAAAAGCGCCCCGAGGTGCTGGCGCAGCTGCGCGACAAACTCACCTACCTGATGGTGGACGAGTACCAGGACACCAACACCATCCAGGAGCGCATCCTCCTGCTGCTCGCAGGGGAACGCCGCAATCTGTGCGTGGTAGGCGACGACGACCAGGGCTTGTACCGCTTTCGCGGGGCCACCATCCGCAACATTTTGGAGTTCCCCGCGCTGTTTCCCGACGGCCAGTGCAAGCAGGTCAAGTTGACCGTCAACTATCGCTCGCACCCGGACATCATCCGCTTCTACAACGAGTGGATGAAGGAGCAGACCTGGGACGACGGTACGCGCACCTTCCGCTTTGCCAAGCAGATCGTCCCACGCGACGACGTCTTCCCCGACGTGCCGACGGTGGTGCGGTTGGCGGCCAGTGACGACAAGGACGACACCACCAACTGGCACGCCGAGGTGCTGGCCTTCCTCAATGGGTTGAAGGCATCCGGTCAGCTCGCGGACTGGAACCAGGTAGCCTTCCTCTTCCGCTCCGTCAAGAATGACAAGGTGGTGGCGCTCGCGCGCTTCCTCGAAGCGCAGGGCGTGCCCGTGTTCTCCCCCCGCTCGAACATGTTTTTCGAGCGGGAGGAGATCCGCCTGATGATCGGCGCGCTGATTTTCCTGTTCCCGCAGTTTCCCAAGGTGCGGGCGTGGGCCGAAGGCGTGCATCTGGACATCTGGGACTACTACGACCACCAGTGCTTCAAGCCCTTCACCGACGAGCTGCGCAAGCCGGAAAACAAGCCCCTGCTGGATTGGGCCCGCCTGCTGGCCAAGCGCCACGCCGTGCTCACGCAGAACACCGACTACGCCTTCTCGGGTCTGTTCTACCAGCTCTTGCAGTTCCCGCTCTTTTCGCGCTTCCTCGCGGAGGAGGCGATGCAGGGCGTGGACAAGGGCCGCGCCGCGCGCAATCTTGGCACTTTCTCCAAGCTGCTCACCAAGTTCGAGTACCTGCATTTCGTCAGCGTGCTGAACCCGGACTTCCTGGAAAAGAACCTCCGTGACCTGTTCAACCAGTTCCTGCGCTTCCTGCAGGAGGGCGGTATCGGCGAGTACGAGGATGAGGCCGAGTACGCGCCCAAGGGCTGCGTCTCGTTCCTGACCATCCACCAGTCCAAGGGGCTGGAGTTCCCGGTGGTGGTATGCGGCTCGCTGGAGGCGGTGCCGCGCAAGCAGCACACCGCGCTCGACGAGCTGCTGGAAGATGGCGGGTACTTGTCGAAACCCCGCTTCGAGCCGCTGGAGCACATCAAGCACTTCGATTTCCGGCGGCTGTTCTATACCGCCTTCTCCCGCGCCCAGAACCTGCTGGTGCTGGCCGCGCAGGAGCGCAATGGCCGTGGCCTGGGCAAGTCGCCATCGAAGTATTTCGAGCGCTTGTTCTACGAGCTGCCCAGCTGGCGCGACATCGATCTGTCGGCGCTGACCTTCGAGGCCGTCAAGCAGATCAACCTCAAGCGCGAGTACTCGTTCACCTCGCACATCACCGTGTTCGAGAACTGCGCCGAGCAGTACCGTTTTTTCAAGGAGCTGGAGTTCGCGCCCATCCGCGAGAGCCCGATGCTCTTCGGTACTCTGGTGCACCAGACCATCGAGGACATCCACAAGACCGTCCTGCGCGGCGAAGAGCACACCATCACCCTGGACGCCATCCGGGGCTGGTTTTCGGCTAACTACGCGATGCTTTCCAAGAAAGAGCGCGTCTACCTCGCGCCCTCCTCACAGCAGGCGGCGCTACTGCACGTGCTGCGCTACTACGAGCGCGAGAACGGCAACTGGGATCGCATCAAGGAAGCCGAGGTCGAGATTTCGCTGGTCAAGGATCAGTACATCCTCAAGGGCAGCGTCGACCTGATCCGGGGCGAGAACGACACGGTCGAGATCATCGACTTCAAGTCGGAGAAGAAGCCCGACATGGAGAAGGATCGGGAGCGGCTGCGCCAGTACCAGCACCAGCTGGAGGTGTACGCCCACCTGGTTGAAGAGCGCACCGGCCAGAAGGTCAGCCGGATGCATCTGTACTACACCGGCGAGGACGGCGGGAACCCTTACGTCTCCTTCACCAAGGACGACCGCGCCATCGGCAAAACCATCGCGCGCTTTGACGACATCGTGGCGCGCATCGAGCGGCAGGACTATCGCATGGCCGCACGCCCGGCCAAGCTGTGCCAGAGCTGCGACATGCGCGCCTACTGCGACAACAAGAACTGGAAATTCAGGAAAAACGACCAATGAGCAAGAACACCCCTGCGCAGGAGAGCCTGCAACTGGCCACGCCGGATGGCGGCACCACCAACGTCGACAAGTACGAGTTCGAGCCGATCAAGGGCTACCCGATGCTCAACTGGCGCGGCAAGCGCCCGTTCACCTCGACGCAGTACTACCCGGCGCAGTTGAAGGAGGTCCACGGCGAGGAGGTGGACGGCTGGCGCAACAAGATCTTCTGGGGTGACAACTTGCAGGTGATGAGCCACTTGCTGAAGGAGTTCAGGGGGAAGGTCGATCTGATCTACATCGACCCGCCTTTTGACTCTAAGGCGGACTACAAGCGCACTGTCGAGATGAAGGGCCGCAAGGCGTTCAGTCAGCGGTCTTCATTTGAAGAGAAGCAGTACTCCGACATCTGGACCAATGACGAGTATCTTCAGTTCATGTACGAGCGGATCGTCATGTGCCGAGAGCTTCTGTCGCCGACCGGCAGTATCTACGTTCACCTGGACTGGCACGTTGTCCACCATATTCGATGCATCCTCGATGAGGTTTTCGGTACCGGTGCGGCCTCTGGAACAGACGGACACCCGGGCTTCCGCAACGAAGTCATTTGGTGCTACGCGGGCGGCGGAATTCCAACCTCCGAGATGCCGCGAAAGCATGACAACCTGCTTTGGTACACGAAGGGGTCGCAGTGGACGTTCAACCCGCAGTATCGACCGTACTCCGAGGGAACCATGCAGCGTGGACGCACGGCGGTGAAAGGGGACAACGCTGAACTCCGTGCGGAGGGCACGCCCATCAATGACTGGTGGTCTGACGTCAAGAAGATCACGAGCCCAACAGATCCGGAGAAGCTCTATTACCCGACCCAAAAGTCAGAGGAGCTCCTGCAAAGGATCATCCAGATGCACTCGAACCCAGGTGACCTGATCTTCGACTGCTTCATGGGGTCTGGTACCACTCAAGCCGTCGCAATGAAACTTGGCCGCCGCTTCATTGGCGCAGACATCAACCTCGGCGCGATCCAGACGACCACCAAGCGGCTGATCAAGGTGGCCGAGGAGCTGCGCCAGAAGCCGCTTGACCTCGATGCCAAGCACTACACCGGCTTCGAGGTTTACAACGTCAACCACTACGACATCTTCCGCAACCCGGTGCAAGCCAAGGAGCTGCTGCTGGAGGCGCTGGAGGTGCAGAAGCTGAAGTTCAGCACCGTATTCGATGGCGAGAAGGACGGGCGCATGGTCAAAATCATGCCTGTCAACCGCATTGCTACGCGGGCGGATCTGAACGAGTTGATTGCGGGCTTTGACTACAAGGCCTGGGAGCGCAAGCAGAACGAGAGCCCGAATCGGCCCGTCGAGAAGATCACGCTCGTCTGCATGGGCCACGAGCCAGACCTGGCGGCGCAACTGGAACTGGCCGCCAAGCCCTTCAAGATCGACGTCGAGGTGGTGGACATCCTGCGCGACAAGGCCAATCTGGAGTTCAAACGCGACTCCGAGGCCAAGGTCGTGGTGAAGAACGGCGAGCTGGTCATCGAGCGCTTCTACCCGATGAACCTGCTGCAAAAGCTCTCCTTGCAGAAGGAATCGGTCGAGGACTGGAAGGAGCTTGTCGAGTCGGTGCTGATCGACTGGAACTACGACGGCGCAGTGCTGCAACCGTCGGTGGTGGACATCCCCGGCAAGAACGAGCTGGTCAAGGGTAGGTACAAGGTGCCGGAGGATGCAGGCACCATCCGGGTCAAGATCACCGACCTGCTGTCGGAGTCCTGGGAAGGGAGCGTGGCCAATGGCGACTAAACGCACCGCGACCAAGAAAGCCGCCAGCACGACCAGCGCATCGCTGGATTTCGCCTTCTTTCGCTTTTTGTGGCAGTTCTACCAAGACAACCGAGGGGCGATCCGCTCGCACTACAAAGAGCTAACGCGCAAGTTCCTCGACTTCAACAACCCGGAAAAGAACCCCAAGGCCTTCCTGCGCCAGCCGCAGTTCGAGGCGCTGGAAACCTACGTTTTTCTCAAGGAGTTCCTCGACAACGCCAAGGTCGAGGAGATCTTCAAGGCGTGGTACGAGCGCAGCGGCAAGTTCGAGGGCCGCAAGTTCGGCTCCTTCCTCGGCACCGCCGGTCAGGAGATGTTCCAGTTCGGCGAAACGGACGAGCTGGAACTGGATTCGTACAAGCGGCTGTTCGAGAAGATGCGCAAAAACTCGCGCGCCTATCCGAACTACATCTTCGCGCTGACGATGGGGACGGGCAAAACCATCCTCATGGCCACCTGCATCTTCTACGAGTTCCTGCTGGGCAACAAGTTCGAGAAAGATCCGCGCTACTGCCACAACGCGCTGGTGTTCGCCCCGGACAAGACCGTGCTGCAGTCGCTGAAGGAGATCGAGTCGTTCGACCTGACCCGCGTGGTGCCGCCGGAGTACGTCAACTTCCTCACCACCCACCTGCGCTTCCACTACCTCGAGGAGGCGGGCACCTCACTCGACACGCTGGATCGCTCGCGCTTCAACATCATCGTCTCCAACACGCAGAAGATCATCCTCAAGCGCCAGCGCAAGGAAAAGACCCCCGTCGACAAGCTGTTCGGCGCGACCGGCGAAACCCTGGCCGCCACCGGTGTCTATGCCGAAGCCGCTGACCTCTACAACTTCGACCAGCCGGAAGAGGAAGGCGAACTGACCACCAACCAGCGCTTTGAGAAACTGCGTCGCTTGGAGCAGCTGGGTATCTACGTGGACGAGGCGCACCACGCCTTCGGCAAGGCGCTGGCCAAGGACATGGGCCTGGGCACCAAGGAAACCGACACCAGCCTGCGCACCACCATCGACATCCTCGCCGCCAGCCTGAACGCGGCGGGCACGCGGGTGGTGGCCTGCTACAACTACACCGGCACGCCCTACGTGGGGCGCGAGGTGTTGCCCGAGGTGGTCTACGCCTACGGCCTCAAGGAGGCCATCGACAAGGGTTTCCTCAAGAAGGTGACCCTCCACGGCTACGCCAACACCCGCACCGACGAGTTTGTCGACATCGCCATCGAGACCTTCCTCAAGGAAACCGAAGGACTGCGGCCGGAAGGGCTTCTGCCCAAGCTGGCCTTCTTCGCATCCACCATCGACGAGCTGACCGGAGAACTGCGACCCGCTGTGGAGCGTGTGCTCCTCAAGCACGGCATCCCCACCTCGCGCATCTTGGTCAACGTGGGCGACGACAAGCTCACCACCAACGACGACATCCGCGAGTTCAACCGCCTGGACACCGAAGGATCGGAAAAGCAGTTCATCCTGCTGGTTAACAAGGGGCGCGAAGGCTGGAACTGCCGCTCACTGTTCGGCGTTGGCTTGTTCCGCGAGCCCAAGTCCAAGGTGTTTGTGCTGCAGGCCACGATGCGCTGCCTACGCGCCATCGGCCAGGCCCAGCACACCGGCCACGTCTTCCTCTCGGACGACAACCTCAACACGCTGAACGACGAGCTGCAGCAGAACTTCCGCATCAGTGCGGACGAGCTGCAGAAGACCGGCAAGGACAAAGAGCGCGTCGAGGTGCGCGTGGTCGAGCCGCCGGTCAAGATCAAGCTGGTGCGCGTGCGCAAGCAGTACCAGATGCGCGAGAAGCAGTTGGTGACCGGGCAAGCGTTGATGCCCGAACGCGCTGACCCGCAGAAGTGGGGGGAGTTGGTCGAGAAGTACCGCCTCATCGAAACCCAGCAGGACGGCCTGACCGCCGCCGACGCGGCGCGCGCTTCTGCAAGTCGCACCTTCGATCTAACGGCGCGCCGGGAAAAGCGGGTGTTCTCGCGGCTTACGCTGGTGGCCGAGGTGTCACGCTATCTCAATCGCAGCCCTTTGGAGATCGAGGATCTACTCGACGCGACCAAGGAAGGTGCCGACGAGCTCGTGGCCATCACCAATGAGTTCAACGAGCTGCTCTACGACGAGATCATCCCGCGCCTGTTCCGCCAGCTCTACGACCTGGACGAGTCGCAGCAAACCGAGGAGCACGAGGTCGAGTTGATCAAGATGCCTCCGAACGGCTACTACGAGGTATCGGCGGCGAAGGACAAGATCGTCCGGATGAATGACCCGCAGATCAAGGACGAAGAGCGGGCCAAGAGCTTCCACCTCGATACCTACTGTTTCGACTCGAAGTCTGAGAACTGGTTGTTCTGGGATCTGCTGCGCGAGCAGCGGGTGAAGAAGATCTACTTCACCGGGATGCTGACCCACGGCCAGTCCGACTTCTTCATCCAGTACATCGATCCGGATTCACGCACTGTTCGCAGTTACTACCCCGACTTTATCTTCCAGCGCGAAGAGCCGGATGGCAGCCTGAAGTACGTGATCGTCGAGGTGAAGGCCGACAACCAGATCGAGGATGCCGTGGTGCAGGCTAAGAAAGAGTTCGCTCAGCAGATCGCGGTGGCCAGTGGGATGGAATACCACATTCTCAAGTCGTCGGATGCGGATAAACGACTATTCCGGGCCTTGTTGTAACGCAGTCCTTCGGCAGTTGATTTCGTATTCTTGGGCGAAGGGGAGCTTTATGGCCAGAAAAAGAATCTCAAAAAACACACTCTCAATGTTCTTGCGAACAAAGTGCGACCGCGAGCTATATCTGTCACTACACGAGGACTCGGAGCTCGAGGCCAATGGCATGCCTGTTCCGCTGCAGGCGCGGCCTGGAATTGGAGTTCTGCAAACCGCAGGTCGTGATTTTGAGGATGAGCGGAATGATCAATTGATCCAGGCCTTCGGTAGCCTGGTCATCTATCAGCCCGACAAAGGTGGAGCAAACAAGCCGGTCAAGGCGCCGCTTGCTTCCTTGCTCGGCAAAGTCACGACTTTGCCATCGATCATTTTGCAAGGGAAGTTTGAACCTTCAGCTTTTCAGAATGCAGTCATGGCGAATATTGGGCTGCAACCAGGGCAAGTCACCCAGGTACCACCGATCGCAGGACTCATTCCTGACATTATTGTTGTGCGTCGGGCCACGATCGATGACGAAGAAATTGGTCCCGATGGATGCCGGCGACCAATTGATCCAACAACGGAAACCCGTAGTGCCCTGAGTATTATTGACGTCAAGCACACCAGTGAAGCCAACCCCAGCTACTCTGCTGAGGTTGCGCTTTACGCGTTTCTTCTCGCCAATTGGATTGTCGATCAAGGGTTGCAGGACAACTACTTTGTAACCACACGTAGCTACTTATGGACCCGATTCAAGCAAGGCCAATCTGCGCTCGATGCTCTGATGTCTGGCGCCGCCCCGGCAACGCCAAACCAGTATCTCGGCGCGCTGATTGCCGACAGCGAAGATGCCAATCTTCGTTTCTACCTCCCTACCGTACTCCACTTCTTTCGGGAAGACTTGCTCCGGGTCATCGCTATTGGTGACGCTTCAGCCAATGGCTGGGAGAATCTCGAATGGCACGTCGACGGTCGCTGTAGCGCCTGCGACTGGCTGGGGCATGAGAAGTGGGCGAATTCGAAGGACAAGACGCGAATTGCAGCAAAACCAACACATTACTGTTATTCGGCAGCGAAGCTGACTGGGCACCTGAGTCGAATTGCGGGCATGACTCGAGGCGCAAGAAAGACGCTTCAGATCAATGCCATTCAAGACACAGCGGGCGCCGCGGCAGCCTCTTCGGCACATCCTGCTTTCCAGCAACATAGCCATCTTAAGAAGGAACGAAGTCGTATCCCTGTCCGCGCCCAAGCTCTGATCTCGTCGACGACCAGTGTGGACAGTTCAGCCGTACTGGCAAGCCTGGCTCCATGGCCGCAATTGCACGTGGCGATAACAGTTAACTTCGACCCCAGTGCCGGCCTGCTTACGGGCCTATCAATATTCGGCAGGGCAACGGCTTACGTAAGCGGGCAAACTCCACGACAGTTCGCGACCAAATGCTTTGTCGTCGATCAGAAGAGTCTTGCCGATGAGTGGATCGCTCTTGAAGGACTTCTATCGACCCTGTCCGACATGGTGGATCAGGCTGAGGCGTTCGTTCGTGCAGCGGGCAAAACACCTCTCACCGCACAGATCGCATTTTGGGAAAAGCGCCAGTTCGAGGAGCTGTGTGCGGCGATGGGACGCCACCTGCCCAAGGTGTTGAGTCTTACCAACCGGAAGACAAAGGCGCTCGCTTGGCTATTCCCTGCTGATGAACTTATCGAGAAGCCCGTTGGAGCAGTTAGCCCATGCATCGTCTTCATCGATGAAATTGTCCGGCGCGTAGTTTTTGCGCCGACCCCTCATGTGATCACGCTGTTTGACACTGCTGAATCCTACTATTCCGGGCCGGGACCAGTACGGATGGGGGACGCGTTCTATCGTGAATTCCTGACTAACGGTATCCCGAGGGAACGTATTTACGAGATCTGGAGCAACGTCACGACAATCAAGCGTGGTTCGGTTACTGTTCCACGAAATACTGTTATTCAGGAATATGGCAACGCGCTGGAGAAACAATGCCGAGCGCTGAATAGTGTCGTCGAGCGGTTACGCACCGATTTCCGAGGCCAACTTAAGGCCAACTCGCCAAAGCTCGATTTAGCCATTCCTTCGGCATGGAGGTTTGCTGCCCATATGGCTTTTGACAGCAAGCTATGGGTTTGGTGGGAGGAGCTGCAGTATCAGACCAGGAAGCTTGAAGCTCACCAGCGCTTGGCGCTCGATGCCGAAGCGTTGGAGGCCAGTTATGAGGGCGTTCGACTCACCAACGGACAACAAACGGGGGTGCCGAACGAGTACGTTTTTGATGTCTTGCCAGGCTCAACCGAAGCCAAACTCGATGACAACGAAGGCTACCTTGCTCTCGGCAAAGACGGGCATCCCGGACTTCCTTTGCAGCGCGGCAGGGACCTGATCCCCGCCACCGCATCACCATACCCTGGTCAGGCTGATACTCTGGTCACCCCATTGTGGTCCGCACTTTCCGTCACACTTGTGTCGTTTGATAGAGGGACGCGAAAGGCTGTCTTGAAACTAACCAACCGGCGTGATACGGCGTTTGTCCCGTATTTGCTTGCCAACTCGACTGTTGACCTGCTGAACGATGTCTTTATTACCAAAGGCCAGAGTTCGTTCAAGTGGTACGAGACAGTCCGGGAAATTCTGACGGCTGTCGGCAATCCCCCGATTGCAACAGCCGATAGCAATGCAGCCACCGCGATGGGCGCAATGCCGCCGAGGGTTGGCTCAGACCCCATCACACCGCTATCTCGTATTCTTTGGGAGGCTGACGCTGTACATGCAACATCGGTCGTGGCCGCAACGCAAGCAGCATCGGTCGCTGCATATGCCCAGGCCAAGCATAACTTGAACGTCAGCCAGACGGATGCCGTCGCGCATGCGGCAGAAAAGGGGCTGACGATCATTTGGGGGCCACCTGGGACGGGGAAAACGCAAACCCTTGCCGGATGCATTCATGGCCTCGTCCATGAGGCCGTACATAGAAGTCAACCGCTGAAAGTATTGATCTCCGGGCCAACCTACAAAGCCGTGGAAGAAATAGTCGGTCGCGTTATTGAGTCGTTGGACACCGACACGACCTGTCCGGCGGAAATCTTCGTCGGGTACTCTTCATCGCAGACCCCGAAAACATTTGCTGCGGCAAACTCCCACCTGCGCGTCGAATCATTCAATTTGCATCAGGGTGATCAACAGACTCAAGACTGTCTCATCAGCTTGGCGAGAACAGACGCCGTAACGATTGTCGCCACGACGACGATGCAGGCATACAAGCTCGCCGAGTGGACCTCTGGCCGCCACGTCGCGCCGATTTTTGACGTCGTGATTGTCGATGAAAGCTCTCAGGTTCAGGTCACGCATGCGATCTCGCCGCTGGCCACCTTGAAAGAGGACGCGAGACTGATCGTTGCTGGCGACCATCTTCAAATGCCGCCAATAATGGCGCTTGAACCACCCAAGGGCGCCGAATACTTGGTGGGCAGCATCCAGAAATACCTGCTCGAACGTCCTTTTGGCGGACGAATCGTTCCATGTCCGCTCGAAGAGAACTACCGTTCAGCGGAGGACATCGTTGCCTATGCTCGGACTATTGGCTACCGAGCGACGTTGAAGGCGTCAAACCCCGCGACAGCACTTCATGTCTTGGCGCCGGTGCCGACTCCCGCATCCGGCTTTCCAGGGGGCTTGCCTTGGTCGCCTCTGTGGCCGCATATCCTGCACCCCGAGAAGAAGGTGCTGACGTTGCTCCATGACGATGACCTGTCGTCCCAAAGCAATTTCTTTGAGGCGAAGGTTGTCGCTGCGTTGACCTGGTGCCTCCGGCAGACAGTGAGTGCGGAATTGGGCGGTCGAGGCGTCGTAACGCATGTCGCTCCAACTCCTGATCAGTTCTGGAGGCATTGCATTGGAATTGTAACTCCACATCGTGCGCAGCGCGCGCTGGTGATTCGCGAGCTAAGAGCGATTTTCCCTGCCGACCCACCTGATCTGATCGACTCTGCGGTCGATACTGTTGAAAAGTTCCAGGGTGGTCAGCGACACACCGTAATCGTGACTTTCGGGGTTGGCGATGCCGATGTGATCATGGGGGAGGAAGCATTCCTCATGCAGCTTGAGCGCACCAATGTCGCGATCTCACGAGCAATGGCTAAATGCCTGGTGATTATGCCGATGACTCTCGCCGGGCATGTTCCCCACGACAAAAAGGCGCTAGAGACAGCGCACGCTATCAAAGACTATGTTGATGAATTCTGCAATCAGGAGATTGCGGACCAAATCAGCTACGGGCCAACGTCAAGGCAAGCGAAGCTACGCTACCACCAATAGCGCCTGTCGAGCTAGACGCGTTCGACGTGGAAATCAAACTCTACAGCGGCAGCAGAATCGGCCTTCATCTGATCTGCTTGCCGCTTGCCGGCATCCGCAGAATCGGCAGCCCGGACTGAGACTAAGCGCCAAGTGGTTCCGGATTCTTCCAGTGAGTTCCTGAACATCTCCTTAGCATCTACCGCGGCTGAAGGAATGATCCCGAAACGAACGTACATATGCAGGGACTCGGTGCTAGACGCAAGCCTGTCAACGTTCCGCCAGACGGTTCCTAGCGATCGGGCAAATGCATCTTTGCCGCCATGGTCGAGTTGTGGGCCAGCCGAATAGTCAACGTGATCCGGCCCTCCAAGAAACCAGTTCCTCAGCCACTGGTCTTGGACGTAGGTACGCATTCCATAGTACGGAGGAGATGTAATAACGATCGACGGTGCCGCACCAATAGCTTGGAAGGTATCGTCTGATTGAGCATCTCCATGTACAACTTGAGAGAAAGAGTTTGGCGACTTGGTCGCTAATCCTGTGAGGCGCTCAATCTTTCGCCGCAAAACTCGGAGAACGTCAATTCGAGGCGCTTTTAAGTCTCGGATTTTCCAATACCGAACTGCATAATCGGGCTTGGATGCATAGGTTCGAGGCATTTGATTAGAGAAGTAGCCGGCCTTCTCTGTATTCTTGGGGAGGGGGCCGTGTAGGCATCCTAACATGGCCGCACGCAGAATTACTGATGCATCGCTCTCCGTGTCGAGTTGCAAAAGAGCTTCGCGCAGAGCACAAATGTCTCTAAGCGTGTGAGGATGATACGCGGCGCGGAAAAAATCGGATTCTGGTATCTGCTGCGGAGCCGTTTCAGCAATTAACCTGGCAGCCATTTCGAGCGGCTCGTTGGCGTCGCAACTGGCGAGCTTCGCTTTCGCGATTGCAACGGCAACGGGGGATGAATCAATACCCCAAGCACTCAATTCGAAGCTCCGTGCAGCAAATAATGTCGTGCCTCGACCGCAGAATGGGTCGAGAACGACAGGCCGCTCTTTTCGATGTTTTTTGAGCACCTTTATCGGGTACTCCAACGGAAACATCGTAAAGTAAGGGCAAATCGCGTTCAGTGCATTTTCTTTGCTGTAAGCAAGGGCCACGTTCTTGGTACTTGTGCTTGGCGTCGTTTTTGGATATAAGTGAAAGTTTACACGGCTATGACCGTGTAGGGAACGTTTCGGAGGCATGGATTCAGGTCCTTCCCTCCAACATCAATCGTTCCGCATTCCTACGAGCGACAAGCCCTGTGAACCGCTCCCGATTTCCTGGACACGCCTGAGGGCGTAATTCACGCCGCCATGCGCTGCATCGCGGCGTGGTGATCCCGGCGCACCTGTGCCGGGCTGCGGTGGCCGTGCCGGCCCACCATCCAGT
>Ga0207866_1001934_pt1 | contig 16861 bp, 18 predicted proteins | sample HigsolmetaAR203D_FD_184835 | JGI IMG/M metagenome (GOLD analysis project Ga0207866, IMG submission 184835) | Ionic liquid and high solid enriched microbial communities from the Joint BioEnergy Institute, USA - AR20-3-D (SPAdes) (version 2) ...
GCGAAAGGGCTGAAAAGTCTGCTTTCTCGTTACCTGGAACTTTGTTAACCTTACGGAACCGCCGTATGCGGACCCGCATGTACGGTGGTGTGAGAGGTCGGGGGCTAGCCGCCCCCTCCTACTCGATTCATTGCTCTCCGGCAACGTTCACCTGGAACGATACGCCGTACTTGTCCTTGACCATTCCGTAAAGCGGGCTCCAGTCCGTCTTCTGCAGCGGCATGACCACTTCTCCGCCTTCGCTCAGCGCGTCGAAGATCTTTCTGGCCTGCGCCTCGTCGTCAAGGACGACGGCGATCTCGACGGCGCTGCCTTGCTGGTACGGCATGCCGGGAAACGCGTCGGAGAACATCAGCTCCGAGTCGCCGACTTTCAGCAGCGCGTGCATGACGAGGTCCCGGGCTTCTTCGGGGACGGGGTGGTCCGAGACGGACGGCATATCCCCGAAGCTCATGATGCCCATGATCTGCCCGCCCAGCGCTTTCTCATAAAAATAAATCGTTTCTCCCGCAATGCCGTTGAAAATCAAATACGGATTCAACCGGATGGACATGGACGTCAGCTCCTTTGCCTGGATGGTGGACAACCGTATTCAGTATGCCCCGGATCCGGAAGTCTTCCAGGAGCGGTTCATCCGTCCGCTGCGCAGCCCGGGTTAAGAGCCGATCGTCTTGTCCGTCACGTTCCGTCTGGCGAGGCGGGAGCGGTAAATTTTCCAACCGATGTAAGCCGCCGTCAAAATCATGAACGCCGCGAGGACATACGATTGGTATTCCACGATCGCGTCCATCGCCGCATCCCGGTCTCCGGGGTAAAACTTGCCGATGCTGAGCAGCAGGAACGTGGACGGCGCAATGCCGAGCATCGTGAGCAGCGTGTAGAGATGCAGCTTCATTCTGGACATGCCCGCGATGAACGGCACCGCGTTGCCCAGATGGAGCGGGCTCGCGATCGCGACGCTCCAGATGCCGTATTTGCTGAAGGCGGCGGACGCCTGCTCAAGCTGCTGCCTGCGGGCTTCGCTCAATCGTTTCGCCAGGCCGCTGCCCAGCGCGTACCCGATGAAATAGGGAATATAACTGCCGATGGCGTACAGCAAGCTTCCGACTGCGGAGATCCAGGCGATCTGCAGCCACGAAAGTTCCATCACAAATCCGACCGTGACGATGAAGAACGTCCCGATGAACGGAAATGCGCTGCCTTCGATGAAAAGGGAAGCCAGCACGCCCCATATGCCCCACTCTTCCAACAATTCGAGCAGTGTCTCTGCCACGGAAGTTCAACCTTTCCATCGGACGAAGTCCGATGCGGAAATCTCATCGTTCCATTATAGTACAGTCCGGCCCGGGCCGCATCCGTCGCGGGTCCAGGCCGGCACGCGCACGATGAAGCGGGTGCCATGGCCAAGTTCACTCTCGGCTTCGATCGTGCCGCCGTGCGCTTGCACGAACGCCTTCGCGATCGAGAGGCCGAGTCCCATGCCGCCCGTGCCGCGCGACCGGTCATCGTCCGCGCGGTAGAACCGGTCGAAGATGTGCGGCAGATGTTCCGGCGCGATGCCCGGCCCTTCGTCGGCGATCGCCACGCGCAGCATGGCGCCGTTTCCGCGGAAATCGCCGTCGCCGACTGAAGATTCGGCCCGCACGTCAATCGTCACCGTGCCGCCCTCCGGCGAGTGGCGCACCGCATTCATGATGATGTTCAGGAACACCTGCGTCATCCGGTGCGGATCGACGTCGGCATCGGGGAGTTCCGGCGCCGCTTCAAGCCGGATGCGGATGCCGCGCGCCGCGGCTTCCGTCCCGGCCCGGTCCGCGATCCGCCCGAGCAGATCCGCCAGGTTGACCCTTCTCCGGTCGAGCCGCAATTTGTTCGCTTCGGCCAGCGACAAATGATGCAGATCGCCGACCAGCCGGGTGAGCCGGATCAGCTCGTCCTGCAAGGGGAGGAGCGTCTCGGGACGGACCGCTTCGCCGCGCAGCTGCAGCTCTTCGAGCTGCCCCCGCATGATCGCGAGCGGCGTGCGCAGCTCGTGCGCGATGTCGGCGGTCTGGTTGCGCCGCGCCGTCTCGTACCGCATGAGCTGTGTCGACATGGCGTTGAAAGCCGCCGCCAGCCTGCCGTATTCGTCCCGCGTCGTGACCGGCGCCTGCACGCCGAGCTCGCCGTCGCCCAGCCGTTCGATGGCCGGCATCAGCGTGTGAATCGGCTCCGTCAGCCGGCGGGCCATCCGCCAGGCCGCCGCCAGCGCGATCAGGCCGACGACGGCCACGGCCGCAAGCAGCAGAATCGTCACCGAATTGCCGACGCCGAGCTGGATGATTTTCAGGCGGGCGGCCTCTTCATCATAGTAGTATAGATCGGCGATCCGCATGCCATCCTGCTCGATCCGTTCGTGCATGCCGAGCCGCCGGATCATCTCGGCGCTCTCGCCTCCGGCATGCAGCACGACGCTGCCGTCCGCCGAGAGCAGCAGCATGCTGTCGGCTTTCCGTTCACCAAGGAGCGATTTCAGTCGTTCGTCCCGCAACGTATTTTCCCATGAACTTCCATTTTCCAGGAAATAATTACCGATCTGGTCCGCGATTGCCCGCACTTCTTCGCTTCGGTCCGCAATGGGGATATGGATGATCACCCCGCGCACGACGAACAGCGTAAGCCCTGCGAAAATAAGCCCCATGAGCGCGATCAGTGCAGCCATGGCGAGGAACAGACGTTTCCGGATCGTCATGCGCCGCCTCCGAACCGATAGCCGAATCCGTATACGGTCTGGATGAATGCCGGTTTCGACGGATCGTCCTCGATTTTCTTCCTCAGCTTGCTGATATGGGCGTCGACGGTCCGCTCATCGTTCAGGTAATCGTCCTCCATCGCGGCCTGCAGCAGTTGAAGCCGGCTGTAGACGATGCCCGGTCTGGCCGCCAGCGCGGTGAGCAGCCGGAATTCGGTCGGCGTCAGGGCAATTTCGACCCCGCGTTTCCAGACGCGCATCTGCGCCTCCGAAATGGTCAGGCCGCCCCGCTCCATCAGCTTGTCCTGCGGTTCGCGGTCTCCCATCCGCCGGATCAGCGAACGGATGCGGGCATGCAGTTCACGCAGCGAGAACGGCTTCGTCACATAATCGTCGGCGCCGACTTCCAGGCCGATGATTTTGTCCGTCTCATCGGCCCGCGCCGTCACCATGACGATGCCCGCGTTGCTTGTGCGGCGCAGCTCGCGGCAGACGTCGATGCCGCTCATCTCCGGCAGCATCCAGTCGAGCACGACGACCGCCGGCTTCGCGGACTGCGCCAGCCGGAGCGCTTCCGATCCGGTGGAAGCCGTGATCACGTCATAGCCTTCGCGGCGGAAATAGGATGCCATGAAATCCAGCATTTTCGGTTCATCGTCCACCAGGAGCAGCGTCAGCGCCACGGCGAAACCACCTGCCTGTCACAAAAGATTTGTCTTCAATTTACACGGACCGGCCGGAAGTTTGCGAAACTTCAACATTTCCGCATCCGTTCTTCATATTTTCGCAACAATCATTTGCTACGTTAACGGCAATCCATGCGGAAAGGAAGATGTGCAAGATGAATAACGAGAAAAGGACGCGCGTTATGCGCAGCGGCTTTGCCGCCCTCGCCTGGCTGCTGACGGCCTGCATCGCCGTCCAGACGCTGCTGGCCGGAGCGGCGGTCTTCGTCGATCCGGCGTACTGGCGGAGCCACGTCGTATTCGTCCGCATCCTGGAATGGCTGCCGGTCCTCTTGCTGATCCTCGCGTTCCCGGGCAGATTCGCCGCCGCAATCAAATGGCGGGCTGCGGCGCTGTTCGGCCTCGTGATCCTGCAATACATGACGGCCAACATTCCGGGGATCGGCCTGTTGCATCCGGTCATCGCGCTGTTCATGTTCATGCTGGCCTGGCGGACGGCCGTGGCCGCGATGCGTCCGTAATCCGCATGCCAGAGTTATTGCAGCGGATCTTCGGAAAAAACCGTAAGGATTAATGTCAAATTCGTATAGGTTTGCGCCGAATAACCCGCTATAATGGATATTGTAACCGATTACGAGGCATGAGAGGGAGAGAAGGCTGTGAGGATGACGTTTCGCTGGTACGGCGAAGGCAACGACACGGTCACGCTGAGACAGATCCGACAGATCCCCGGCGTCGAAGGCATCGTCTGGATGCTGCACGACGTGCCCGCCGGGGAAGTGTGGCCGATGGACAAGATCCGCCACTACAAGAAGCTGGCGGACGAATACGGCTTTCACATCGAGGTCGTTGAAAGCGTAAACGTTCACGAAGATATCAAAATGGGGCTGCCGTCGCGGGACCGGTACATCGAAAACTACATCCAGACGATCAAAAACCTGGCGGAAGTCGGCGTGAAGGTGATCTGCTACAATTTCATGCCGGTGTTCGACTGGATGCGCACGGATTTGGTCAAAGAGATGGAAGACGGGGCGACGGCGCTCTTTTTCGAAAAAGCCAAGATCGACAACATGGAACCGCAGGAACTGATCCGCAAGATCGCCGAGATTCCGGACTTCACGATGCCCGGCTGGGAGCCGGAGCGGCTGAAGAAGGCCGGTCCGACGATCGAGGCGTACCAGAGCATCACGGAGGAAGATCTGTTCCGCAATCTGGAGTACTTCCTGAAGGCGGTCGTTCCGGTCGCGGAGCAGTATGACATCAAAATGGCCATCCATCCGGACGATCCGCCGTGGTCGGTGTTCGGCCTGCCGCGCATCATCACGAACCGGGACAACATCCGCCGCGTGCTGGACATGGTGGACAGCCCCTCCAACGGCATCACGCTGTGCAGCGGATCGCTCGGCGCGAATCCGGCGAACGACATCCCGGCCATGATCCGCGAGTTTGCGGGACGCATCCCGTTCGCGCACATCCGCAACGTGCGCGTGTATCCGAACGGCGATTTCATCGAAACGTCGCACCGCTCAAGCGACGGCTCCGTCGACATTGCCGAAGTGGTGCGGGCCTACCACGAGACCGGATTCACGGGATACGCCCGTCCGGACCACGGACGCCACATCTGGGACGAGCAGTGCCGGCCCGGATACGGGCTGTACGACCGCGCGCTCGGCATCATGTACCTGTGGGGCGCCTGGGATGCGCTCGAACGCGTGAAGAAGGGATGAGGATATGCTGCCGATCCATGACAATCTGAAGGGGAAAGTCGCCGTCATCACCGGCGGCAGCGGCGTGCTCTGCTCGGCGATGGCGAGGGAGCTCGGCCGGCAGGGCGTGAAGGTGGCGATTCTGAACCGGACGGCGGAGAAGGGCGAGGCGGTCGCCGAAGCGATCCGCCGGTCGGGCGGCGAAGCGATCGCCGTTGCATGCGACGTGCTGGACGCAGCCGGCGTCGCGGAGGCGGCGGCCGTCGTCGCGGATAAGCTCGGCCCGTGCGACATTCTGATCAACGGGGCGGGCGGCAACCATCCGAAGGGCATTACGACGAATGAAATTTTCAAACCGGAAGATTTCGGCAAGGAAGGCGTGACGACGTTCTTCGATCTGACCCGCGAGGGCATCGAGTACGTCTTCAACCTGAACTTTATCGGATCGCTCCTTCCGACGCAGCATTTCGCGAAGCAGATGCTCGGCCGGGGCGGCGTCATCATCAACATTTCGTCGATGAGCGCGCCGAGTCCGATGACGAAGGTGCCGGCCTACAGCGCCGCCAAAGCCGCCATCGAGAACTTCACGCAGTGGCTGGCCGTCCACTTCGCGGAGGCCGGCATCCGCGTCAATGCGATCGCGCCCGGCTTCTTCCTGACGGAGCAGAACCGCAGCCTGCTGACCAATCCGGACGGATCGCTCACGGAGCGGGCGCATAAAATCATCACGCATACGCCGATGCGCCGGTTCGGCCAGCCCGAGGATCTGCTCGGAGCGCTGCTGTGGCTGGCCGACGATGCGACGGCGCGGTTCGTTACCGGCATCACGGTTCCCGTCGACGGCGGGTTTCTGGCATATTCCGGCGTGTAATCCGCATGCGTCAGCCATCCCGGAAGGGGTGGCTGCAATTGCGCTTGATTAAGGAGCCCGCGGCGCGGACAGGATGGAGGAATGGATATGATCGAGATTCGCCGGATGAGAGCGGAAGACGCCGCCATGATGCGGGAAGTTTTCCTGAAGCACGGCATTCGCCGTGATGAAGAGTATTATCCCCGATGTTGGCGGGAGAACGAGGCGGGCGCGCGCATTACGCTGCTCGCGTTCCGGGACGGCGAATATGCGGGAAGCCTGCACCTGCTGGCGCGATCCGATTACCCGTACTTCGCGGAGAACGGCATTCCGGAGATCAATGACTTCAACGTGATCCCGCCGATGCGGCGGCAGGGCATCGGCGACGCGCTGCTCGACGCCGTCGAGAAGATCGCGCTGGAGAAGTACGGGATCGTCGGCATCGGCGTCGGACTGACGGCCAGCTACGGCCAGGCGCAGCGGCTGTACGCCCGGAGAGGGTATATCCCGGACGGCCGGGGGGTCGTGTATAAAGGCCGGCCCGTTCCATTTGGCGAGCAGGTCCCGGTGGATCACGACCTCAATCTGTTCTTCACGAAGACGGCGGAACGGTTGTGAAACGGTCTGCTGCGTTTTTTGCGGAGCCGACGGGGATTTTGGGGCTGTCGTAAATTGTGGAGCTTGTGGAGCGGAGGTAAGGCAGGACAATGCTGGTCTCGCTGCGTGCCCGGGACGAGGTGTTTGACCGTCCCGAATTTTTGCAGGACGAGGCGCGATTCCATCTGCTGGGCCAGCTCAGCGGTTTTTCGGATGCGCTCAGGATCAAATCGAGCGACGGCATGCTGCTCTATGCGCAGACGCCGGGCCGCAACGGCTGGCTGTGGGTGGACCCGTTCGCGGCGGAGGATGCCCGGCGCTCGCGCATCTGCGAGCTGGCGGAACGGCTCGACGATGTCGATCTGCCGGGCGTGATCGGCGATCCCGCCGCCGCGCGGGCGTTCGCCGACGCCTATGCGGCCAGGCGGCGGATGGCCTGGACGGAACGGCTGACGCTGGTGCCGTACGAGTGCCGGGCGCTGCGCCTTGCGGCATCCGCCGAAGGCTGCCTCCGCAAGGCCGGAAGCGCCGACCGGTATACGGCCGCCCTCTTTCTCGCCGGGTTCTCGCGGGACGCATACGGCGAGCGCGTTCCCGCGTTCACGCAGCTTCCGGCGGCGGACCGGATGATCGAGGCGGGCGAACTGTTCTTCTGGACGGACGGGGACGAATGCGTGGCGATGGCGAACATCGCGTACCGCTCGGCGCGCCACGGGCGCATCAACGCGGTCTATACGCGGCCCGATGCGCGCAAGCGGGGCTACGGCAGCGCCATTACCGCGGAGCTGACGCTCAAGCTGCTCGATGAAGGCCTGACGCCGATCCTGTACGCCGACGCCGCCAATCCGGGGTCGAACCGGATGTACCGCCGGATCGGATATGAGCCGCTCCGGCCGATCGTCGAGATCGGCTTCCACCGGGAGTAGAGCGCATGACAAAAATCAGGAGGGAGACGGCGGCGCGCCGTCTCCCTCCTGATTAATGCTTTACGTATCGGCCGGGCAGTCCGACAGCTCCCAGCCGCGGGCGGACGGCCGGGCGGTGAACCGGCGGATCGCGCCGCATTCGTCCTCGGCTTCGACGAGCAGCCGCCCGCCCGGCTCGGGCCGGATCGCCAGGATTTCGCCGTCCGGCATCCGCGTTCTCACGAGCGGAAGCAGCACCGGTACGAGCGCATCTTCGAGCCACATGCGCTCCAGATGCCACAGGGGAGGCTCAGGCGGGGGCGGATAACCTTCCGCCGGCGCGCCCAGCGCCCGGGCGAGCGCTTCCGGCTCGTCCGGCAGCGCCTTCGCCGCGCCGACGGCTGCCGTCCACCTGAGGCAGAGCTCGACGGTCCGCACAATCTCGTCATACTCGAGCGAGCCGTTCGCGTAGCGGATCTCGACCGTTCCGTTGTCGTACCAGGCGCGGGCGTTGATGCCGCACCGGTGCGACTGCGGCCGCCCGGGATTGTGGAGCGCATTGCTGCCGGGCGCCGCCGCGTACCGCTCACGCATTTCCCGCGTCACCGGCGGGCAGAACATCCGCCGGTGGCCGGCCGTGCGGAGCAGCCGGCCAAGCGCGTCCTGCGAGGCAAGCGCCGCATCGAGCAGCGGCGCGATGATGGATTCGCCCCAGGCCGACAGGTCGACATGGACATGGAGGCCGCAGCTCCAGTTCGCGGCCGCGCCGGTCGCCTTGAGCCGTTCCGTCATCAGACGGATCTGTTCCCGCTCGCTCCAGGCGAGCGGCGGCGATGTCAATTCCGCTCCCGACGGCATGCCCCGTTCGTCAACCTGCAGTTCGTTCGTGAGCATCGACCATCCGGCCGGCAGCTCCACTTCCAACGGCTTTCCTTCAACGAACTCGATTTCCACGCCGTAGCGCAATCTTTTCCAATCGACATTAAGCGGGTAAGTCATTCCCTTTCATCCTCTCCGGTGTCTGATGGGGGTTCCAGGTCGACTTCCGGCGAGGAGGCGCACGGGATTACCAGGGGATTTTCATCATCGGCATGCCGCATCCTCCCTCGTCTTTGATGCGCATATCAACCATTTCGATGCGGAGGCGCAAAAACCTCTCTGGTATAAAACGGCTAAAATTGTTTTTTCGCTGCCAGTCCGAACCTTTGGCTGGTACAATAAAATTGTCGGGCCGACAAATCTGGATGAAAGGAGTTGATCCAGGCAATGCGGACAATGACAGAGGTGGCGAACGGTTAATCCGGATGCCGCCATGAACCGGGGGGCCGAAAGGCCTCCCTCCTTTATTTGGCGAATGGGACAGCGAGCGGCAGCTTGCCTGCTGAAAATGCTTTCAAGTATACTGGAATGGCAGACGGTTGAAAGGAGTGCGTTTCCATGCGCATCGAACAGGCGGTAGACCGGTAACCTTACAGCTTCTGCACGGGACAAACGGACAGTGTACAGATTCGGCCGGATGGCGCAAGCCGCTTGATGCGGACGGCTTCCGGCGGAACGGCAGCTGTGGAGCGGTCTCGTCCACGGTTTTTTTGTTTCACCCGCAATCCGCCCGGGGCGGATGCGAATTTTGCGAAAGGAGGATGAACCATGCTAACGCCATTTCGGATTGTCGGCATGAGCGGCGCTGCGGCAGCCGCCGAGGTGATGGAGAAGACGGCTTTTGGTTTGTTCATGAACGGGGAGGATTCGGGCTTTGAATTACAAAAATGGAAGAGATGTGCTTCCCCCTAGTCTGCTCTCCGAACTGCAGAAGTATATCCAGGGGGAATTGATCTATATCCCGAAACCGGCGAGCAAGCGGGCCGGCTGGGGCGAACTGAGCGGCGCGCGGAAATGGCTGGCCGATCGGAACCGGCAGATCATCCAGGACTACATGAGCGGCAGGTCGATCGCGGAGCTGGAACGGAAGTTCCATCTGTCCGCCCAGAGCATTCGCAAGATCGTCGGAAAATCGCGCCGAACGGCGAAATGATCACCAAACGGAAAACGCGGCTTTCAGGCTGCGTTTTTGTTTTGCCTCCCTTCCATCAATCCCCTGCCGCGGAATTCGCCGTTTCGATTGCAGGCCGCGCAGCCGGTCAGTTATACTAGGAAAGTAATTTTACCTTTTAATGGAGGAAAGCAATATGGCTGAAACGATCAAGATCGGCGTCGTCGGGTACGGCAACCTGGGGCGCGGCGTTGTCCAGTCGATCAGGCAAAATCCGGACATGGAACTCGTTGCGGTATTCACGCGGCGCGATCCGGCGCAAATGAACGGGGAAGCGGGCATCCGCTTTGAACATATTTCCGCAGCCGAGCAGTACAAAGGCCGCATTGACGTCATGATCATGTGCGGCGGATCGGCGACGGATCTGCCCGAACAGACGCCGGCGATGGCGGCAATGTTCAACACGGTTGACAGCTTCGACACGCATGCGCGGATTCCGGAGTTCTACGAGGCGGTTGACGCGGCGGCGCGCAAAGCCGGCACGGTAAGCGTCATCTCGACCGGCTGGGATCCGGGGCTGTTCTCGCTCAACCGCCTTCTTGCGGAAGCCATCCTGCCGCAGGGCAAGGAATACACGTTCTGGGGCAAAGGGGTCAGCCAGGGCCATTCGGACGCCATCCGCCGCGTGCCCGGCGTGAAAGCCGGCGTTCAGTACACGATTCCGTCCGTCGAGGCGATCGAGCGCATCCGTTCGGGCGAGACCCCGGATCTTTCGACCCGGGAGAAGCATACCCGCCATTGCTATGTCGTGGCCGAAGAAGGCGCGGACAAAGCGGCGATCGAGAAGGCGATCGTCACGATGCCGAACTATTTTGCCGACTATGACACGACCGTCACGTTCATTACGGAAGAAGAACTGCGCCGGGACCACGCCGGCATGCCGCACGGCGGCTTCGTCATCCGCAGCGGCGTCACGGGTGAGGGAACGAAGCAGATCATCGAATTCAGCCTGAAGCTGGAGAGCAATCCGGAGTTCACGGCGAGCGTGCTGGTTGCCTATGCAAGAGCGGCGATCCGCCTGCATCGGGAAGGGCAATCGGGCGCGAAGACCGTATTTGACATTCCGTTCGGTCTCCTGTCGCCGAAATCGCCGGAGGAACTGCGCGCAACGCTGCTGTAACGCGGCGTTACGGAAGGTTTCCTAACATTAATTAGGTGTTTGTGTGAACCGATGTAACATTTTAGTGTTACGTTGGTTCACATTTTTTATGGAAAAAATAGTAATAAATTCATTTAATCGTGTTCGAAAAAAAGATTTATTGGCAATCCGGGCGGTCTATGCATTAGACTGTAGACTATCGCTGCGAGAGTGCAAATAAACAGCGGGATAATGCAAAGGAGAGTGAACGGATGAGCACGATTTTGTCAGATGAGAGCATGACGCAAGCCAAAGCCTATGTGGAGAAAGTTTACAAAACCGTCATCGCGCGTAACCCTTACGAAAGTGAATTTCATCAGGCGGTGAAGGAAATCCTCGAATCGCTCACGCCGGTGTTCGCGAAAGAGCCGCATTACATCAAGCACGGCATTCTGGAGCGGATCGTCGAGCCCGAGCGCGTCATCACCTTCCGGGTACCGTGGGTTGACGACAACGGCAACGTGCAGGTGAACCGCGGTTTCCGCGTCCAATTCAACAGCGCGCTCGGTCCGTACAAGGGCGGCCTGCGCTTCCACCCGTCCGTCAACGCGAGCATCATCAAGTTCCTCGGCTTCGAGCAAATCTTCAAGAACGCGCTCACCGGCCAGCCGATCGGCGGCGGCAAGGGCGGCTCGGACTTCGACCCGAAGGGCAAATCCGAACAGGAGATCATGCGGTTCACGCAAAGCTTCATGACGGAGCTGTACAAGTACATCGGTCAGGACGTCGACGTGCCCGCGGGCGACATCGGCGTAGGCGCGCGGGAGATCGGCTACATGTACGGCCAGTACAAACGCATCCGCGGCAGCATCGAAGCCGGCGTGCTGACGGGCAAGGGCGTCGGCTACGGCGGCAGCCTGGGCCGCACCGAGGCGACGGGATACGGCTGCATCTATTTCGTCGAGGAAATGCTGAAGTCGAAGGGGCTCAGCTTCAAGGACGCGACGGTGGTCGTCTCCGGCTCCGGCAATGTCTCGATCTATGCGATCGAGAAGGCGCAGCAGCTCGGCGCGCGCGTCGTCGCGTGCAGCGACTCGAACGGCTATGTCTATGACCCGCAGGGCATCAATCTCGCGACCGTGAAGCGGATCAAGGAAGTCGAGCGGAAGCGGATCCACGAATATGTGAAAGAGCATCCGCATGCGACCTACACCGAAGGCTGCGAAGGCATCTGGTCGATTCCGTGCGACATCGCATTGCCGTGCGCGACGCAGAACGAGATCTCCGAAGCGTCCGCCCGGCAGCTGGTGGCGAACGGCGTCAAGGCGGTCGGCGAAGGCGCGAACATGCCGTCGACGCTCGAAGCGATCGACGTCTTCCTGAAGAACGGCGTTCTCTTCGGACCGGCCAAGGCGGCCAATGCCGGCGGCGTTGCCGTCTCCGCGCTCGAAATGTCGCAGAACAGCATGCGCCTCTCCTGGACGTTCGAGGAAGTGGACGCGAAGCTGCATCAGATCATGAAGAACATTTACGAGAGCAGCGTGAAAGCGGCCGAAGCTTACGGCCACCCGGGCAACCTGGTTGTCGGCGCCAACATCGCCGGCTTCAAGCGGGTGGCGGACGCCATGATCGCGCAAGGCGTGGTTTAATCCGGGGCTTCATATTCTCCGCTGTCGGGTGCGGTTGACGACCGCACCCGATTTTGTTATGGTCTGGGTAACAGGGGCATTCCGCCGCATCGGCGGAATGCCTTCGTACATCTCAGGCTGTATGGGAGGAGATACGGATGAGGACCAGGGTTCATGGAAGGTCTTTGGCGGCAAAGGACGGGATCTACAATGAACCATAGCGCATGGATCAATCCGCGGACGAAACGTGAGAAGGATGCGAAGCCGCTCTTTCAGACGGAAGTTTGGGAGTGTGTGAGCGACGATTGTCCCTGCTGGATGCGCAAAGGGCTCACGTTCGAAGCGCATCCGAAATGTCCTTTGTGCGGCTCGGCCATGAAGCCCGGCGTGCGGATGCTGCCGCGCGTCAGCGACAAGGAGCCAAGGTGAGCGTCAGAATCAGGCCTGCCGGTGACGGCGGGCTTTTTTGTCGCAGTTGTGACGGTTGGCCGGACGTTGTTGCAGTTGCGCCGGTGATCTTTTATAGTGGTAGTTACTTGAAAGAGGGGACGATTATGCGAGGAATTCGTGTGCCGCTCTGGCTGGCGGCGCTGCTCATCGCGCTGCTCGCCGCGGGCGGGCGGGCGGACGCGCACGCCGTGCTGGAGCGCTCCGCGCCGGAGCCCGGGGAAAGGCTCGCAACGGGCCCGGGCGAGGTCAGACTTGAATTCAACGAGCCGGTCGACGCGTCGATCGGCTTCCTGCGGGTGCTCGGCAGCCGGTCGGAACGGGTGGCGGACGGCGACCCGGCAGTCGAAGCCGGCGGCCGCACGCTCCGGCTATCGCTGCCCCGGCTCGGCGAAGGATTGTACACGGTGACCTACCGCGTGCTGTCGGCCGACGGCCATCCGGTCGAAGGCTCCTATGTGTTCGTTGTCGGCGATCCGCCCGAAGCGATCGACGCGTCGGTTTTTGACCTGCACCGGCAGCTCGGGCATGAAGGACACGGGGAAGGAGCCGCGACGCAGCTGTCGACGGGGGAGTTTCTTCTGTACGTCGTGCGGGTTTTCTATTTCGGCGCGCTGCTGTCGGCAGCCGGATGGTTCATCTGGTCGGCCTGGGCGCCCCGGCGTTCGCGGTCGTTCGATGCCGGATTCCGCGACTGGAGCAGCCGGTGGGGATTGTGGACGGCGCGCGCTTTCCTCGTGGCGGCTCTCCTGTATGTATTCTTTCATGCCACGGAATTGATGGAGGGACAGCCGGGCTCCGAGTGGGGAACACTGTTCCTTGAGACGAATATCGGCCGCGGCTGGGCGGTCCTGTTGGTGCTGGCGCTGCTCGGTCCCCTGGCCCGGACCGCGTCGCGCGCGGTCGGCCTCATATGGGCCGGCGCGCTGCTGCTGGTCGAGAGCATGTCCGGACATGCCGCTGCCTATGAGCCGGCCTGGCTGACGATCGGCACGGATTTCATCCATTTGGCGGGGGCTGCCGTATGGGCCGGCGGCCTGGCGATGCTGGCGGGTCTCTGGCTTGCGGATCGGAAAGAAGCGGCGCGTTTCGCGGCGGTGTTCAGCGGACCGGCGCTCTGGTCGATGATCGCGCTGGCGGCGAGCGGTCTCGTCACCGCGTGGATGTTCCTGCCGGGCCCGGACTATCTTTTCTACACCGGCTGGGGCACCCTGCTGCTGGTGAAGACGGGGCTCACGGTGCTGGCCGCGCTGGCGGGCGGCGCGATCCGGCTGCGGATGCGGCGGGGCGGCATGCCGCAGGGCGCGCTGCTGAAAGCCGATGCCGCCGTCATGGCCGCGATCGTGGTCATCGTCGGCCTGTTCACCCATATCAGCCCGCTGCCGGCGAACGAGCCGGTCTACGCCCACAAGATGGGCGAGGACATGCATCTGACGCTGCGCGTGTCGCCGAATGTTCCGGGGGACAACCGCTTCATTGTCAAGATATGGCTGCCGGAACCGGTCGGCGAGCCGAAGTCGGTCGTGCTGCGGCTCCGTTCGGAAGACCGGCCGGAAGCGGGGCCGATCGATGTGCCGCTCGAGCGTTACGAAGACGACGAGTTCGACCAGTTCTCCGGTTTCGTCAAGACGGCGTACCGGGCGGAGGGGCCGTATCTTCCGTTCGCGGGCAAATGGACGGCGGAAATCCGCGTGACGGACAGCGAAGACAACGAGAAGGTCCACCTCGAGACATTCCGGAATTACTGATCACCGCGGGGTGTTGCGATGAAGCTGTCATACCGAACGATCAAGCATCTGATCCTCTGGACGCCGACGATCACGATCGGGCTGTGGGAGTACCTGCGGCATACGGTGCTGCTGCCGTACGTGTCCATGGATCTCGGCAATTTGCTGGCGCCCGTGATCGTGTTCATTGTGACGGTGACGCTGCTGAGAAAACTGTTCGCGAAGCTTGAAGCGACGCAGGAAGAATTGCAGCGGGAGCGCATGCTGAAGGCGGCGCTCGAGGAGCGGGAGCAGCTCGCGCGGGAACTGCACGACGGCATCTCGCAGTCGCTGTTCCTGCTGTCCGTCAAGCTGGACAAGCTGGACCGGGCGGATTGCAGCGAAGCGGCCCGCGAAGTCAGCGCGGGAATCCGCGAGACGATCCGCCGCGTCTACGACGACGTCCGCCAGTCCATTGCGAACCTGCGCACGCTGCCGGCGCCGGGCGATTTCTCGTGGATGGCGTCCGTCGAAGCGCTCGGCGGCGAAGCGGCGGATGCCGGCATCCGGTTCGAGTGCGAAGGCCGGCTGCCGGACCGGCTGCTGACGAACAAGGAGAAGGTGGAGCTTCTCGCGATCGTGCGCGAAGCGGTGCTGAATGCGCGCAAGCATGCGAATGCGCGGACGATTCGCGTGACGATGGAACCGTCGGAAGGCGGGGGGTTCAGGTGCGAGATCGCGGACGACGGCGTCGGGCTGGGCGAGTCGGATCTCAAGGCGTTCGACCGGTACGGAATCCGGATGATGCGCAGCCGGGCCGAAGAGATGGGCTGGAGGCTTGGGATCCGGTCTGCGCCCGGCGGCGGCACGACGGTGACGGTGGAGAAGGACGATCGCGCGGCGCGGGATGACTCGCCGCGGACGAGGCTTGCATTTCACGAAAGGCGGAAAGGCGGAAGCAGGGCATGACGGCGTATGAAGGAAACGGCGCATCCGGCGGCAGCCGGCATCGCGTCCTGATCGTCGACGATCATCCGCACGGACGCGAAGGGATGCGGGACATCCTGGAAGCGGAACCGCTTTTTGAGGTCGTCGGCGAAGCGGCGTCAGGCGAGGAAGCGCTCGAAGCGGTCCGGCGCCTCGCGCCGGACATTGTGCTGATGGATGTGAACATGCCGGGCATCAGCGGGCTGGAGGCTGCGCAGTTGGTCAAGCGCTGGGCTCCGGATGTCCGCATCGTCATGGTCACCGCGCATGACGAACCGGCGTTTCTGTTCGAAGCGCTGCGCTGCGGCGCGCAGGGCTTTCTGCCGAAGAACGTCCGGCCGTCCGTATGGCTGGACTATTTGCGCTCCATCGTGAATGACGAGACGCCGATGTCTTCGGAGATCGCCCGCATGCTGCTGAAGACGTTTACCGGCGGCGGCGTGCCGGGCGATGCCATGGGTTCGGAGGCTGACGGCCGGCATGAAGGGATGTCCCGGGAGGACCGGCCGCCGCGGCGGTCGTGGCTGGTTCGAAGGACGCCATCCTCGCCTGCGCCTTCCGCGCCGCAGTCCCGCGTTCGCCGGACAGCCGGCATTCTGACGCCGCTGACCGCGCGGGAACGGGAAGTGCTCGAACGCGTTGCAAGCGGCGAGTCGAACCGCGAGATTGCCGCAAGGCTCGGCCTGTCGGAGCATACGGTCAAGAATCATTTGAAGAACATTTTGCAGAAGCTGCATCTCGACAACCGGGTGCAGCTTACGCGATATGCATACGAGAACGGCATTGTCGGCCGGGACGGGGACGGCGCGCCCGGGTCCGGCGGATCGGATTAAGCGCAAGCTGCTCATCTGCGGCGGCGACGCTATGCGAGCGTCCGGTTGAACTTCCTCAACAGTTCCCCAAACCGGTGACATTCCTCCTCGGACCAACTCTCAAGCAGCTTCGTCAACCGCTCCAGCCGCGCTTGCTTGTGCAGGAATAATTCCCGGGTTCCCGTTTCCGTAAGCTGCAGCAGAAAAGATCGCTTGTCGGAAGGGTCCGGCGTCCGGAATATATATCCCTTCCTCTCAAGGGCTGCCGTCTGTCTGCTGGCTGTCGAGATGTCCAAACGGAATGCGTCTGCCAGAGTCCGGACGCTGGCAGATCCTCTGGAATGAATGTAATGGAGCAGAAGATAAGCCGAACGGTCGAGAGTTCCGGCTTTGCTGCTGCTTGATGTGATCCGTCGGACGAAAATGGCCAATTCCAGTTCGATCGTTTCCAAATCGCGCTGCTTATCCATAAATAACCCCGCAAGTTCGTATTCCTTAACGAGACTATGGTACCATACGGAGCTTCGCCGATAAAATTCCATACAAAAAATGGTCAGTGTCAAGCTAGCGTGGGCAGTTATCTAAGGTCTTGGAACGCGGACCCCTGAAAGAACCTCTGCCTTGTAAGCGCTTTGCTTTGTTTTTTCGTTCAATAAATGTAATTTGTTTGAATTTTTT
>Ga0207866_1001960_pt1 | contig 16618 bp, 17 predicted proteins | sample HigsolmetaAR203D_FD_184835 | JGI IMG/M metagenome (GOLD analysis project Ga0207866, IMG submission 184835) | Ionic liquid and high solid enriched microbial communities from the Joint BioEnergy Institute, USA - AR20-3-D (SPAdes) (version 2) ...
CGTCGAATTCGGGCGCGTCCACCTCTTCCAATGCGTCAAATGCAAGCGGTAACAATTCCGGCGGCGGAAGCCAGCCGGGCAACGCGGGCGGCGCAGCGTCCGGCGCGTCCGACGGTTCCGATCCGTTCGGCGGCTGGGTCGAGGGCCTGCCGAAGATCGAAGCGCCGGAAGGATTCAACTGGAGGCAGTTCGAAGGCATCACGCTCAACGTCATCACCGAGAACACGCCGCCATCCTCCGGACTCGCCGCCCATATTGACGTGTTCGAGAAGGCGACCGGCATCAAGGTCAACATCGAGCAGGTCAATCTGGATATCGTGGTCGAAAAAGCCGGTCTGGACTTCAACGCGCGCAACAACAACGACCATATCATCTACGCCGACCCGTACCAGATTCTCTCGAAGCAGGCCAGACATTTCGTCGACCTGAACACGCTCAACGACGATCCGTCGCTGCCGTCCATTCCGGGCGGACTGGAGGACTTCATCCAGTCGCAGCTCCTGGTCGGCGGCTACATGGGGGACAGGGAGCACCTGTACGCGCTGCCGTACGACAACCCGACGATGGTGCTCGCGTACCGCAAGGATGTCTTCGAGAAGTACAAGGATCTGTTCATGCAGGAGAAGGGCTACGACTGGACGCCGGGGCCCGACATGACCTGGGACCAATACTACGAGATCGCGCTCTGGATCAACGAGAAGGCGAAGGCGGGCGTCATCACGGAGGTCAAATACGGCACCGGCCACCAGGCGAAACAGCACGACTCCCTCATGAACGACTTCAGCAACGTGCTGGCCGCGTACGGCGGGGACTATTTTGAAGCGGAAAATCTCGGCGACATCGGCACGGAAAACCCGGGCAAGTCGCTGCTCACGTCGCCCGAAGCGATCGCGGCGGCCGAATTCTACAGCGAGCTGCTGAAGATCGCGGCGCCGGGCAGCACGACCTGGGACTGGAACGGACTCGCCGAAGCGTTCGCCGCCGGCGAGATCGCGATGATTCCGGAATGGCATGAATTCGCGGGCATGTTCGAGAATCCGGAGCTGTCCAGGGTCGCGGGCAAGGTCGGCTGGACGATTCTGCCGAAGGGGCCCAAGGGTCGCGGCAACATGTACGGCGGCACGAGCATCGGCATCAACAAATACGCGAAGGAAGACGAGATCAAGGCCGCCTGGCTGTTCCTGATCTGGGCGACGGCGCCGCAGACGCAGTACATGATCCTCGATGTCGGCTTCACGCCCACGCGCTATTCCGTCTATCAGCTTCCGTACATCCAGAAGGCGATGAACGATCCGGATTCGCAGGAAGCGAAGGAATGGCCGCTCGCCTCCTCGCTGATCGCCGCGCAGGAAGCTTGGAAGGAAGAGAACGTCTACATGCGTCCGAAGATTCCGATGTGGCCGCAGATCGACACGATCATCTACACGGAGCTTTCGAAGATGCTGGCCGGACGCCAGTCGCCGGCGGACACGATGAAGGAAATCGCGAAACATCATGGACTATTCGCTCGACATGGACCGCCCCCGCTTCGCGGGCCTGCGCAACTGGACGGAGACGCTGACGGACGCCGCGTTCTGGCAGTCGTGGGGCCGGACGCTCGTCTACGCGGGCGGCGGCCTGATCGCCCAGCTCGCGCTCGGCTGCGCGGTCGCGCTGCTCTTGTACCACATTCCGAGGTTCCGGAACCTGTTCTCGACGCTGTTCATGCTGCCGCTGTTCGTGGCGCCGATCGTCACCGGACTCCTGTGGCGGTTCCTGCTCGATCCGACCTGCGGGCTGTACCACCGGGTGCTGCACACGCTCGGCCTCGACATCCAGCCGCTCGGCGATCCGGCTTGGGCGATGTGCGCCGTCATCCTGATGGACGTCTGGGAATGGACGCCGCTCATCACGATCATCGTGCTGGCCGGCCTGCAGACCGTGCCGGAGGAGCCGCTGGAGGCCGCCGACGTGGACGGCGCGAACGCGTGGCAGAAGATCCGCTACATCCTGCTGCCGATGGTGCGCCGGATGATCGCGGTGGCGCTGCTCGTCCGCTCGATGGACATCCTGCGCTACGTCGATACGATCGTCATCACGACCGAAGGCGGGCCGGCCGACGCGACGAAGACGATCGGCTACTACCTGATGCAGGTCGCGTTCCGCTTCCAGGACATCGGCGCGGCGGCGTCCGTCGGTCTCACGATGCTGCTCGCCAGCATCCTGATGGGGCATTTCTTCGTTAAAGTATTGAAAAGCGGGGAGGCGTGATCTCCACATGCAAGCCAAACGCGCCATGCTCCACGCCGTCCTCTACGCCCTGATGGCGCTGAGCCTCCTGTGGGCGCTCGTTCCGATCCTGCACATGGTCCTGTCGTCGATGAAGACGCAGGTGAATATGTTTGAAATGCCGCCCCGCCTCCGCTTCACGCCGACGTTCGACGTGTACGGGGAAATGTTTCTCGGCCGGGGGAGTTTCCGCAGTTTCTGACGAACAGCCTGATCGTCTCGACCGTCACGACGATCCTGTGCCTGCTGCTCGGCGTCATGGGCGGGTTCGGCCTCGCGCGCGGCAATTTCCGGCGGGAGAAGGACATCTCGTTCTGGATCATCAGCACGCGGATGGCGCCGATTCCGGCCGTCATCCTGCCGCTCTATTTGATCTTCTCGAAGCTGGGCCTGATCGGCACGACGGCCGGGCTCGTGTTCGCCTACACGACGTTCAACCTGCCGTTCGCGCTGTGGATGATGTCCACGTTCTTCCGGGACGTGCCGGCCGATCTGGAGGAGGCGGCGATGATCGACGGCTGCAGCAAGTTCCGCGCCTTCTGGCGCGTCGTCGTGCCCGCGGCGGCGCCCGGCATCGTGGCGACCGCGGTGCTCTGCCTCATGTTCGCGTGGAACGACTATCTGTTCGCCTCGATTTTCGCCGGCCGCGGCACGCAGACCGTCCCGATCGCCGCCTCGCTGCTCGTCTCGCAGTCCGTCATCAAGTGGGGCCAGGCGATGGCGACCGGCACCGTCATCATCACGCCGATGCTGATCTGCGGACTGCTCGTCCGAAAATATATGGTGCGCGGTCTTTCCATGGGCGCCGTGAAGTGATTCAATGGAATCAGGCAAAACCAACGACGACGAAGGGAGATGCCGAGCCATGCAGGGAAAAATGAAAGCGGCGGTTCTGACGAAACCCGGGCACATCGAGATTCAGGAGATGGACATCCCGACGCCCGGTCCGGACGAGGCGCTCGTCCGGATCCGGGCCTGCGGGCTGTGCGGCTCCGACGTCCACTACTATGAACACGGAAAGATCGGTCCGTACGTCGTGACGAAACCGATCATCCTCGGGCACGAGGCGGCGGGCGAGGTCGTGGCCGTCGGCAGCGAAGTGCGCAACGTCGCGCCGGGGCAGCGGGTGACGATCGAGCCGGGCGTCACCTGCGGCCGGTGCGAATACTGCAAGTCGGGCCGGTACAACCTGTGTCCGGACGTCCGCTTCCTGGCGACGCCGCCGTACGACGGGGCGTTCTGCGAGTATATCGCGATCCGGGCGGACTTCCTGTACCCGGTTCCGGATTCGATGTCCTACGAGAAGGCGGCGCTGATCGAGCCGCTGTCCGTCGGGCTGCATGCGGTGAATCGCGGCGGACTGAAGACGGGCGAGACGGTCGTCATCATGGGGATGGGCCCGATCGGCATGATGACGCTGCTCGCGGCCCGGGCGGCCGGCGCGGGCCGGATCATCGGCGTCGACCTCGAGCCGTTCCGCCTCGAACGGGCGCTCAAGATCGGCGCCGACGCCGTCGTCAACCTGCGCGAAGAGGACGGCCTGGAGGCGATCCGCCGCCTGACGGGCGGACGGAAGGCGGACCTCGCGATCGAGACCGCCGGCAACGGCAGGGCGGCCCAATCCGCGCTGCAGGCGGTGCGCCGCGGCGGACGGGTCGTGCTCGTCGGCCTGCCGCAGGAGGAGGCGACGCCGGTCAGCATTCCGTACATCGTCGACAACGAGATCGATATCCGCGGCGTCTTCCGCTACCATAACACGTACCCGACGGGCGTCGCCGTCATGGCGGCGGAGGGCCTCGATCTGGACCCGATCATCACCGACCGGATGACGCTCGACGAGACGCCGAAGGCGTTCGGGAAGGCCATCCACGAGAAGAACCGGACCCTGAAGATCGTCATCGAGCCGTAAGGCGAACGGGGGCAAGGCCCGTCCGGGCCGCCCGGCAAACTGCGCATCGCCTCCCGGCGGAGGCGGTGGCGCGCGAGAGACGGTGACCCCTCATGTACAAGTTCGGCAGGCTGCTCAGCGCCATCGTATCCCAGAATATCGTGATCATCATCGCGATCGGACTGATCCGGGCGTTGTTCGGCGTATACGGGTGGTTTCCCGACGACAACGTCAATCTTCTGGTCGGTCCGCTTCTGAACTGGCTCGTTCCCGTGCTGTTCGGCTACACGGGCGGCCATCTGCTGGGCGGAAAACGGGGCGGCACCGTCGCGGCCATCGTCATGTCATCTTCGGCCTGGCGCTGGCCAGCAACGTCTCGATGATCTTCATCGCGATGCTGATCGGGCCGGCGATCGGCCGGGCGGTGAGCCTGATCGAGCGCGCGCTGGAGCACCGCCTGCCGTCGGGGTATGAACTGCTGACCGCGAATTTCATTTTCGCGGTGCTGGCCGGGGGGCTCGCCGTCGCCTGCTTCCTCCATGTCGGCCAATTCCTGTCCGGCCTCATCCTGAAGCTGAACGAGCTGATCCTGCAGGTCGCCTGGTCCGGATGGCTGCCGGTCACCGCCGCGTTCATCGAGCCGGCCAAGGTGCTGTTCCTGAACAACGTGATGAGCTACGGCATCCTCGGGCCGATCGGCATTTCCCAGATCCGGGATCTGAGCAAGTCGATCTTCTTCCTGCTCGAATCGAATCCGGGTCCGGCGATCGGCGTGTTGCTGGCGTACATCATCCGGCTGCGCGGACAGGTCCGGCGCAACGCCGCGTCCTCGCTGGCCATCCACGCGCTGGGCGGCATCCAGGAGGTCTATTTTCCCTATGTCCTGATGCGGCCGCAGCTCCTCATCGCCCTCATCCTCGGCAGCATGTCCGGCATCTGGGTGTTCGACTACTGGAACGCCGGGCTCGTGTCGATCCCGTCGCCGCCGAGCCTGCTGCTCATGGCCGGCCTCTCGCCGCCGGGGGACATGTTGATCGTGATGCTGGGCATCGGCGTCTCCGCGGCCGTCTCGCTGGCGGCGTCGCTCGTCCTCGTCGGCTCGGCGGAGGAGCTGAGGGAGCGGAACGTGGACAGCCGGGAGCACGAGCTGATCCGCCGGCTCGAGCATGTCGGTCGGTGGCTGGAGGTCAGCCCGGTGCTGCGCAATCCGCTCGATACCCGGCCGGAGGAGAAGCCGGCGGCGGAGAACGGCGGCGCGGAGGGACGCCGCGCAGGCGATGCGGCCGGCGAAGGCGCGCCGAGCGGCGAAAGCGCTTCGCTCGATGGCGTTGCTTCGACCGGCGAAGGCGCCGCGATCGGCGAGGGTGCGGGCGCAAGGGAAGGCGGGACGATCACCGTCTGCTTCGCCTGCGACGCCGGACTCGGCTCGAGCGCGATGGCGCCGCCATCCTGCGCAAGAAATTGCGCGCGCTTCCGTTCGGCGATCGGGTGACGGTCGTCCACGCCTCGCTCGACCAGATTCCCGAGGAGGCGTCGCTGATCGTGACGCACCGCTATCTCCTGAACCGGGCGAAGCGGAGCGCGCCGGGGCGGGAGTATCTGTCGATCGGCAATTACACCGACCCTGCCGCGTACGAGACGATTCTGCAGAAAATCCGCACGTTCGCGCGCTGACGGACTTCGCGGAACGAACCGCGGCGGCACGGCGGCGAGGACGAACCGGATGCGGAGGTGGGGACCCGATGAACCTCAAGTTGACGACGAGACAGACGCAGATTCTTCGTTATTTTCTGGAGCTGGGCGATTTCGCCAGTCCGCAGCCGCTCGCCGACCGCCTGGGCATCAGCCTGCGCACGCTGCAGCGCGAGATCGCCGAGCTGGACCTGTACCTCGCCCGGTACGGCATCCGGTTCCGCAAGAAGTTCGGCCGCGGCCTGAAGCTGCACGGCGACGAGTCCGCATTGGCCGGGCTGGACGAGCGGCTGCGGCGGGACGGCGGCGCCGCGCCGGACTATTCGGCGGAGGAGCGGCTGGCCGTCATCAAGCACATGCTGCTCTCCGCGAAGGAGCCGGTCAAGTTGTACGCGATCGGCGCGGCGCTCGTTGTCGCGGAATCGACGGTCAGCCTCGATCTGCAGAAGATCGGGCCGTGGCTGGAGAAGTACGGCATCGCGCTGCACCGGAAACCGGGCCTCGGCGTCTATATCGAAGGTTCGGAAAAACAGATCCGCGCCGCCCTCGCCGACCTGCTGTACGAGAACGTCACCCAGGAGCAGCTCATGACGCTCATCTACGAGCGCGGCGCCGGCGAAAGGGAGAAGCTGCGCGACGAGATCCGGAGCCGGCTGCTGAACTTCATCGATCCCGCCTGGCTGCTGAAGATCGAAGAGGTCATCCAGCAGATGGAGCGGAAGCGGGGCTATCCGATGGCGGACAACGCCTACGTGGGCTTCGTCGTCCATCTTGCGCTGGCCGCGCAGCGGCTGAAGAACCGGGAAGAGATCACGATCGAGCGGGAAATCCTCGAGAAGCTGAAGGCCACGCCGGAGTTCGGCCTCGCGTCCGATCTGGCGGACCGGCTCAGCGAGCGGCTGGAGCTGGCGTTTCCGGAGAGCGAGATCGGCTACATCACGATGCACCTCCTCGGCGCGCGCTCGAGCAACGTGATGGGCAGCGACTACGATTACACCGTGATGGAGGGCTACGCGAAGCGGATGATTTCCGTCATGGAGCAGGAGCTGAGGCTCGAGCTCGGCAGCGACGACCGGCTGGCGACCAACCTGACGACGCACCTCAGGTCCGCGGTCAAGCGGATCGAGCTCGGCATGCCGGTGCGCAATCCGCTGCTCCAGCACGTGAAGGCGGAGTATCCGGATATTTTCGCGGCGGCCCGCAAGGCGTCGCGCTGTCTGGAGGACGGGCTCGGCAAGCCGGTGCCGGAGGAGGAGGAGATCGGCTATCTGGCGATGCATTTCGGCACGGCGATCCTGAACCGGCAGGAGACGGGCCGGGAGAAGTACCGGGTGCTGCTCGTCTGCTCGAGCGGCATCGGCACGTCGCAGCTCCTGCAGGCGCAGATCCGGCTGAAGCTTCCGTCGCTGCTCGTCGAGGACACCGTGTCGCTCCTGCAGCTCGAGCAATGGCTGCGCGAGCATCCGCCGGTCGACCTCGTGCTGACGACGCTGCCGATCAAGCCGGATCACGCGGACGCGATCACGGTCAGCCCGTTCCTGACGGAGGAGGACATCGCCCGGATCCGCGGGCGGCTGGAGGAGATCCGGTCCCGCCGGCGGGAGGAGCGTCTGCCCGCGCTCGACCGGGCGAGCGTCGCGCGGACGGTGGACCAGGTCGAGCGGTACGGCGGCGCGCTGGCCGGCCTGCTCCGCAACATCGAGGTCGTCGACCGGTTCGAAGCCGAAGACAAGCGGGAGCTGATCGAGCGGATCATGGCCTGCGCGAAGAAGCGGTTCGCCGTGACCGATCCGGCCGCGCTCCGGCGCGATCTGGAGAACCGCGAGCGGCTCGGGCCGCTGCTGATGGAGCCGGAACGGCTGGCGATGCTGCACTGCCGCAGCGAAGGCATCGAGGAGATGGCGATTGGCCTGTTCCGGCTGGCTCGCGACGTGCATTGGGAGATCGAAGGCCGGCGGGCGCCCGTTCGGACGGTGCTCACGATGCTCGGCCCGCTGCGCGGCCCGAAGGAGAACTTCGAGCTCGCGAGCGAAATCAGCATGGCGCTGATCGAAGAGCCGTTCGTCCTCAGCCTGACGCGGGGCAGCCCGCGGGAGGCGAAGGAAGCGATGCAGTTCGTCCTGAAGAAGGGATATGTGCGGCTGATCGGCCGGTCGTTGTGACGCGCGGGGAATCTTTTTGCGGAGGAGGATGAAGATCATGAAGGCGCTTGTGATCGAAAAACCGAATCACGCGGCGATCCGGGACGTTCCGTATCCCGAGCCGGGGCCGGGCGAGATCACGGTGAAGGTCGAGCGGGTCGGCATCTGCGGCACGGATTTCCATATTTTCGCCGGCACGTTCCTGTCGCCGTATCCGCTCATTCCCGGCCACGAGTTTTCCGGTGTCGTCGACAAGGTGGGCGAAGGCGTCGAAGGCTTCAGGCCCGGCGACCGGGTGACGGCCGATCCGACGCTGCTGTGCGGCGAATGCGAGTATTGCCAGACCCGCCGCGGCAATCAATGCCTGAAATGGGGGGCGCTCGGCGATACGACGAACGGGGCGATGGCCGAGTACGTGAAGCTTCCCGCCCGCAACGCGGTGATCATTCCCGATACGATGAGCTTCGCGGAGGCGGCCTTCGTCGAACCGGTGGCCTGCGTCGTGCATGGCATGAACCGGCTCGATCTGAACATGGGCGACCGCGTCATCCTGTTCGGCGCCGGCGCGATGGGGCTGCAGCTCGTGCAGGCGCTCGCCGCTTCCGGCGCGTCCGAGATCGTCGCCGTTGACGTGTCGCCGCGCAAGCTGCGGCTTGCGCTGGAACTCGGGGCGACGCGGAGCGTGCTCAGCCACGAGCTCAGGGCGGAGGATTACCCGAGCGGGTTCGACGCCGTCGTCGACGCGACCGGCGTTCCGGCCGTCATCGAGCGGGCGATCGGGTTCGTCGGGCCGTCGGGCAAGTACCTGCAGTTCGGCGTGGCGCCGAAGAACGCGGAGATCCGGATCAATCCGTTCCGGCTGTACCACAGGGATTGGACCCTGATCGGCTCCATGGCGATCAACCACACGTTCCTGCCCGCGTTCCGCTGGGTGAAGGAGAAGCGGATCCGGCTCGATCCGCTCATCTCCAAGGTGATCACGCTGGAGGAGACGCCGGAGTTTCTCGCGAAGCCGAAGGACGCCGACCTGCTCAAGGTGCAAATCCAAATCTGAGTGAAGGAGAGAAGCAGCCCGCTCGGTTCGCTTGCGGCGATCCGGCGGGCTGGCGGTTCTTGGGGCCCGTTCCGCGGGAGGCGGTCTGCATGCCGGTCCCGGCTGGCGGGGCGATGCGCCCCGTCAGCGGGGGGTGCATTCGCGTGCCCGAGTCCCGATTGCGGGCCGATGCGCTCCGTCAGCGGGAAGCGGACCTCCTGCGGGACGCGGACGGGTTGCGCTGCCGCGCGGCCGGCCGGCGCGCCCCGCGGGCGTAGACGCTCCGCTTGTGGAACGAGAGCGAGCGGTATCTCCGCGCGTACCGCGCTTTCTCGGCCTGCGTGAGGGAGGCGGCGCTGCGGCGGAGGTGGAGGTTGAGCGCGGGAAGCAGCTTGACGGCGGAAGGTTTTTGCCCGTAGACCAGGTTGCCGTACGTCTCGTATTCGGAGAAGCCGAAATTGCGCGTCCGGTCGACGCTGTCGAGGATCGCCCGGTGCCACGGCTTGCCGTGCCGCGCCTCGATCATGGCCTTGAGCTGCTTCAGCCTGTTCCGGTCGAACAGCATGTAATGGGCGACGAACGACACCTTCGCCTTCGGGCGGCGGCCCGTGAGCCGGCGATAGGCGCGGAAATATTCGGGCCGGCTCCACCGCCGATAGTAGAAGACGGTCTTGCCGCCGGTCCGGAACCGGTGCGGGCGGATCAGCACCGTGTCGGCATCCAGGACAAGGAAACGCCGATGCCGGGCGACGCGGTCGCCGCTCAGCTTGAGCAACTGCTGGTAGAGCCAGCCGGACCGCTCCCACCGCTTCGACCGGTACCGGATCCGGCTCTTCGGGATCGGCTCGATCCGCCGCTCGTTCACGAAGACGCAGCCTTTGCGCGCGCAGACCGCGCGGATGCGCGGGTTGTCCGGCGAGACGACGTAGATCGCGCCGATCGGATGCCGGACCATGGTCCGGACGCTGTCGATCGCGTGCGGCAGCGTGCCGAGATCCTTCGGGACGGCCGGAATGAGCACGTCGATCGGTTCGCCGGACTTGGGGATTCGGGCAGTGCCGGTTGCCATGGGTTCACCCCGGTACGTTCGCGTGATTTCACTCCAGCCTATGCGCCTGCCCGGTGAAGTGCACTTCGAGCAGCTCCATACCGGCGTCGGTCCGGAGCGCGCACGGCTCGTCGGCCTCCACGATGACCGTCGTGCCCCGGCGGAGCGGCGTGAAGCTGCCGTCCCGCCACAGCAGCGTCCCTTCGCCCGCGATCACGGTGATGTGGGCGCTCCCGTCCGCTTCCTCCGGCATCCGCCGCACGGCGCCGGGCGCCAGCTTCGCCAGCGCGAACTCGCGCATCGCGCCGTCCGCCGCGTCCGCGTGGATGACGCGCCGGACGCCCCAGGCGTATTCGCCGCACATCGGACGTCCGTTCGGCGGAATCAGGTCGCGCACCCGGCCGCACGCCGCCTTGTCCGCGACGAGGATGCCGTCCGGTCCCGCGGCCGCGATGATGTTGCTCACGCCGATCACGTGGATCGGGATGTGCAGCTCGTTCACGACATGCGTGTTCCGCGAATCTTCGGAGACCGCGCCCGGTCCGACGACGCGTGAGCCGAGCTCTTCGGCCAGGGCCGCCCAACCGCCGAGATCGCGCCACAGGCCGTCGTGGCGGAGGACGACCGCATGCGCTTCGCGTTCGGCGATTTCCCGGTCGAAGCTGGCGGCTTCCAGCTCGCCGTACATCTCCTGGAGCCGGCCGTAGTCGGCGGGCAGCCCCCGCTCCGCCATCGACTCGAGCAGGAAGCCGAGCCGGAACGCGAACACGCCGCAGTTCCAGAGCGCGCCGGCCCGGATCAGCTGCTCCGCTTCCGACGCGGGCGGTTTATCGACGAACCGCTTCACGGGGGCGTGGCCGCCGGGCGGCGCAGGGTCTTCCGGCACGATGTAGCCGAACTGGTCGGACGGATGCGCGGGCGGGGCGCCGATCAGCGCGAGCCGCACGCCCGTCCGCTCCAGCGCTTCGGGCAGCCGCGCGATCGCGCGGAAGAACGACGCGTCGACGAGCGGATCGGCGGGCATGACGCAGACGATCTCGTCCGGTCCGGCGGCGAGCGCGGAGTGGAGGTACGCGGCCGCGAGCGCGGCGGCCAGGTAAGTGCCGCGCCGCTCCGGCTCGGGGATGACGAGCCCGCTTCCGCCGATCCGGTTGCGCAGCAGCGCCGTCTGACCGCGCCGGATGACGAACAGGGCGCTCGCCAGCAGGCCCGCTTCGTCAAGCTGCCGGCTCAGCCGCCGGATCATCGACTCCCGGCCCCCGCCCGGTGCGGGCAGCAGATCAAGGAACAGCTTCGAGCGGATGTCGTTCGAAAGCGGCCGCAGCCGGGTGCCCGAGCCGCCGCACAGCAGGACCAGTCGCATCCTCGCACGCCTCCCGGATCGATCCTTGCGCAAACAGGTGTCTCGACTATCGTATGTGGTTCGGGGCGCGATGTCCGGGCGGAGGCGGGCCATTTTTTGCCGCAGGTGGAAAAGGATTGACCGCCGCTGGACGATCGTGGATAATGGCGGTATGTGACGGTCGGAGGAGGGGCGGACATTGGATTGGCGCAGAGTCTCGGTATTGGCGGGCATCGTGATGGCGATGCTCGTCTCGGCGATGGACACGACGATCATCAATACGACGATGCCGACGATCGCGGGCGAACTCGGGCAATTCCATCTGTATGCCTGGACGTTCGCTTCCTATATGATCTTCACGACGGTGCTGGCGCCGATCGCCGGCCGACTGTCCGACCTGTACGGCAGGAAGAAGGTGCTGCTGGCGGGGCTCGTGCTGTTCCTGTTCGGTTCGCTACTGTGCGGCTCCGCGCAGTCGATGCTGCAGCTTGTCATCTACCGCGCCGTTCAGGGCATCGGGGCGGGCATCATGAATCCGTTCCCGGCGATCATCGCGGGCGATCTGTTCTCCGTCGAGAAGAGAGGACGCATCCAGGCGCTGTTCACGGCAATGTGGGGGCTGTCGGGGGTTATCGCGCCGCTGCTCGGCTCGCTGTTCGTCGAGTATTGGACTTGGCGGTGGATTTTCTTCGTCAATATCCCGATCTGTATCGTGTCGGTGCTGCTTCTGCTGCCTTATCGCGAGGTGTATCAGCCGCGTCCGGCCGCCATCGACTATGCGGGAACGGCGCTGTTCACGGCCGGCGTCGGTCTGCTGCTGCTGACGACGGTCGTCGACAGCGGCCATGCGTTGTACGCGGCCGCCGGGCTCGCGCTGCTGGGACTGTTCGTGCAATGGGAGAGACGGCACACGTCGCCGCTTCTGCCGCTTAACCTGTTCCGCCATCGCCAGGTCACCTGGATCAATGTGAACGGGTTTCTGTCGAACATGGCGTTGTTCGGGGCGGGTTCCTATCTGCCGTACTATCTGCAGGACAAGGGCTGGTCCATCTTCATGAGCGGCGTCGCCATGCTCGGCATGACCGGCGGCTGGATGATCGCGTCGGTGCCGGCGGGCCGCTGGATTCTGAAGCACGGCTACCGTCCGCTCCTCGTGATCGGCAATCTGCTCCAGACGATTACAGCCGCGCTGTTCCTGCTGCTCGGCACGTTCCATGATTTCTGGTTCGTGCTCATCCTGTCGTTCCCGCTCGGGTTTGCGTTCGGCATCCTGTCGACGGTGTCGATCATCGGCGTGCAGCAGATGGTGGCGCCCGACCAGAAGGGCGTCTCGACATCGCTGCAGATGTTCGCGCGCAACATCGGCACGACGTTCGGCGTCACGCTGATGGGCGCAATGCTCGCGAACGCTTCCGGGGTGGCGGAAGGCTTCCGCTGGATGTTCCTCTACGGCACCGCCGGCAGCATCGTGTCGCTGGCCACCGCTTTTATGATCGGGCGCGGGCAGCAGGCGCGGGAGGCGAACGCCGGCGCGTGAACCGGCGTGTGGGGGCGCGTGATGCGGCATGCGATACGGCGTGCGCGGGACGCGTGAACCGGCGCATGAGGGCCGGGGCGCGTGTCCGGGCCATGGAACAGGGGGCGTTCCGGCGTGTGAGGGCGCGTGACGCGGATGATGGGCCGCTGCGGCCGGTACGGCCGGGCGGTCTTTGTTTGTGCGCGGGGGCTTTCATATTTTTGGTTATTGCGCGCGGCTCTTCGGATCGTGTATAGTGTTACAATTAATAGACCGTGCGGACATGCATGGAGAAAAGGGAGAGGACAACCATGAAGAAAACCGCCGCCATTCTGTTCATCGCCTTGATGGCCATCGCGCTCATCGGCTGCGGATCGGGCAACGGGAAGGATCAGGCCGGCTCGGGCGCGAAGGGCGTCAAGGTCATCGAAATTCCGCTCACCCAGGAAGAGTACGCCTTCGGCGTGGACAAGAACCAGCCGGAGCTGCTGGAGCAGGTGAATCAGTTCATCGCCAGGATCAAGGAGGACGGCACGCTCGACGAGATTCTGAACCGCTACTTCGGCGACGGGGAACCGAAGCCGGTCGTTTCCGCCGCGCTCGACACCGGCAAGGATCAGCTCATCGTCGCGACGAACGCGGCGTTCGAGCCGTTCGAGTACACGAAGGGCGACAGCTATTACGGCGTCGACATGGAGATCGCCGCGCTGCTCGCCGAGCATTTGGGCCAGGAACTCGTGATCAGCAACATGGACTTCGACGCGGTCGTGCTGTCCGTCGGCCAGGGGAAGGCGGACATCGCGATGGCCGGTCTCACGATCACGGAGGAGCGCAAGGCGTACGTGAACTTCTCGGACAAATACTATGACGCCGCGCAAATGATCATCGTGAAGGCGTCCGACACCCGGTTCGACGAGGCCAAGTCGCTTGAAGACGTGGAAGCCGTGCTGAACGGTCTGTCGAAAGACGTCAAGGTCGGGTTCCAGACGGGCACGACCGCGCAATTCTACGTCGAGGGCGACGAGGACTGGGGCTTCCCGGGCCTGAACGTGACGGGCGTCGGGTACCGGAACGGTTCGCTGGCCGTGCAGGACATGCTGAACGGCAACATCGACTTTGTCATCATCGACGAGGCGCCGGCGAAGTTCATCGCCGACGCGTTCAACGATATGCAGTAACGAGATCGCGATGATACTCCGCCGGCCGGGCGGAGTATCGCCGCGTTCGGGAGAGGGACATGGGGAACTTCGACAAGAAGCTGGAAAGGTTCTGGGAAGTTTTCATCGAGCATGGTGGATACGTGAAGGTGCTGACCGGCCTGCAGAACACGATCTGGATCGCGGTCGCGGGGCTGGCCATCGGCATCCTGATCGGCACGCTCATCGCGATCATCCGGGTGGCGCCGAAGACGAACGGTCTGATGAAGGCGCTGGACGGCTTGTGCGTGTTCTACGTCGGCCTGTTCCGGGGAACGCCGATCGTCGTGCAGTTGCTCGTCGCGTACTATGTTATGCTGCCCCTGATCGGGGTCAACATCCCCGCGTTGCAGGTGTGCGTGCTCGTCTTCGGCCTGAACAGCGGCGCCTATGTGTCGGAGATCATGCGCGGCGGCATCCTGTCCGTCGATCCCGGCCAGATGGAGGCGGGCCGGGCGCTCGGCTTGAGCTACCGGGTCACGATGCTGAAGATCGTCGTGCCGCAGGCGGTGAAGAACATCGTGCCGACGCTCGGCAACGAGTTCATTTCGCTGATCAAGGAGACCTCGGTCGTCAGCTTCGTCGGCGCGGCCGACCTGTATGTGGCGTTCAACTACATCGGCTCGAACAATTACGAGTTCATGGTGCCGTACCTCGTCATGGCGCTGATCTATATCGCCCTGGTCGCGATCGCCGCGCTGATCATCAGGCAAGTGGAAAGGAGCCTGAGGAAAAGTGATCGACGTCATTGATCTGAAGAAAACGTACGGCCGGGCGGACGTGCTGAAGGGGATCAGCACCACGATCCGGCAGGGCGAGAAGATCGCGATCATCGGGCCGTCCGGCAGCGGCAAGAGCACCTTCCTCCGCTGCCTGAACCGGATGGAGGAGCCGACGGGCGGGTCGATCGTGTTCGACGGCCGGGATATCACCGACCCGAAGGCGGACATTGACGAGCATCGCCGCCGGGTGGGCATGGTGTTCCAGCATTTCAATCTGTTCAACAACAAGACCGTGCTCGAGAACATCATGCTGGCGCCGGTGTACCTCGGCCTGCGCGACCTTCGCCGGCAACGGCGGCGGCACCGGCTGGCCGGTCTGCGGAAGCTGTTCGGCGGCGGGAAGGAGCGGTTGCCGCTCCCTCCGATCGACACGAGCGCGGCGCGGATCAAGGCCGAGGCGCGGGAGAACGCCCTGCGGCTGCTGAAGCGGATCGGCCTGGAGGACAAGGCGGAGGCGTATCCGTCCACGCTGTCCGGCGGGCAGAAGCAGCGCATCGCGATCGTCCGCGCGCTGGCGATGAACCCGCAGGTGCTGCTGTTCGACGAGCCGACTTCGGCGCTCGATCCGGAGATGGTCGGCGAGGTGCTCGATCTGATCCGGCAGCTTGCGGACGAGGGCATGACGATGGTGATCGTCACCCACGAGATGGGGTTCGCGCGGGAAGTGGCGACCCGGGTGCTGTTCATGGACGGGGGGCAGATTCTCGAGGACGACGCGCCGGAGCGCATCTTCTCGAATCCGCAGCACCCCCGGACGCGGGAGTTTCTGTCGAAGGTGTTGTAAAGGTGAAAAAGTGACGGCCCGCCTGGTTGGGAAGGCGGGCGGCCCGCCTGGTTGGAAGGCGGGCCGTGATATTTTGTGGCCGCTGGATGGGCTTGCAGCGTGGTATACACGCTACAGCGAGCTTGACCGGGCCTCTTCCGCCTCTGCAGCGTGGTATACACGCTACAGCGAGCTTGACCGGGCCTCTTCCGCCTCTGCAGCGTGGTATACACGCTACAGCGAGCTTGACCGGGCCTCTTCCGCCTCTGCAGCGTGGTATACACGCTACAGCTGGATCGGTCCGGCCTCTTCCGCCTCTGTAGCGTGGCATACACGCTACAGCGAGCTTGACCGGGCCTCTTCCGCCTCTGCAGCGTGGTATACACGCTACAGCGCGGTTCAGGCAGCGCCGGACGAGTCTGTAACGAAGTATCCTCGTTACAGCGGTGCGCCGACCGGCTCGCGCGGTTCTGTAACGAGATATCCTCGTTACACGACGCTCCAAGCGCCTGACGCGCCCACCGCATCACGCGATCGCCGTCATGTCGCGCCTGCGGGTTCTTTTTCCCGGGGCCGGGTGTCCTCGAGGAACCGCCTGCCGTACTCGCCGTGCGGGTGGATCTGCGCGTGTTCGGTCTGGATGGTGGCGTGCATGATTTTGTACTTGTCCTTCAGCATCTCGTTGATCGCGAGAATGACGCAGAACGGCTGGATGTCGGCGCGGATGAAGACGTGGGCGCTCAGGATGTTGTGGTCGGTCGAGATCGCCCAGAAGTGCATCTCGTGCACGTCCAGCACGCCCTCCACGCTCGCGATGTCCCGCCGGATCGCCTCCAGCTCGTACCCCTCGGGCACCGATTCCATCAGGACGCGGAACGACTGCCGGATGATCTTCGCCCCGCCGCCGAAAATGATCCCGCCGATGATGATGCTGATGATCGGGTCGAAC
>Ga0207866_1001967_pt1 | contig 16567 bp, 16 predicted proteins | sample HigsolmetaAR203D_FD_184835 | JGI IMG/M metagenome (GOLD analysis project Ga0207866, IMG submission 184835) | Ionic liquid and high solid enriched microbial communities from the Joint BioEnergy Institute, USA - AR20-3-D (SPAdes) (version 2) ...
CTACCAAGGAGTAACCCTCTTTTTCATGTTATTTGCTTATTAACTACCGCGCTTTCGCTTGGTGGCCCCCTCATTTGTTGAGCGTTCTAACGTTCCCTCAACAAATGAGGGGGTTAAATTTTGCCCATAATAATTTTACTCATACCCGCTTCAATCGCTTTTTTCCAACCGTTGTACAATGTTTCACGCGTCTCTTGAGCCATTGTCGGCGTGAATTGCCGATCCTGTTTCCATTGAGAAGATATTTCTTGGCGATCTTTCCAAAAGCCAACAGCAAGCCCAGCCATATAAGCAGCTCCTAAGGCTGTTGTTTCATTAATAATCGGCCGTTCGACAGGTACATTAAGGATATCGCTTTGGAACTGCATCAAAAAGTTATTCATGACTGCTCCCCCGTCGACTCTGAGCGTTTTCAGGAAGATTCCCGAATCTGCTTCCATGGAAGTCAGTACATCTTTTGTTTGGTAAGCCAGCGATTCCAGCGTGGCCCGAATAAAATGCTCTTTGGACGTACCTCGTGTCAACCCGAAGACAGCCCCCCGGACATCGCTGTCCCAATAAGGCGTTCCGAGACCCACAAAAGCCGGTACGACATAAACTCCTTCCGTTGATTCCACACGAGTCGCATAACTTTCGCTTTCCGGAGCACTTTTTAACATTCTCAATCCATCCCGAAGCCATTGAATGGCCGAACCGGCTACAAAAATACTGCCTTCCAGCGCATATTCGACTTTATTGTCGATCCCCCAGGCAATGGTCGTCAACAAACCATGTTTCGATTCTACCGCTTTATCGCCTGTATTCATGAGCATAAAACAGCCGGTTCCATACGTGTTTTTCGCCATCCCTTCTTCAAAGCATGCCTGACCGAACAGCGCTGCCTGCTGGTCCCCGGCAGCCCCGGCAATCGGCACTTCCTCGCCAAAAAAATGATAAGAAACCGTTTTGGCATAAACTTCCGATGACGGTCGGACTTCCGGCAGCATCTCTTTCGGCACGTCCAGAATTTCCAAGAGCTCTTCATCCCACTTCAGCTCATGGATGTTGTAAAGCAACGTGCGGGAAGCATTCGAATAGTCCGTCACATGGGCTTTTCCGCCGGATAGTTTCCAAATCAGCCAAGTGTCAATCGTTCCAAACAGCAACTCTCCCTTTTTCGCCCGTTCGCGTGCACCTTCCACATGATCTAATATCCATTTGATTTTTGTTCCGGAAAAATACGGATCAATCAATAATCCCGTTTTTTTATGAAACAGCTCATTATACCCTTTTTCCTTTAATTGTTCGCATATGTCAGCTGTTTGCCTTGACTGCCATACAATAGCATTGTAGATCGGTTTTCCGGTATCCTTCTCCCAAACGACCGTCGTTTCCCGTTGGTTGGTGATCCCAATCCCCGCTACTTGATTTGCCTCAATCCCTGCTTCGGAGAGTACGGCTGCGATGCAAGCAAGAATAGAACCCCATATTTCATTAGGATTATGCTCGACCCAGCCCGGCTGCGGGAACAGTTGATGGAACTCTCTCTGCGCCGTATGGACAATTTTCCCTTCTTTATCGAATAAAATCGCTCTGGAACTAGTCGTTCCTTGATCTAATGCTAAAATGTACTTTTCCATTAGATTCCCTCCCATTTTTCACTTTTTACTTGGATGCGGTGATTTCTTTTTTTCTCTGCTAAAAAAGAACTGAATAATAGAATCACAGATACAGCCAACATTCCCCATAAGGCCCCTGTTGCTTCTCCTAGAAAAACAGCTCGATAGAATAAAGCTCCGACAGAACCTCCTAATATAGGACCGACAATGGGAATCCAGGCATATCCCCAATTAGAAGAGCCTTTTCCTTGGATGGGCAGCAAAAAGTGAGCAAGCCTCGGTCCGAAATCGCGCGCCGGGTTGATCGCGTACCCAGTCGTTCCTCCGAGAGAAACCCCGACGGCTACAACTAAAAGCCCAACACACAACGGATTTAATCCATCAGTAAATTTATTAGCTCCGATTGTCAAAATTCCTAGCATCAATACAAAAGTTCCGATAAATTCACTCAATAAATTAGCAAAAATATTGGGAATCGCCGGCCCCGTTGCAAAAATTCCCAGCTTCGCGGCGGGATCTTCCGTCACCTTCCAGTGCGGCAGAAAATGAAGATACACTATACAGGCTCCAATAAAGGCTCCGATGACTTGAGCCAAAATATAGCCTGGTACCTTGGACCACGGAAAATCTCCATTGAAGGCCAAGGCGATGGTGACCGCCGGATTTAAATGGGCACCGCTGAATTTTCCAACCGCATAAACCCCCATTGTGACACCAAGCCCCCAACCAATAGTAATAACAAGCCAACCCGCATTGTGAGCAAATGTTTTCTTCAAATTCACATTGGCGCATACACCGGCTCCAAATATGATCAGGATGGCCGTACCTACTAGTTCGCCAATATATGACATCCCATCATCCCCTTTACATTTTCATTTTAAAAAAATAAAAAACCCACGAAATCACCCATTCATATGAGGATTTTGTGAGTCTCTTCTTCTCCGTCACGATTTATTAACTTAACTCCATCATAACGACGGATGAAAGCGTTGTCAACGGTAATTTGAAATTTTCAATCTACTTTTTATAAAAAATGCGGAATGCCTTTCTTTTCCCGTCTAAGGCGCTCCCGGCATTTTTCAGCCGCCCTATATAAATTGTTTCCATAAATCCACATTGGAAATCGTAATCGCACAAGCCCCAACTGCTAAAGCCTGTTCAGCATCTTCCACGGATTCGATCAGCCTGCAAGCAAATATTGCCTTTTAATTTGTGAAATATTTCACAAGTTTGTCATACATTTTTGCAAAAAACTGATTTATATTAACAGTGTGAAAGCAAGAACCTAACATTCTTGCTTTCATTTACCCTTATATTTGTGAAATATTTCACATTATTTCAAAGTGTAGCCGGCATTATTTGAACTAAAAAAATGGAAACTGCTTAGCACTGCTTTTTAACAAAGGTAGAATTCTACTAATCACGGAAAACTCGAATGCAACGTCCATTTCGAAAGATTTTCTAAAAGGAGTGGGAGTATGAAAGCGGCAGTAGTAAAACAATTTAAGGAAAGGTTAGAAGTGCAAGACGTTCCTAAGCCAAAGCCAGGTTTCAATGAAATATTAGTCCATATCCAAGCATGCGGCGTATGCCATACAGATTTGCACGCTGCTCATGGAGATTGGCCGGTGAAACCAAAGCTGCCTCTCATTCCAGGGCATGAGGGTGTCGGAATAGTAGAAGAAGTAGGAGAAGGTGTTACTCACTTAAAAGTCGGTGACCGAGTGGGTATTCCTTGGCTTTATTCAGCGTGCGGGCATTGTGAATATTGTTTGTCAGGACGCGAAACTCTTTGCTTAAACCAAGAAAATGCAGGGTATTCAGTAGACGGCGGCTATGCAGAATATTGTGTCGCAGCTGCCGATTATGTAGTAAAGATTCCTGACAATTTAGGATTTGTAGAAGCCGCTCCTATATTTTGTGCAGGAGTGACTACCTATAAAGCATTGAAAGTATCCGATGTCAAACCAGGTGAATGGGTAGCCATCTTTGGCATCGGCGGATTAGGTCATCTTGCGGTCCAATATGCTAAAGCTATGGGAATGAATGTAGTGGCCATTGATATGCATGATGAAAAATTAGAACTTGCCTTAAAACTAGGTGCTGATAAAGTGGTCAATGCAGCAAAAGAGGATGCAGCAGCGTGGATCCATAAAGAAATTGGCGGTGTGCATGGTGTTGTTAGTACGGCTGTTGCAAAAAAAGCATTCGATCAAGCTTATCGTTCGATTCGACGCGGAGGCACTTGCGTCATGGTGGGACTGCCACCAGAATCAATAGATGTCCCCATTTTCGATACATCTTAAATGGAACCAAAGTTGTCGGTTCTATTGTTGGAACGCGTAAGGATTTGCAAGAAGCTCTGCAATTTGCCGCAGAAGGAAAAGTAAAAACGATCATTGAAACCCGTACGCTAGAGGAAATCAATGATATTTTTGATGACATGTTAAAGGGCAAAATTAATGGACGCATTGTGATTGATATGACAAAATAACACAAAGGAATTTCATATTTTATGAAAGGGAAAGGTCTCCTTAGTTGTCTAAGGGGATCTTTCCTATTCATTCTGCCTCTTTTTGCACCTCGTGAATCGTCTTTTATATCGCCTGCAAAGCTTGCAAAATATCCGCTTTCAAGTCATCGATATGCTCAATGCCAACCGAAAAGCGCACGAAATTAGATGGGATCCCGGCAGTCCGCATTTGCTCCTCGTTCATCACGCCTTCCCACATCGCAGCTGTATGTACAACCAGTGAATCGACCCCACCGAGGCTGACTGCGTTAAGCGACAGTTTTAATGCAGAAACGAAGCGCTGAGTTTCTTCGTAACCGCCTTTGACTGCAAAAGCGATCATTCCGCCGAAACCGCGCATCTGGCGTTTCGCCAATTGATGCTGCGGATGGCTGGCAAGACCGGGATAATACACCCGTTCAATCTGCGGCTGCTTCTCCAGAAATTCGGCCAAGGCGAGGGCATTGGCGTTGATGCGTTCAACTCTCATCGGAAGTGTACGCAAACCGCGTAACAGCAGCCATGCGTCCATTGGCGAGAGCACCGAACCGATTGAGATATGCGTGTGCCAAATACGTTCAGCTAATTCTTCGCTTGTGCAAATGACGCCGGCGGTCAAATCATGGTGTCCGCCCAAATATTTTGTTGCGCTGTGGATAACCACGTCGACACCCAGATCATGGGGCCGCTGGTTAATCGGCGATGCAAATGTGTTATCAGCCACGACGATAATGCCCCGTGGACGGGCCAACTCTACTACTGCGGCAATATCGGTTAACACCAACGTCGGATTGGCCGGAGTTTCAATCATAATAAGCTTTGTATTAGGGCGAATGGCTTTTTCAAAAGCTGCCACATCAGATTGCTCCACAACCGTCACTTCGACACCAAACCGCGGCAGCATCTCATCCATAATTTTGGCAGTGCTCATATAATGGCGTGTCTGTGCAACCACATGGTCGCCTGCACTGACAAGCGCTAGAAGCGTCGTAGCAATCGATCCCATCCCAGAACCTGTTACAAGTGCGGTTTCTGTACCTTCGAGCTCAGCTATCACTTTCTTTACACGCTCATGCACTGGATTGCCGTAACGCGTGTAATATTGCGGATGGCGCGGCGTACCCGCCATATCAGCAAATTCGGCAGCATTATCTGCACGAAAAGTAGCAGAGTAATAAATAGCCGGAGCTACCGTCCGATCATTGGTCACCCAGTCGTCAGCATGTACGGCCAAAGTTTCATTTTGAAGTTCCTCGAGATTGTGATCTTTACGTTTATTCATACTCCCCCTCCTCTTTATTTTTCTTAATAACATTCCGGGAATTATCCTTAAATTAAGAATATAATAAATAATATAAAAATTATACTATTAATTACTCAACTTTCAAAGTTCGTGTATTCGTTAACGGGTTGGAAATCGAGAATAAAAATGATTTTGTTCCTTGGCAAAGCGAAAGAAATAAAAAAAGCCCGTTTTTTCGAAAAATGAAGCTCATATTCTTGAATAAAGGCTCATTCATGAAAATAACGGCTCATATTTCTGCACGAATGCTCATAACCTTCCTTTTTTTCATGCTTTGGAGCGGAAAACCCTCATCCAAAACGAGAAACAGTTCCTTTTCCGTGATCATTGATCGATCACCAAATCGCTTCAACAGAATTAAGAGAGATGAACCATGAAGAAGCTAGTACGCAATGGAATCAATAGATAAAGAGAGGCGATTCTCGATTTAACGTGTCCGTTTCTTGACCTAATACCTATACGCTCTTTAAAGCATGGCATGGACAATGAACAGTTAAAAACAAAATTCATTAATGCTTTACTATTTCAATAGAAGAGTAGGAAATGGATTAAAAAGCAGCCTAAAACCTGAATAAAGAAGGTCTAGACTGCTTTCTTTTTTTCGACCCTTAAATTTTTTAGGATATGCACTTGTCAAGTGCTTAAAAGAACGGACATCATTAAAGGTTGCTTGCTTATACGAAACTTTTTTACGTCATTTTCATAAATTTAATATTGCCGCTAGATAAGGCTAGATTGAGATGATGGGAAGCAATGGGAAAAATAAATCCGATACCGCAAATCGGCTTCTTCTCCACAGGGAAACACACAAAGGAATTTGTGTATGCCATCCGCTAAGGCTTTTCAGAAATCCGATCGGCATTTTTCAGCCACCCTATATAAATTGTTTCCATAAATCCACATTGGAGGTCGTAATCGCACAAGCCCCTGCTGCTAAAGCTTGCTCCACCTCTTCCGCAGATTCGATCAGCCCGCCAGCAAATATTGGCTTTTTTGTTTTTAAATGCAGTTCCTTTATAATTTTCGGCACCACACCTGGAAGCACTTCTATGTAATCCGGGTTGGTTTTTTCAACTAATTTAACGCTTCTCTCAAGAGCGCTGGAATCGATGATAAAAGCGCGTTGTGTCGCGAAAATCCCTTTTTGCTTTGCTTTCAAAATGACGCTGCCTTTTGTGGAGATGATCCCGTAAGGCTTGGCGTACTGGACGATAAATTCCGTCGCATTTTCATCGCTCGTTAAACCATGTATCAAATCAATATGCAAAAACATCTTTTTGTCGTATCGGCGTGCATACTCATACACGCTTTTTACCATTCCAAGATGAAGGTCAAGAAATACCCCATATTGATACGGCATCTCCAGCATTTTTTCAAAATCCTTCATGGAACGAATCGCCGGTAAAATTTTTTGCCCATGAAATCCCATGCTAAAGCCCTCCTACATCCCCTAATTCCAAATTATTTTTTTCTGACTCATTTTAACATCACCATTTAGAATATAGAAGAGCTCAAAATCACAGGAAACGCATTTTTTTCATAGATGGAAATTTGTTTTTCAAAAAATTTTTCAGCTAACCGTATTAGGGCCGCCTTTCATTTCCCGATACATCGTAAGAAGTTTGAACGTAAATTCTTGAACGTTATCATGAGGATTTTCCAATTCTTTTACTACCTTACCGCTTTCCAGAAAGATAATCCGATCTCCTAATTCGGCCGCCACATCCATCATATGCGTAGAAAAAATAATAATCGTTCCTTGTTCTTTCAGCTTTTTCATAATTTGAACAAATTGGTTAATCCAATATGGATCCAAACCGTTTGTCGGTTCATCCAACAAGATCACTTTCGCCTCGGGCAACAGCGCTTGGCCAAATAATAGACGTTGCCTCATCCCTTTTGATAATTGATTGACTTTCACGTTCTTCTTTTCCAGCAGCCCGACAATCGATAACACTTCGTCTATTCTGTTTGTTGGAATTTTTCGGAGAGAACCGTAAAATGAGAGAAATTCTTTCACTTTCAAGTGGCCTTGTGCAAAAAAATCATCCGGCATATAAGAGATTTGAGACAAATATTCCTTCCGGTTTTTTTCCAAAGATAATTCATTGAATGAAACGGTGCCGCTGGAAGGAATAGAGATTCCAGACAACATATCAATCAGTGTGCTTTTTCCCGCACCGTTGCCGCCACAAAGTACAACGCAATCTCCACTATCGGCTTCAAAAGACATAGGAGCCAATGCGACATGATGTTTATATTTTTTCGATATGTTTTGGACAACAAACATTATTTTCTTCTCCTCATCGTTAGATTGGTATCAGAAACTACTATACTGATAAACAAAACCACTACAGTGTAATAGAAAAGCACCGCCCATGACAGCCAATGTTCGTAGAAGGACACAAGCGAGTCATATGCTTGGCCGAAAATAGAACCTCCATTCAGCTGAATCACAAAAATGAATCGAATGAGTTCAGCCGGATTCACAAAAAGAAGGCTTTTTAGAACGAGACCAATCATCTGATAAGGGATGTGGTTTAACACACTAATCAAAGCTGTAGGCCACAGCATGATAAGGAAAAACCAGACAAAAACCGAAATCGACAATGCCTGCCATCGCGTAGAAGTAAAAGAGCCTATGACGATCCCCATAAGGAGGAAAAAAAATATAAGACTCACGGCAAAAAAATAGAGCGCAAGCATCCACTTCATGGAAAAGGGTATTCCGCAAATCAATCCAATCATCAAACTTATCCCATAACTTAAGGTAAAAATCAGCAACTGCGAAGTAAATTGGCCCCCAACTTTTCCAATGACATAAGAAATGCTGGAAAGCGGATAGGTGGATAATAAACGGAATTGGCCATTTTCCATTTCGTTTGCGATCGAGAATGACCCGTTAATCAGCATAAACAGCGGAATGATATAGAGAAGAAGGTTCATGATCGTTCCGGTTATATTGGTATATCCGCTAAAGGCAGGAGATGTCCCTTGAAGCAAAAATAAAAACCCGAGAATCACCACCCACAAAATCACAAAAGAATAATACGTTCGCTGTCTAAACGATAACATAAGTTCTGAGCGCCAAATGTTCCACATCGATTCTCACTCCCCTCAGGTAAACATAATCTTTCTTCTTTCATACAAATAGTGTAAAAGACAACCTTTCCGATTGTCTTTTGCACTAAAGCCCGTTTTTATTGATGATGAAACCCGTTAAGATGCCTTTGGCAGGCATGGCCATTTTCGTCATACGTATGATCACATATTGCCTTTCATCTTTTTCATCATATCTTTATTCTTTACCCATTTATGAGAATCGAGGTCATTGTAGGATAAGACTGTCCCGTTATGTTTCTTTGCAAACGATTGGGCATCGTTTTTATTTTTAAAAGAAACGACGTTGTAAGACATAGGAGTTTTTAAAGATTTCCCATAAACAAAGGTGGCCTTTTCGGCTTCGATCCATTTCTTCGTATTGTAATCGCGAACAAATTTCGCCTGAATCTTTTCATCTTTATTTTCGCTTATCCATTTATACATACAGCCAAGATCATCGAATTTCAGCGTCTTATTATTGGCCAACACAACCTCTGTCGCATACTGGTTGTCCATAATCGCCATATTGCAGTAAGCACAAGTATCCGTTTTTTCATTAATGGCCACTGGTTCGGCTTTTTTCCCGCAGCCGCTTATGATCAAAAACAAACCTAATAACGCTATCGCATACCATACTTTTTTCATATTGATTTCCTCCCTAATGTAATAAGTGAAAAACTAATCGTTATCATCGCAATGCTAACGATCCATACCCCTTTAGGAGAGGCGGAAGTATTCTTGCTTTCGTTCAGTTTGGTTGTCATTAAAGGCGCATGGTCTGATAATACCAATTGATCCGGGCTTTTCAGCATCTTTTGCAAAAGGATCATTCCGGGTGATTGAAAAAAGATCTGATATTCAGGAACTTCCTCAGTTAAGGATAGAAAAAAAGGATCTGCTTTATACGGAATCATACTGACACCGGAATTTCGAATATCCAGCTTCCAAGCACCATCCCAATAGTTTTTATTAACATCATTTTCTTTGCTGTTCACTGCTTGAATATCATTCACATTTCCTACAAATGTATTCTTCGTCACAGTATTAGAATGGGCTTTATAAAATTGAATACCGATAAAATTGGATAATGCCGTATTTTGAAATACTTGGTTGTATTCCGATTTTTCCACTTTCATGCCGATTCTATTATGAGAAAAGTCGTTATGAGCCACTTTCGTATAAGTGGTGTCAAACAATTGCAAGCCGTAGGAATTCACATTTTGCGCATTGTAAGAAAACGTATTGTTTTCAATAGTACTTTTCGCCGTCTCCATGATCATCGCGCCAATATAGTTTTTCTCTGATTTGTTTTCTTTTATGGTTAAGTTTTTGGAAAACATCAAATGAAAACCGTATCGGGAATTCTCCAATGTATTTCTCAGGAAACGGTTATGATCGCTATTTTCAATATAAATGGCATCCAGCATACGGGATATAAACGAATCTTGAATGATATTTTCGGAAGATTTCGAAACAATGATCCCGTTTTCCTTGCCACTGCCTTTTATGGTGACGCGGGCAATTTTGGAACGGTGGACGTTTTCCATATCGATTCCTAACGACTTCGTATGGACCGTCACCCCTTCTATGAGATGACTATTCCCCTTTACAGAGATGGCAGGAATTTTGGGGTCCTTTGACAGCTGCTGAACGGTTAACTGTTTCAACTGAATGGAGTTTCCTTTTAAAGAAATGGTCGGTCGTTTACCGTTCGATTGAATGACCGTGTTCTTTTGGCCTACAAGGGTAATTGGTTTTGAAATTGTAATAGGTCCTTTGTATGTCTTTCCCTTCAGTTGAATCACATCACCCGGCTTAGCTTGCTGGATCGTGGATTGCAAATTTTGTTCCGCATGAACTTTCGAATTCGGTAACAAAAAGCACAACAAAAGGAAAAAAACAACATAAATTCTTGTTTTCATTTCACCATACCCTTAACTTTTCTTATTGACAATTTTATTATACCAACCAAGAATTCAAGAAATTGCAACGGTTGTGGAAATTTTGTGAACATAGGTGCAAAGTAATCGTTAATATGTTATTTTGCCCAAATGGGAACCTTACTATACAAGCCCACAAAAGAGCTCCCATTGTTTGCTGTCCCAATTTTTTCATTAAAAAATGCAGTTCTTCCTTGGGGAAAAACCGCATTATATCGGCACTTAACTCCTGGACCCATATAACCACCTAACCATTTTTGAAACTAACGAGAACAACCAAAAGAAGCATTCATACTTCCGATATGTAGAATACCTTTTTCAATTGTGAACATATTGATCAATTAAAGTCCCAAATACATAATGAAGATCCAAGTAAAATAATCAAAAACTTCATGACATACCACGGAAACAATCCTAAAATGGCAACAATAGTAAGGAACACGATACCTGACAAATCATCTACTGCAGGAAGACCGTTTTTATCAGAAAGGTTACTGTGAGTTGTCTTAGAATATATGATTCCAGTATTAAAAATGACCGCTCCTATAATAACTGCCATCTTTCTCCCCATTAAAGTATACATCCTATTTCAGACGGTTTTATTTAGCGCTTGATCTCCATTATAAAATAGCGGATGCCCCTTTGCTTGTTATCAAACAAATTTTTTGTCTTTATCTGAATATTTCTTTGGAACTATTCAACCAATTTTTTTATTGCAACGATTTTTAAGTAAACGATTACAACCAAAAGTATTGACATTTATTTAAACATTTACATCGGCATATTGAAAAATAGATAGGAAAAGCATAAGTTATATATCGTAAACAATGTGAAAAATATCACAAATAGAATAGGAGAAGTCGGTGAGATGGAAGCAATTCAAAAATGCAAAGACTTGGCTTTAAAAAAAAGAAATATTCTAAATCGTTCCCTTATCCAATATGTCATGCGAGCTGCTTTGGCAGGCGTGTACATTGGATTTGCTCTCATTCTTTGTTTTCGTGTAGGGGAATTTTTTCGTGAAGCGAATTCTCCTGCTACGTATTTAGTAAGCGGCATTTTTTTCGGCATCGCTTTAGTATTAATAGTTTACGGCGAGGCAGAACTATTTACCGGAAATACGATGTTTTTTACAATCAGCACCTTGCATAAAGAAACGACAATCAAAGATGCGTTGAGGAACTTGCTCGCCTGTTACAGCGGCAATTTAATAGGTGCTTTGTTTTTTGCTTTTCTTATTTCGCAAGCCGGCGTTTTGGATCATCTCCCTCTAGATCATTTGCTATTTCAAACGGCGGAGAAAAAAATACAAGCCACCACGATGCAGCTCTTCTATAAAGGAATTTTATGCAACTGGCTTGTCTGCTTGGCCATTTTTATTCCGATGCAAATGAAAGACGATATGGCCAAAATATTGTCGATGATTTTGATTGTTTTTATCTTTTTTGCATCTGGATACGAACACTCCATCGCCAATTTCGTCCTCTTTTCACTCGCATTAGCCGTATCACATCCGGATACGATCAACATCGCCGGGGTAGTGCATAACATCATTCCTGTGACATTAGGCAATATTGTCGGCGGTGCTTTATTTATGGGCGCATTGTATACGTATTTGACATCGCAAAAAGAGGATCAAGTTTCAGAAAAAAGACCTATGGTATACTTGTTTAATAAAAGGAAAATGTTGAATAAATAACGATGAAGTTCTTGATTTATTCGAATCCATGATTGACACCACACTGCGCAACTCGATGAAATAATCTGATGTTTTTGCCAAAATCATCAGTTGTCGCTTATGTCTACTGATATCAGGACAACTACGAACATGCTATCAAAAACACCTATCAAAGTTTGGCTAAAAAATTTAGGCCATTTTAGGAGAAAAAAGAGTAAAAATACGATTTCGTCACCAATTGGTCACCACTTTATTTTAGAAAAGAGAAACGCGGTCTCTCAGTTAATGAGAAACCGCGTTATATCAACATTTTTATTATGCTGGTGACAGGACTCGAACCTGCGACCCCTTCATTACGAGGGTCTATTTCACCGAACCTTATTATATCAACGATTGTAAGAAGATTTCCTACAATCAAAGTCACTTCACAATCATATTTTCTTTACATCATTATAAAGTACATGCTTAAAAATGTAAAGTGACTATGTAAATTTTTCGATAATTTTTAAATTTATTATTCCACTACTCTTTCGCACTTAACAATAATCAATCCAACCTTTGTTTTGTCGAACCCGATAACCTTATACGTTTCTCCTGTAATCGTAAAAGTATCATTTAACTTGATTGCTCTTGTTGTCTCGTTATCCTGGAAGGTTAAATCAATGTTCCCGTCAGGTAAATTGATTTGCCCCCCATTTATTGCCGCAGTTTGGTTGGCGATAATACATTCCTCATTTTCATAAATCGGAGTCGTTTCATATTCTGGTCTGCCTAAGTCATCATAACCTACAATTGTTTGCTGATCTCCTACATGTATCTGAATCACAAAATTTGTTTTTCGCATTAATCCTTTATACTTACCATAACGAGTACCATTAATTTCAGAAATAATTAAATAAACATTATCCTGATATTTTACCTTGTCGCCCCTCTTTATTGGCTGTATTGTTTTTATCTTTTTGTCATCGTAATTTTGATTGATTGGAGTATTTGTTATGACCGCTCTTGCCTGTACACTGTTAATTTCAACATTAGTGCCTAAGTTATCTAATATGTATTGAAAGTCATCCGAATTATTTTCAAATAGATTGATCAATTAAATCACTCCTTTTAGTCAGCGAACAGCATAAAAAAGTCGCTGTCGTTTTGTTCATCCGATTTCATTTGGCGGATTTTTCTTTCTAAATTGTCGATACGATTCATTAAATTAGTATGAAAATCCGATACGGTCATGTCATCCTCTTTATAGTTCTTCATGGTTGATGGAGAATTTGCAATTGATTCGAGAATTGCCAACGCAGCACGATATATATTTTTCTTATTTGTCGCTGATTGAGGATTATATTCATCAAATGGCTGTAAACCGTTTTCTTGAAGGTAAACTGATAATTCATCTTGATCTAAATTAATTCCTTTCGTTTCTAGTTGAAGTCGTTGAAGATTATTCATACGATCAATTCCTTTCTTATTAGTTTTAAATGCTCCCCATGTGGGGAACGTTTATTAATAATTTAAAGAAAATAAAAAAGAATCACCTGTTAAAGTGATTCATGTAATTCATTTATCCAATTTATCTTTTCTTGATATTCTTGAGTTTTTTCTATTAGAAAATACTTTTTAGAAGGTTCAATTTTCTTAGTCTCGTAATAATTCTGCGCTTTGTTTTGTAATATTTCAAACATTTCCTGTTTATTATCCATATCTATAATTTCCATATAATCATATCTACCTTCTATCTCCGTACCATCTTCTAATTTTAATCTAAGAGTATATAACTTAGGAGAATTATTGAAACGGTAAATAAAATAATCAAACACCTTATCATTCACAATAATGTATTTACTTTTTATTTCATCTACATCTGACAAGTATTTTTTGTACTTGTTATAAACATCTTGCCCATATTTATCTATAACCTTACAATGAAGAGGGGCAACATTATAATATTTTTCATCTTCATCTAAATCAATATGTAAAGTTGTTCCTTTGTAATTAAACATGAATGATTGTCCTCTTTCTAATTCTGCTTTATTAAAATAAGTAAATAAAGTTCCCTTTAATTTTTCACCATTATAATTAAATTCAACAACTGAAGATGTGCGATTCATCTTTATAACCCCCCTTTTTAACTTACTTATTTCAACATAATACAAGGAATTCCTTCTAAAACTGATAATTCCCCCTAAATTTTAGCAATTCTTATTGTGTGTGCAAAAGGACTTGCTAGGGAAATTTTTTCCAAATTAGGGGTATCGGGTATCCTTCCAATGCCCATTTTTTATACCATTCAAGTTGCCCATATAATATCCATTATATGGGCAACTGTTGATTTTTTGCATATCCATGAATAAATTATACATTTTTGATAACCTATCAACTTCCTGTAACTTATTTTATGTAAACTAGAATTTTAGACGAAATGTTGATATATCAACGTTTTTCTGTCAAGTATATTTACTTAATACTCATACCCCTATTGGTATATTTTTTATTGATTTTTATACATTATTGCCTATAAACGTTGATATATCAATGTTTTTGATTGCATAAAAGTTATAAAGCGAATAATTGATTGTATTCCCTCTTTTCATACGATTTTTGGCTTAAAATTAGACTTAAATGTATAAAGAAATGCTTTATTTTCCTTTAAAAATCAACGTTTCTTTTGATTCATTCGCTCATATAATTGTAAAATAATGGTAACGATATTAGTTTTTTATCCAATTTTTAGAAAATCAACTTTGGGAATGTACAGTTTCGGGAAATAAAATTATTTCCCGTATATTAACAGCGGCGTGAAACTGGACATAACCCCTTCTCATCATCATCCAATTATTTAAGCATTTCTATAAAATTTTTCAATTACTTAATTATTTTTTGAGTTATCCACATTACCCACAGTATCCACAATTTGGTTGTCATTAACATTTCCGTTATTATTTACAAGATTATTTCCTGAATTATTTCCCAAACTATTCTCTTTTAGTCGTTTTATTTCCGTATTCACATCATTAACGTATGGATTCTTTGCTAATATTGTTTCCAAACTGATTGCGCCCATATCATTAAGCATTTGCAAGTTCTCGATAACCTCTTTGTCATTGCTCGGCATGTTGTAATGAAACACAAAGTCTAATGTTTCGTAATCTTCATCACTAAACACAATCCCTTGCAATTCTAACAACTGTCTTATCTTATCGTGACGTTGCTCAATGCCTTCACGCATAAACTGCTCGTTAATACCTGCCTTTACATTGGCTAAAGAGAATAATAAACGAATGGAAACTTCGGACAGATTACTAATATCGGTTTTATTTAATGATACAGCAGGTGTTTGAGATACATCTAATAAAGATTGAAGCAATGTCTTATATAATGTCTCAAATGTCTTGTAATCCAATCCATTACTTACTAATTTAAAATCCGCACCGTCATCCAAATTAATTCCAGCCCCAACGATATTAGAAGGTAACCCATCACCTTTGAGTTGCTGTCCAATTGTAATGGGGATGGGATTCATGAAACGATAAAAACTGTCATTATATTTATTAATTAACCCCTCCATTTCGTCTAAAATCTCTATCCAATCATCTAAATCAGATTTCCCTTCCGTTTCACTCAATTCATTCACATTATGGTAAATAATAGGTAGTCCACTTAAACTAACCTTTCTATCAATTAGTTTTAGATTGCCGCCTTCATCACTGTATTGTTCCACTGTGTCACCATTGAACACATTATAATAACTAATTCCATCGCTTATGTATGCTTCTATAAATGCAATTAAATTGTTTTCATGGTCATAAATAGGATAACCTTCTGCTGGATCAATTAACTTTGATTTAATAACTCCATTGTCCAAATAAACATACTCGTAAATAGCACCATATTTAAGAACAGCACTAAGAATTTTCTGATTCAAACGGTCATATTTACCTTTCTTATTGACTGTCTGATATGTCTTCACAACCTTCTCATTGCCTGTCAAAGTGATTGGATTCCCCAATAAATAATTTTGCTGGAAATTCAACAATGTCTTTGCATAATTTAAATTCATTCTTCGAGGTTCAAATTCCTTGCCATTGTATTTATAAGAAGGTGTTTGTTTAATTTTATGCTTTCCGTTTAAGTATTCCTTTTTATTCATAACATCCAAAACACGTTGCTGATTACTAACAGATTGGACTTCCTCAATAAACCAATCACTTGCATTATCATATTTTTCTTTAATGTATTGCTCCAATTCACTATTCAATCTTATTCCCCCTTTTTGATAAATAAAAAAGATGACTTAACACAAGTCATCCCAGACTGTCGACAAATCCGAAAAAACCGGATTTGCCGACAGTCTTTTTTTGTATAATTAAGATACCGTAATGAATTGAGGTGGATGAAGTGCTAACAAAAAATACACAGATGAATCGTGATCAAATA
>Ga0207866_1001968_pt1 | contig 16567 bp, 16 predicted proteins | sample HigsolmetaAR203D_FD_184835 | JGI IMG/M metagenome (GOLD analysis project Ga0207866, IMG submission 184835) | Ionic liquid and high solid enriched microbial communities from the Joint BioEnergy Institute, USA - AR20-3-D (SPAdes) (version 2) ...
GTCTAAGAGTCGGGCTCAAGGCACCAAGATACAACGACCTCGCTTCGCCAGCCGCAAGAGTATTATACGGTGGGCAGACGACCATTTTCATCCTCTGATGGTGCCGCGTTAGCGGCATGGAGGTCTAAGGGGAAATATCCCTTGCCCGGATAGGGGATATAGTCGTAATCCCACTTCGGTTGTCTGGATTGATCGAGCACATACATCGTCGAGAACACTTCGCCGTCCCTGGGCCTGAAGGCCAGTCCGAATCCGGTTTTTTTCATTTTGGGGGAAAGCACCCACCGCCGGTGCCCGACCGATTCGACATTCAAAACACCGCGATCCTCCATGAACTCGTCAACCGCCTGCACCGTGCCGCAATTGCACAGATTGCTGCTCATTGTTGCGTCCGAGGCGATTTCATAGAATGCGTCACTCATGTCGTGCGGCTTGGAGGGGAGGTGGCTGTACCCGCTGACCGCCACCAATACGGCTCCATGCTGCGCACGCCGCGACAACTCGGCATCCAGGACCAGGTCATCCGGAACGCCCGACAGGTACCGATAGAAGTTGGCCCGTCTCAGGGAATGTTCGAGAAAACCCGGATGGAATTCACCCGCGGCGTAGGGCGCCGAATAAGAAGGCTCCTTCACATAGGCATTTGAATAGCTCGTTGCGTTCAATTTCGGTTCGACAAACCGGTCGATGATCATCCGTTGCGTTCTTCCGTATACAGGCGGATCGTTGGCGTCGCTCAGGACGGTGATGCCGTCCACGGAAAACCCGTGATAGCTGATGACAACGTACTGGTTGTTCTTCTGCTTGTAAATCCAGAATGCATCCCATTCCATGTCGCCGAATTGAATCGGCGGCTTGCCGAGCATGCGCTCCACCTCGTTCGGCTTCATGCCGTACGCGATTTTGGCGAGGGCATCGAATTGCAAGCCGATCTGGATGGTCTTCGCATTGCCGTACCAGGCCGTTTCCTTGCCGCTGCTTTCGCTGACGAAGCGCAGGGGGACATAGGTTTTGCCGTTTACGGCCGCGGGCGCCTGGGAGAGCTGAACCGGCTTCCCGTTCACCCGGGCGGTCTTGCTGCCAAGCGTCAGCCGGATTTCCAGGCCTTCTTTCCTGCCCGTTACCGTTTTGTCTTTTCATCCCAGTCGACGGCCAGTCCCAACGCTTCGAAAACGGGACGAAACGGCACCAGCGTCGTGTTGTCGACCAGCATCGGCGCTTCGTTGAAATTCAGCCACAGCAGCCTTCCGTCGATATAAATCCGGACGGAATCTTCATCGGAGGCGGAAACGTCCGACGGGACGAATGTGGGAATGGTCAGAGCGGCAAGAAGCATGACGGCCAATAATCGCTTGATCAATTGCGCTACCTCCTGTTGGATTCATTCTCAAGTCCGGCTTATGACGCGGGCCTGACGTTATGGGTTTTCGCCCAATTCCGGATGGCTTCGATCTTGTCCCTCATGGTGACGCTGAGCGGCGTCGTTTTCCGGATTTCCTCCAGCAGATGGTTGGTATGCAGGCGTTCCCCGCGATAGGCGGCTTCGAAAATGGACTCGTGGATCAAGACCTGGATTTCCGCCCCGGAGAACCCCTCGCAGCATCGCGCGATCAGATCGAGGTCGAAGCTGTCGGGATTTTGATGTTTGCGTTTCAGGTGAATGGCCAAAATTTCTCTGCGCTCTTCGAATTTCGGCAAGTCGATGAAGAAGATTTCATCGAAACGCCCTTTGCGCATCAGTTCGGGCGGCAAATGGTCGATATTGTTCGCGGTGGCGATGACAAAGACGGGCGACGTTTTTTCCTGCAGCCAGGTGAGCAGGGTCGACAGCATGCGCTGGGTCACTTCATGCGTATTGCCGCTTCTCGGGTCGGGAATGGCCTTGTCGATCTCGTCGATCCACAGGATGGCGGGCGCGACGGATTCGGCAAGCTTGATCGCTTTGCGGACGTTCTCTTCGCTTTCCCCGACCCACTTGTTCATCAAGGCGCCGACATCCATGCGAATCAGCGGCATCTCCAGGAAATGGGAGATCGCCTTGACGCTGTGCGATTTGCCGCAGCCCTGAACGCCGGTCATGAGCAGACCCTTCGGCAGCTCCAGATGATATTTGAGCCGCAGTTCTTCGTTGTAGGCGATTTTTCGCTTTTTCACCCAATTGATCAAATGCTTGAGTCCGCCGACTTCATCAAGGCCGAATGCCGGTTCGTGGTACTCCAGCAGACTGTCTTTCTTGATGATTTGAATCTTCTCTCTGGTGACTTCCTGATAATCGATCTTGCCGTGATAGCGATGCATGGACTTGGCGAACGCATTGAAAATTTCGGTTTCCGTGAGCCCGATGGCGGAATTGACGATTTTCTCGAGCTCGGCTGCGGTCAAATCGGCGTAGACGCTTCGTTTTTTGCCGATGACGGCCTCGAGGATTTCCAGAATTTCTTCCTTGCCGGGCAGACCGAAGTGGATGATGTTGGTCAGTTTGTTGATTTCGGGCGGAATCTTCTGCACCGGCGACGTGACCACGATGTGTTTGATGGCGTCGCTGCCGGTCGAATAACGCGCCCGGGAAAACTCGCTCGCAAGCGGAATGGTAATGTGCTGAATGGTTTCTTTCAGCGCGGACACCAGTTTGGGATCGCCGAAGTGCAGGTGGAAATCCTGCAGCAGGAAAATGGCGTTCCGTTCGTAGTTTTCGATGAATTGAAGCACCTCGTTTTCGTCCGCGCATGCAGGGTTGGTCTTCATTTTTCGGTTTTCATAAAACAAGCCGCCGGAACAGTTCCAACTGAAAAAGTCATAATTTCGCCTGCTCTTCTCCGCGATAATGTTCAGTGTCTTGAAGACGGGATAATCATCCTCGCAGACCACGAAGACGAAAGGATATCCGGACAGCAGCAGGTCGCGCAGTTCCTCTTGATCGCGCAGGTAGCTCATGTTCGTCTTCTCCTCAGGATTTCGATTTTCCGAAGAAATCGATGTTTTCGCCGGCGATGGCGGCCCTGTCCTGCTTTTTCCTGATCGGATTTCTCAAGGTTGCCTTGATCCGGGGGGCGGGGGGCCTCGGGATGTCTTTGCCGCCGTCCGAGAAGGCCAGGACGATATCCGTTGCCCGAATCCTCCAGGCAAGCAGGCCGATCAGGATGAACAGGAACCACATGGTTCCGATGTTGAAATCCAGTCGATGGAAACTCATGTAGTAAATGATATTGTCAAGCAGCGTCGCTTCTCTCCAGAGCAGCAAGTCGGCATACATGAGGAACAGGAGCAGCAGCATGAAGCCGACGTAAAAATGGGCTCTGAATTTGAACACGGCGCTGACCAGAAAGAACAGCGCAGCGATTTCGGCCAGCAATTGGATTTCCCTTGCGGTCCCGGCCGCCCACGGCAAATTGTGGCGCACGATAAACGAATAGGAAAAAGGCATCGTGGTCAGCGCATTGACCAGCGCAAAGCAGATGCGCCGCCAGAAGCCCGCTTTCCGGACGCCCAGTCGGTAGAAGCCGGTGATCAGGAGCATCCAGGTTCCCAGCACAATCAAACTTTGCTTGTAACCGGTGTCCAAATCCATGAATTGGGCAACCATCATCCACAACAGAAAGGGCATGACCAACCAAAAATAGATCCCCGGCAGTTTCGCAACCGCACGGAACCGGAAAGGCACGTTCACTTCGGCAATCGGTTGGAATTCTTCTCTGTCTTCCATCGCATGGCTCCTGTTCTTTTCCAAATGTATGAAGGCCCAATAATAAAAAAATTATGACGAACGTCCTGTTAAATCAAGGCTTTTCGAAGGATTGTTTTGAAATATCAGAAAAAAAACAATAAATCGCCTGGCTCACGCGATGCGACATGAGCAGCGATTTTATGAAAAATGGTCAATCAGCTTGCGGTTGATCGTTCGCGAGCAGCGCCCGAACGGTCGGGATATCGGCCGGACAGGAAGATTCTATCCTGTAGATGATGGTGCTACGATCTCAGATTACTGGTTATCCGCTTCTTTTTATGTTTGAACTACTGTATAACAATCAACCATCACCAGGCATGAGCCTGGCTTTTCTGCAGTTTGTCTACAACAGTAATAAATCTTGGACAATCAGCGGTAACGATGATGGTTCCCAAACTCCATTTCCATAAACGACATGGAGGAGAGTAGATGATGAGAATGAAAAAATTGGATACTGATTGTTTTGGTGATTTTCGTAATAGGGGGTGCGATCGTCATGATCAATTTTTCTCCGCAGCTAAAAATTCGGGAAGGTATTGACGGAATCACGGTGCGAAATGGTACTACAGGCGAGACACTGAAAGTAACGGATCAACAAGAAATAAATCGAATTGTGGACATCATCAATGATTTGGGCTTAAGAAAAGAAGGGCGAGTAACCCCTTCTACGGGTTGGAGTATTGCATTGGATTTTAAGGAAGAGAATAGCCAAAAGACGATTAGTTTTGTATTACGGAACAATGGGATTGAATATAAGAACGATTTCTATGGAACAGACGATCGAGTAGGTGTATTATTGCGCGAGTTTGAAGATAAGTTTGAGTGAAGTTTTCGATGCATCGAGATCCGGAACACGTGGCGTGACGGAGAGCCGGCGAAACAGTTGAACGGCCGGACGAACGTCGTGTACGACTGCAAGGGGACCGTGAAGAGCGTCTGTCCGGAGACGGGAAAGAGCGGGAGAGGTGCAACGGCGGGTTCGAAAAGGACCGGAACACGCTGCCCTGTCTCCCTTCCACAGACGAAAAAGTGCATCGCAAACAGCTTGAGAAAGGAATATATTGACTATATCGGAAGAATTGATATAATATCACCTAAATAATGGATTTCATTCTGTCCCGATCCATCCTGATCGGGACTTTCAGAATCGTTCAGCTCCGGGCTGACCGAAAGCGGGGATCATGATCTTGGCCGCAATCAAATTGCCGATATGCAATCCGCTGGTGCGCGGTTATCTGCATCACGCGTATCAACTCTCGATTCTGGGCAATTACGAGAAAGCGAAACCGTGGATTTTCATGAACTATATCCAACTGGTTTCCGAAACCGGCCTCAGCCCCTTCCCTGTGCAATTCTATTTGCCGGATGGGCAGGGATACAATTGGAGTATCCTGTCCCCTTGCTTCGAGTATCAGTTCGTGACCAGGGACTTCATTATGCGGCATGGCCTTGACGTCCTGGACATCGTCCGTGACGCCATCGGCAGCGGCTATTATGTCTATACCTATGTCAACGAGCGCCATATTCCCGGCAAGGACGCCCATGTCAAAGGCAGGGATTTCAATCACATGATGATGCTGCACGGCATGGATGACGAAGAGGGCCTGGTCTTTTTTTGGGGGTACGCGCAGGGAGGCGCCTACGTCGAGGGGAGCGCGACGTTTGAACAATGGCGTCAAGCCTATCTCGACAATCGCCACCATTTCGCTCTGTTCGAGGACCGGCTGTATCTGCTGAAGATGAGGGAAGACGAAGGGTTCGTATTGAAACTGGATCTTGCTTCCGTCATCCAGGATTTGACCTGCCTGCGGGATGCGAAGCAGGTTGCGAGAAACGTGCTGGACTGTCATGAGCAAATGCCTTGCGTGTACGGGCTGGACGTCTACGACAAACTCGTCTCCTCCCACAGGAATACGAATGACCACTGGTGCACGTTGCGCAGCCTCCATCTGTTGATGGAACACAAGCAGGTCATGGTCGAGCGTCTGCGCTACATCCAATCCCTGTATCCCCGGCCGGATTTGAGCCGTTTTGCTTCCCGTTACGGAGAGCTCGGGAAGGAGCTGCAAATTCTCCGCAACCTGGTGCTGAAGAGCAGCATGACCGGCAATCCGTTCCATGCCGGAAAACTGGAAGCCGCCCTGAACCGAATTCGGGAGAAGGAACATCGCGAGCTGACGCAATTGATCGATGCGCTGGCGGCCGCCGTATAGCCGGTTGGCGTACACGAGTTCCGTTAAGCGCCTCCGGGTGGATGACCCGCGAGCAGCGCCCGCACGGTCGGGATGTCGGCCGGGGCCCAATCCAATACGGCAAGTTCGGACAGGGGGAGCCAGACGAGCCGCGCATGTTCCTTCGGCGAGGGGGCTCCCTCGATGATCTTGGCGCGGTACGTGACGAGTCTGATCGCCAGTTCCGGGTATTGATGCGTCGCAACCGCGATGCGCTCATGGACTTCGATCAGGCAGTCCAGTTCCTCCCGGATCTCCCGGATCAGACAGGCTTCCGGCGATTCTCCGGGCTCGATCTTGCCGCCGGGGAACTCCCACAGACCGGGCAGCGACATGAAAGGGGATCTTTGCGCGCACAGGATTTCATTTTTTTCGTTGAAGATGACGGCGCCCGCTACCTCAATCGTCTTCATGGAATACTCCTTGATCAGTCCAATCCTCCTGTATATGCAATCATACGACAAGGAGCAGCAAAAATGAAATTCCGCCTCATGCTGTCCATGCTGCTCGCACTCCGCCCGCGGCCGCCGCATCACCGGTCGGAACCGCACCGGCGCGAGTCGGACGGCGGGAAGACCGCTTGCAATACGGTGGATCTGTCGAAGCTGTGACCGGAAAGCCGGGAAGCCGCTTCCGGCGCGTCGGACGCCGGAGGCGGCTTTCCCATCGTTTACGCCATGGCCTGAACCGCGCCATCCGGGTTCCACAGGCAGACCGTGTCCTCGCAGCGGCAGGAGGCAAGTCGCCGCGCCAGTGCCGGGACCGATACCCCCGGATGAATGAGGATGCGCACATTCCGGAACACGCATTGTTCGAAATGATAGCCCTCCGAGCGGATCATGAGAACGCAATCTTCGAACGCGCACCGGTGAAAAGCGAACCCGTCGAGTCCGATCGTCTCGTTCGTGAACGGCTGGTCCTGAATCAGCTCCATCGCATGGATCTCTCCTGTTCCGTTGTGGTCGAGTCATGATCATAGCACGTCCGGCCCGCAATGGGTGTCGGAACGGGGCATGACCGGGGCAAGGATTTGCCGACAGTCCGATGACAGGTTCCGGCATTCTTGTTATGCTGAAGTTCAACAAAACCGGCAAACGATGCTGAAACGGGTGGAACCATGGATCCATTGATCGAACTGCGGAATGTCGGAAAATGGTACACGCCGGGCCGGCCGGTCATCAGCGGGATCGACCTTGCCGTGCGCTGGGCGGCAACGGTTCGGGCAAAACGACGCTGCTGAAGCTGATCGCAGGCATCGGCCGGCCGTCCGTCGGCGTCGTCCGCCGCGCCCCGGGCGTGGCCGTCGGTTATGCTCCGGAGCGGTTCGACCGGCCGCGCTTCCGGGCGGAGGATTATCTGGCGCATCCGGGGCGCATCCGGCGCATGCCGCGGGAGGAGCTTGCGCGGCGGATCCGGGAGTTGACGGATCTGTTCCGAATTCCGCCTGACGGATCGATCACGCAGTTCTCGAAGGGGATGGCGCAGAAAGTCAACCTGATGCAGGCGGTGCTCGCCCGTCCCGACGTGCTCGTGCTGGACGAGCCGCTGTCGGGCCTGGACGCGGAGGCGCAGGCGGAGCTCGCCCGGCTGCTGCCGGCATTCAAGCGGGATGGCGCGGCGGTCATCGTGACAGGGCATGAACCGGGGTTTGCGGAAGGCTGGGCGGACCGGGTGGTGGTTTTGCGGAACGGGAGACTGGAGGAATGGCGGGAGCGGGCGAACGGGCCCCGGGATGCGGGGGACCCGTCGGCGTGGATTTGCGACCAATGGGGGTTGGCTAGGATGTTCCTCTGGTTGGTGGGGTATTTGCTGGAATGCTACAAGCGGTCGTATCGGTATTTCCCGCCGCTGCTGGTCTTCCTGATCGGCCTCATGCTGCTCTACGCCGTCAAACCGAATCCCGTGATGGAGAGCTGCGCGGCTTCTTCCGTGCTGGTGTACTTCGTCATCGCATGGATCGGAGCCGGTTTCCACGGGGCGGTCGGGGATGCGCAGGAACATATCGCCGCCGTCCATGCGGGAAGCGTGCGGGCGTATCTGTCCGGCAAGGCGATGGCGGTATTCGCGTGCGGGCTGCTGCTCGGCGTTGCGGCGCTGGTCTATCCGGTCGCGGCGGGGAGTTACGATGCGCCCGCGCGGGCCGGCGAGTAGCTGACGGCGCTGCTCGCGCACACGGAGCTGTCGGTGCTCGGGGGCACCCTGGGGCTCATGTTCAGCCGTCCCGTCGTGCAAAAAGGCCCCCACGCCACCGCCGCGTTGCTGCTCGTCCTGATCCTGTCCATCGTGCGAAACGGCGTGCTGGCGGAGATCGGGGAAGGATTCGCGCCGCTGTTCGTCCTGTTGCCGCCCGCCGCGGCGCTGGTGGACCGGCTGATGGACCCGGGTGCGGCTCCGGGAATGCAGGGCGCCGCCGCATGGGTCTGGCCCGTGATGTACGGCGGCGTGCTTTGCTGGCTCTATATGCGGCTGGCGGAGCGAAAGATGTAAGCTTTCGGGAGGTTCCCGTTTTACGGCTGGCGAACGAAGGCGATGTAGTCGACGCCCGCCGGCTCGAAGCCCGCGCCGCGCCATCCTCCTTCGGGATGGGGAATGGACACGCGGATCGGTCCTACAGATGTTCGATGATGTCGCCGGCGATGAGCGACGCCTGCGACGGCCGGGCCGCGGCGGCCCGGTCGCCGGCCCGGCCGTGCAGCCAGACGCCGAAGGCGGCGGCGGTGCCCGGCGGCATGCCCTGGCCGAGCAGGCTGCCGATGACGCCCGCGAGCACATCGCCGCTGCCGCCGGTCGCCATGCCGGGGTTGCCGGTCGTGTTCACGTACACGGTGCCGTCCGGGAGCGCGGTGACGGTGGAGGCGCCCTTCAGCACGAGGACGACGCCGTGTCGCACGGCGTAGTCGCGGGCGACGCCGATCCGGTCGCGCTGCACCTCGGCCGTGCTCATGCGCGCGAGCCGCGCCATTTCGCCGGGATGCGGCGTCAGGACGGCCGGGCTGTCTTCGGGCCGGCGCGGCCAGGCGGCGAAGTCGTCCGCCTCCGCCAGCATGTTCAGCGCGTCGGCGTCGAGCACGAGCGGCACGGCGCGGCCGGCGCCGTCGCCGACGTCCGCGCCGCAGGCGGCGTCCCAGACGCGCCGCAGCCAGGCGGCGTCGCCGGCGAAGCGGCCGAGTCCGGGGCCGAGCACGAGCGCGTCCGTGCCGGACAGCTCGGCCGCCAGCGCCTCCGGGGCGACGGCGGACCAGTCGCCCCGGCCGCCGTCGGCGAGCGGCGCCAGCATCGCCTCGGGCGCGCGCCCGGTCACCCGGGGCGCCAGGCTCGCCGGCAACGCCCACGCCGCGAGCCCGCAACCCGCGCGCAGCGCGGCCCGCACGCACAGGAGGCCGGCCCCGGCCATGCGCGGCGAGCCCGCCGCGACGAGGACGTGGCCGTAGGTGCCCTTGTGCGTGTCCGCGCGCCTCGGCCGCGCGGGATCGACGCCGAGCCGGCCGCGCACGGCGGCTTCGTCGAGGCGGTACACGCGGACGCCGTGCTCGTCCGCCAGCCGGGCGGGAATGCCGATCGGCGCCACCGAGACGGCGCCGGCGTATTCCGCGCCCGGATAGAGCGCGAGCCCGCGCTTCATGAACGCGAGCGCGACCGTGCGGGCGGCGCGGATGCAGGGCTCGTGCACGCCGCCGGTGTCGGCGTCGAGCCCGCTCGGGATGTCCGCCGCCACGATCGGCAGCCCGCTCGCGTTCGCCTCGCGGATCAGCGAGGCATACGGCTCGCGCGGCGCTCCGCGCGAGCCCGTCCCGAGCAGCGCGTCGATGACGCCGTCGAAGCTTCGCCAATCGACGGCGCCCGGCGCATACACCGATGCCGGAATGCCCAGCCTCGCGGCGGCGTCGCGCTGCAGGGCGGCGTCGCCGGTCAGCCGCTCGGGCGGTTCGGCGTACAGGATCGACGCCTCCGCGCCCATCTCGAGCAGATGGCGCGCCGCGGCAATGCCGTCGCCGCCGTTGTTGCCCTTGCCCGCGAGCACAAGCCACCTGAGCGGACGGCCGCCCGCCGCGCCGCTGCTTCCGGCAACCGCGCCCCGGCCACCCGCATCCGCATCGCCAACGCCCGCACCGCCCGCGTCCGCTCCGTACCATTCCGCTCCCAGCGCCATCGCCGCCTCCGCCACCGCCCGGGCGGCGTTCTCCATCAGCACCGCCCCGGGCAGACCGATCCGGTCAATCACATCGCGATCAAGCGCGCGCATTTCTTCCGCCGTGACGAGATGCATCGGGATGCTCCTTTCCGACTGGCATCGCATAACTCACCGTTGTAAGCTTGACTGTAGCGCATGAACCCGCCGAATGGCAAGATGGCGTCTTGCAAACGACAGGTGCAAATTCTAACGAAACGGAGAAACGTTATTTGGCCGAAATCGGCATCGATCGAATTTCTAACAAAACTGAGCGTTCTTATTTGCCCATTCAGGACGGTTTTCGCCCCGTTTCGGCCCGAATAGCGTGTCTCAGTTTCGTTGGATTTCTGAAACACCGGGTTTTGTCACAAATAAGGTGTGTCAGTTTCGTTAGGACGGACGCCCGGGCGCCTCATGTGGTCACAGGCCGAGTTTAGGTTGACCCGGCCGCCCGGGCGCCTCATGTGGTCACGAGACGAACTTCCGTCGTCCCGGTCACCCGGACGCCATGACGCCCCGCGTGGACATACGTTGAACTTCCGTCGTCCCGGTCACCCGGCCTTCCTGCCGCCCCATGCGCTCAAGTCTCGAACAACTCCGCCAGCGGCACGCTCAGCCCGTCGAAGACCGACGACCGTGCCTCGTCGTCCTTGCTGAACACCGCGTAATCCGAAATGCCGCCTTCCGCGAACACATAGACCGTGACGGATCGGCTCTTCGGATCGACCACCCAGTATTCCCGAACGCCGCACACCATGTACAGTTCCGTCTTCCTGGTGAGGTCCTTGGCGGAAGTCGACGGGGACAGCACCTCGACGACGAGCGCCGGCACACCGTGGTACTTGCCCGCAGCGTCGATGTTCTCCCGGTCGCAGATCACGAGAATATCCGGCTGCACGACGCAGATGTTGTCCTCCGCCTTCTTCAGGGTGACGTCGAAGGGCAAGGTCAGCGGCGTACAAGGTTTCCCCTTGAACCACTCAAGGAATCGTCCGAGCAATTCGCTGACCGCCTTCTGATGCGCATACGATGGCGAGGCCAGGTTGTACAGCACGCCGTCGATCAGCTCGTACCGCTGCTCCGACTGTTCAACCAGCGCCAAATATTCCTCGTACGTCACCCACTCGCTCTTCGGACGGTACGGATACGCGAGATCGCGAACCATGGAATCGGAAGGTCCCGACTTCACCAATTTCGCCACGTCCCGCCCGTTCTTCGTCACGATGATTTCTTCACCGGCCTCGGCATATTTCAAATACCGGCCGAAATTGTTCTGCAGTTCCGTGGAAGGTACCCTCATGTCCGCACCCCCGAATCGCCAATTTCAACCAAATCATACTCAAAGAAATAGCTAACTTCAATCCTATTATTAGCTAATTCCGATCATTCCCTCCGCATTGACACTACGAAATCCGGTGTGCTATATAGATATTGGCACTCTCAAGGCCAGAGTGCTAACACCATGAACCGGACGGCATTCCCGCCGGAACGGCGACCCGACGCCATACGGACGCAGCCGACGCGGAAGGCTGTTTCCTTTTTTTCAACCATACAAAACGGAAAGGGGCAATGCGCATGGCGGTGAAGCAGGAATTCCAGGCCGAATCCAAGCGGCTGCTGGAACTCATGATCGACGCGATCTACACGCAGCGGGAAATCTTCCTCCGGGAACTGATCTCCAACGCCAGCGACGCGATCGACAAAATCTACTACAAGGCGCTCACCGATGAGAACCTCACATTCAACAAGGACGACTACTATATCAAAATCACCCCGGACAAGGAAAAGCGCACGCTGACGATCTCCGACACGGGCATCGGCATGACCGAGCAGGAGCTGATCGAGAACCTCGGCGTCATCGCGAAGAGCGGCTCGCTCGCGTTCAAGCAGCAGATCGAGGCGAAGGACGGCCATCACATCATCGGCCAGTTCGGCGTCGGCTTCTACTCGGCGTTCATGGTCGCGGAGACGGTGACCGTCATCAGCCGGGCGCTCGGCAGCGACCGCGCGTTCAAGTGGGAATCGTCCGGCGCGGACGGCTTCACGGTCGAGCCGTGGGAGAAGGACAGGGTCGGCACCGACATTATCCTGAAAATCAAACCGAACAGCGGCGAGGACAACTACGACGAGTTCCTCGAAGAATATCGACTGCGGCAGATCATCAAGAAATACTCCGACTTCATCCGCTACCCGATCAAGATGGACGTCACCCGCTCGCGGAAGAAGGAAGGCACGGAGAACGAGTGGGAGGACTACAAGGTTGAAGAGACGATCAACAGCATGGTGCCGATCTGGCGCCGGAACAAGAACGAGCTGAAGCCCGAGGATTACGAGAACTTCTACTTTGAAAAACGATACGGCTTCGACAAACCGCTCACCCATCTGCACATCAGCGCGGACGGCGCCGTCGTCTACAACGCGATCCTGTTCATACCGGAACAGGCGCCCTTCGATTACTACACGAAGGAGTTCGAGAAAGGTCTCGAGCTGTACTCGAGCGGTGTGCTCATCATGAGCAAGTGCCCGGACCTGTTGCCTGACCATTTCAGTTTCGTGAAGGGGATGGTCGAGTCCGAGGACCTGTCGCTGAACATTTCCAGGGAAATGCTCCAGCACGACCGCCAGCTCAAGCAGATCGCGAAGAACATCCGGAACCGGATCAAGAGCCATCTGCTGTCGCTGCTCAAGGACGACCGGGAGAAATACGAGAAGTTCTTCTCCGCATTCGGCCGGCAGCTCAAGTTCGGCGTCTACAGCGAGTTCGGCGCGAACCGGGAGGAGCTGCAGGACCTCTTGCTCTTCCGCTCGTCGAAGGAGAAGAAGCTCGTCACGCTGGACGAGTACGTGTCGCGCATGCCCGAAGACCAGAAGTACATCTACTATGCGACGGGCGAATCGGTCGAGCGGATCGACAAGCTGCCGCAGGCCGAGCTCGTGCTGGGCAAGGGATACGAGCTGCTGTACTTCACCGAGGACGTCGACGAGTTCGCCGTGAAGGTGCTCGGCAAGTACAAGGACAAGGAGTTCCGCTCGATCTCCGGCGGCGATCTCGGCATTGAGCCCGACGAACAGGACAAGCCGTCCGACGCGGAGGCGAAGGAGCAGCAGGAACTGTTCAGGGCCATGAAGGAGCTGCTCGGCGACAAGGTGAAGGACGTGCGGGCGTCGAAGCGGCTGAAGTCCCACCCGGTCTGCCTGACTGCGGAGGGCGAGCTGTCGATCGAGATGGAGAAGGTGCTGCGCCAGACGCCGCACGGGAAGGACGTGCGGGCGGAGAAAATCCTCGAGATCAACACCGGCCACGGCGTGTACGAAGCGCTGAAGCGCGCCCACGCTTCGGGCGGCGACGCGCTGCGGCGCTATACGAACCTGTTGTACAACCAGGCGCTGCTCATCGAAGGGTTGCCGATTGACGATCCGGTCGCGTTCGCGAACGACATCTGCGAATTGATGGTGTGACGGGGAAGGAGACGCTGCAGGCCGCAACCTCCGGATGGCACATTTTCTGACATCAATCGCGCAAATATAGTCTTTTGTGACGATGGCTACAGATTTCTCGGGACGTTCGTGCTATAATGGGGCTATCATTTCAGGTCCGGAGGAATAGTCCATGGTCTTCACCCGATACCAAGCTGTCCTGGAGCAAGTGGACCGATACGGGCGGAAAATGAGAGACATCACGTTGGAATGCGAGCCCGGCAAGCGGCCGACCATCGGCGATTTTCTCGATGCCTTCAAGCGGGAAGGCTTGGAACTGCAACTGACCGATTTCACGAGCATGACGTTCAAGCCGGTCGATCCGGTCGCATCTCCGGTCATCTCATTGCGCATCGTGCGCACGGTGCCGGTCGGTGGACGTTGACGGAGGATCAGGGACTTTCGGCGGATGTGCCGGAGGTCCTTTTTGTGTCCGGATGCGTCAACGCGGGACGGTACTGGGGATGCGGCAGACAACATCGCAAGGGCTGGGATGAACGCATCATGGAACGATTGTACATGAAAGGCATGACCTGGGGTTGGGGCGGCAGGCGCGGCGATTACCGGACGGCGGAGGCGGCCGATTCGCTGCGGAAACTGCGGGAGCACGGCTGCGAATGGGTGGCGCTGTCGTTCTGGACCTGGCAGGACAACGTGCATGCGACGCAAATCGCGTTCGACTACGGCTACACGGTGACCGACCGGGACATTGCGCGCGCGGTGGACGAGGCGAAGAAACTCGGTCTGAAGGTGCTGCTGAAGCCGGTCGTCAATTCGAGGGACCGGATCTGGCGCGCGCACATCGGGTTCCCGCACACGCCCGAGGCGGATCCGTACTGGGACCGGTGGTTCGAGTCGTACACGAACTTCCTCGTTCACTACGCGGAGCTGGCCGGAGAACTCGGCTGCGACATGTTCTGCGTCGGCTGCGAGATGATCGGCACCGAGCCGCAGAAGGAGCGATGGACGAAGACGATCGCCCGCGTGCGTGAGGTGTACGGCGGACCGCTGATTTACAATGCGAACCACGGCAAGGAAGAAGGCGTCGAATGGTTCGACCAGGTCGACCTGATCGGCACGAGCGCCTACTATCCGGTCGGCGGCCCGGGGGCCTCGGAAGCGGATATGATCGCGAACTGGCTGCCGGTGCGCGACAAGATGGAGCGGCTGCACCGGAAATTCGGCAAACCGGTCGTGTTCGTCGAGATCGGCTGCCGCAGCGTGCGCGGCTGTTCGGCGATGCCGTGGGACTTCATGCACCGCGAGCTGCCGTTCGACGAGGACGAGCAGGCGAATTTCTACCGTTCGGCGTTCAAGGTGTTCAGCGACCAGCCGTGGTTCTCCGGTTTCTTCTGGTGGGACTGGAGCGTGCGGCTGTATCCGGTCGAAGAGGCGAAGACGAACGTCGGCTTCGACATCTACGGCAAGCGGGCGGGACAGGTGCTCGCGGAATGGTACAAGGCGCGTTAGGCGAAGCGGGAGAGCGATCTCCCGTTTTTTTTCTGTCCGGACGGGGAATATCAAACCATTGACTACTTCTATCAAATCGACTGTGATACCATATAGGCTATGCATATAGCCTATGCATCCGGTTCGACATCATTCGGGAGGCCTTGTCGACATGTTCCGCATCTCGTTGTTCATGTTCCTCATCTTCGGTCTGTTCGGCGCTGTCGGCTTTTACTTGACGCCTTATCTGATGGACAAAGGGTTCGAAGCCGGCCGGATCGGCATGATCGTGGCCGTCGGCTCGCTGGTTTCCATCGTTGCGCAGCCTTTCTGGGGCTATATCAGCGACAAAAAGAAAACCGTGAAGCGCATCCTGGTCCTGCTGCTGGCCAGCACCCTGCTCGTCGGCACCGGCCTCTTCGCGGTTGAACAACTGCTGTTCATCGTTGTCCTGTACGCGTGTTACATGTTCTTCAGCAGTCCGTTGGGCCCGCTCTCCGAGGCGCTCTGCATTTCGCACGCGCAGGAGCATCGCAAGGAATTCGGGCGCATGCGCGTCTGGGGCGAGATCGGCGTCGGCGTGGCGGCGCTGTCGGTCGGGTATGTCGTCAAGGCGGTCGGTATCGGCAAGATGGGGTTCATTTTTCTGACCATCTGCGCTCTCGCCTTCGTGTCGGCGCTGCTGCTGCGCGAATCGAAGGTGACGCCGACGCCGGTCGATCTGAAGGCGCTCGGCAGGCTGTTCACGCAGCCGCGTCTGCTGTGGCTGCTGCTCATCGTGCTCGTCGTCGGCATTCCGAACCGGATGAACGATTCGATGCTGTCGCTCCATCTGAAGGAGCTCGGGGCGCCCGAATCGGCTATCGGCATCGCGTGGTTCGCCGGCACGATGAGCACCGTTCCGGCCATGCTGTTCGCGGGACGGCTGTTCCGGAGATGGAACGCGATCGGCGTGATGACGATCGCGGCGGCCGTCTATGCGGTCCGTTGGATCATTTACGGCGCGACGGACAGCCCGGCCGTCCTGATCGCCGCCCAGTTGATGCACGGCGCCTCCTTCCCGCTCTTTTTCCTGGCGACGATCCACTACATGATGACGATCGTGCCCGCCGAGCTCCGGGCGACGGGGCAATCGGCGTTCGCGGTCACCTTCGCGGGAATCGGCGGGCTGGTCGGCAACGCCGCGGGCGGGTACGCGATTCAACTGCTGGGCGCGGGAACGACCTACGTCATCGGCGGATGCCTGGCGTTGGCCGGGGCGGCGGCTCTGGTCGGCACGTATTTCTACAATCGGCGGTTGTGAGCATCGGGCAGCCGCCATTTCGGTTTCTATCGAATGGGCGGATATTGGCCGAAACCGGAGGCGGACTGCTATAATAGATTTATCATTTTGTCGATTTCTGGCGGGGTGCCCATGATCAAGATCTGTCGTGTCGCGGCGGCCTGCTGTCTCGCGGCCGCTCTCGTGCTGCCGGGAGCCGCGGCGGCGGCCGCCGGTCCGCAGGCGCCGGCCGA
>Ga0207866_1001971_pt1 | contig 16554 bp, 17 predicted proteins | sample HigsolmetaAR203D_FD_184835 | JGI IMG/M metagenome (GOLD analysis project Ga0207866, IMG submission 184835) | Ionic liquid and high solid enriched microbial communities from the Joint BioEnergy Institute, USA - AR20-3-D (SPAdes) (version 2) ...
TCATAAGCGAGGATAAAAACATGCCGATTATTCAAATTCAATTGTTTGGAAGTCTTACAGTAGAACAAAAAGAGGCGTTAATAAAAGAAACATCGGACGCAGCAGCCCATGCCTTAAATGTGCCATTAAGCACCATTCGTGTACTGATTCAAGAGCTTCCTGCGGAAAACTGGGGAATTTCCGGAGAATCAGCACAAAAGAAACTCAGTCAAACTAAAGGAAAATAATCGAAATTCTTGTATTTTTAAAGAATTTTCATGATTCTTTCATATCTGTGTGGAACAGATTTCACTGTGTTTAAAATAAAAAGCGTATTTTGTAAGCGTTACCAAGAAAATTTTTAATCTTTTATGGAAATAGGCAGACCGAATAGCGGTTTGCCTTACCTTAAATGATATGTAGGGAGACGCTGAATCTCCTTAAATGACAGGTCGGGGGAGGAAAATTAGAATGGAAAAAAATAGAATTTTATTAGAGAATAAACCGGACATCTCTACTCTTCTTGCCAAAGCAGAAGAGGTAGGGCGTCTTGCTGAGGAAGAAGCTAGCGAAGCTGATCGAAATGCTCGTTTTTCCGATCGGGTGGCGAAGGCCATTAAAGAAGCAGAGTTTCACAAGCTTTTGCGGCCCAAACGGTACGGAGGGCTTCTAGTAGACTTAAGGACTTATAGAGAGATTATCCGCACAGTGGCTCGCCATAGTGTGGCCGGTGCTTGGCTGACATACTTTTACTCCATGCATGAAGTTTGGGCTGCATATCTGCATCCAAAAGGCAGAGAAGAAATCTTTGGGCAAGGAGGATTGCTGGCTGACGTGGTGGCCCCTGTAGGCCGAGTAGAGAAAGATGGTGAAGGCTACCGTCTCTATGGGCAGTGGAACTTCTGCAGCGGTGTCCTCCATAGTGATTGGATCGCTCTCGGGGCCATGATGGAACTGCCTGACAGCAATGGTCCAGAGTACTGTCTGTTGGCGTTGCCCAAGTCTGATGTCAAAATCGTAGAAAATTGGAATACGATTGGTCTCCGTGCTTCTGGAAGCAATGGAGTACTTGTTGAAGGCGCCTATGTGCCATTGCATAGAATCCTTCCAGCTGGTCGAGTGATGGCTGATGGAAAACCGGTCGGGGGCGATTATGATGAGGATGATCCGGTATATCGTATACCGTTTATGCCGCTTTTCTTGCTGGGATTCCCTTTAGTATCTTTGGGCGGGGCAGAACGGCTGGTGTCACTCTTTCAAGAGCGCACCGAGAAACGTATTCGTGTCTTCAAGGCCGGTGCGAAGGAAAAGGACTCTGCGGCCAGTCAGCGGTTACTGGCTGAAATGAAAACAGAGTTAAATGCAATGGAGGGCATTGTTGAACAATATATTCGCCAGCTAGAGGCTTGTCAAAAAGAAGGAAAGACCGTGATGAACGATATGGAAAGAGAACAGCTGTTTGCATGGCGAGGATACGTGGCAAAGACGTCAGCTAATATCGCCGTGAGAACAATGCTGACACTTGGAGGCAATTCGATCTTTAAAGGAGATCCGGTCGAACTGTTCACGCGAGATTTGTTAGCTGTGGCGGCTCATCCAAACTCCCTGTGGGAGGACGCTATGGCTGCGTACGGAAGGACATTATTTGGTTTACCGGGTGATCCAGTCTGGTAAAGCAGCGGCAGAGTGTGTAATTGGAGTTAAAATCACTCTTTATGAGTGTGAAATGTTTTAGAGGGGAGTTCAACTTCGCATAAAGCTCGGACCAATAAAACCAGCTGGATGGTTGTTATTCAATTCTTAACAGTTGTGAGGGTCCAGCACAATATTTATGGTTCAATTATGGGGAATTTTAACAAAAAACTACCGAAAAAGGAAAGGATACTGATACCGATGGATGATCGTTTGTTTCGCAACGTAATGGGGAAATTTGCAACAGGGGTGACAGTTATAACGACGGAGATCGATGGGAGTATACACGGTATGACTGCAAATGCGTTTATGTCCGTATCGTTAAATCCAAAATTAGTGCTTATTTCGATTGGTGAAAAAGCTAAGATGCTTGACCGCATTAAAAAATCTAAAACATATGCTGTGAGCTTTTTGGCTGAAAATCAAAAGGAAATATCTATGCAATTTGCCGGACAAATCAAGGAAAATCGTGAAGCTGAATTTGATTGGTTGAACGGTATGCCTGTGATTAAAGGAGCGATCGCTTCCTTGACATGCAATGTGGTTGCAGAATATGAAGCAGGAGATCATACATTGTTTATTGGAGAAGTTACAGATGTTCATTTTCAGGAAGATGCTGAACCGTTAATATTTTTCCAAGGAAAATACCGCGAATTAAAATCTCTAAAAGAAAGCGTCCATAGTTAACGATTCCGTTGAAAAGAGGGGAGCTCAATTTCTTTATCATAGTGTTAACACGGGCGATCGAGTAGCTCTCTTTTTCACGAACCGTACCATCGTATAGTCATAGAAACGACGGAAATTTAATGGTTATGAAACAGAATTTAAGCGTAAGAAGCAGGAGGGGAGGGAAAATCATGTTTAAGGTGCAGGTGATCGATGATGGCGAAGGAAACCGCGAATTGCTATGCCATGATCGGGAAAGCTTGCTTGATGCGGCTAATAGAAAGGGCATTAAAATTCCTTATGCTTGTAAAGGCGGTGGGTGTGGAATGTGCAAAATTAAAGTGGAGGAAGGAGAATTTGAAAGAGGTACCAGTTCCAAAGCAGTGTTGCCTGACACGGAAAGAGCGGTGAATTATACATTAGCATGCAAGACGTATCCAAAAACCGATATGAAGATTCTTATTGATCTATCTAAAGTCACTCACTCTTCTTAGGTGGTGAAAACATGAAAGCTGATGAACTGGACTTAACGAAAATTTATAAAATCTCTACTCTTACCAATCAAGGCGATCCACAAGAGCGAATAGTTACGATTCCAACAGCCGCCATGGGGATGCTGCGCCACGAGCTGATAGAAACGTTGGGAATCGAGCGAACGAAAGGGTTCCTTCTGCGTCATGGATGGCATTGCGGGGTTAAAGATGCGCAAAAAGCGTTAGAAATGGACTGGGATAGCAAAAAGGAGCTTTTATTCGTAGGTCCGAGAATGCATACGCTGCATGGCTATCTAGAAGAGGTAGATGTATTAGTGGCAGAAGTGGACTTTTCCAATGGAACGATGCACCATGAAGCAATTTGGAAAAATTCTTATGAAGCTGAAGAACATCTTCAAAGATTTGGGCTTGCTCACGAGCCTGTTTGTCATACACTTGTTGGCTATGCAAGCGGATATTTATCAACTATTCTTGGCAAAAAAGTCATAACGAAAGAGGTTAAATGCAAAGCAATGGGCCATGAATATTGCCACGCTATCTGTCGAACTGTTGAAGAATGGGATGGCGAAATAGATGGCGAGCTCAAATATTATAAGGCAGATAATATTATCGGCGAGCTTGATGAGACGTTTAAGAAGCTAAAAATAGAAAGAGACAATCTTAGTAAAGCGTACGAGGTTCATCGAAAGCTGATGGAAGAGGTTCTAAAGGAAAATGACTTATCTTCGATTGCATACGCTCTTCATCAAATCACAAAGATACCTGTGCTCATAGAAGATGTCAATTTCAATCTAATTGCTTTCGCGGGGTTTCCAGAACAAAATGCTTCTTTTGCTTCCGATAACTTTAAAAAATGGATTCATCAAAAAAGTAAATACTTAAGAGATTTGAAAACTTTAAAGCAAACGTTATTTTTAGAATCTTTCTCTAAACAAAAAAGACTGATTACTCCGATCTATCTGGATCGAAAAATTGTCGGGTATTGCTCTTTTCTTTATGAAGAAAAAGCTCCGCAGGAAGTGGATAAGTTGATAATACAACATGGAGCGCTTGCTTGTTCACTTTATTTGTTGAATGAGCGAACTCGCTTTAATACGGAGCAACGGATTAAGGGAAAATTTTTGGACGATATTTTATCTAAACAAATTTCTTTTGAAGAAATGACCAAGCGGGCCTATTATATAGGCTTTCAATTGAATGATCCGTACTTTATGATTGCAATCGATACTTTGCTTCAAAAACCATCAGTTGAAGAAGAGATGGGCTTTAACGATGATTTAATAAATGATATTTCCATATTTATGAAAAATCAAGGGTTAAATGCTTTATTTGGTCAAAAATCTGGAAAGGTCATCATTCTTTTATCCGAATGTCTGTTGTTAAAAAACAAGATGAATAAGGAAAACTTTTGTAAATCATTAATTGATTACTGTTCCAATAAATATCCTCAATATTTATTTAAAGTAGGAATCAGCTCAAACACCAGTTCAATAGAAGAGGCATCTCAACTGTATGAAGAGTGCCTGTCAGCGTTGAGGGTCGCCAACCGTCATCAGAAGATTATTTTCTTTGATTCCTTAGGGATTGAAGGAATCATCTTCCAAATGAAAAATATAAACCCGATTCAAAAGTTCATTTATAAAAAATTAGGAAAGTTAATTGAAGAAGATAAAAACAGAAATATGGAATTCACTAAAACACTTTATTATTACTTGAGCAACGGCAGCAATGTTCATAAAACAGCGCGTGCTATGAATTTTTCTATAAGCGGTTTGCGGTATCGGCTGCAAAAGATAAATGAAATTTTGCAAATCGATATCAATTCTCCCAGCGTAGGCTATCAGATGTTTTTGTCTCTTCGATTCCTCATCTACTGGGGGGAACTAAATATCGACCTAGATTTGCATTTAGATAAAGAGGAGATTGTTGGAGACTGAAAGATGAACAGCTTTTCTTTTTAAATAAATGGTCAAGGAGACTGGGACGGCACGTGAAATTGCAGCAGCTGCCTATATTGGAGAAATTCCGGATATAAATGGATCATTAAATATTAAGCTTGCTAAAAACATGATTCTTTCAAGCATCTGCTTTTGGTTCTCTAGGAATCAGCCGGTATTTTCTAAATCAAGACGATTATATTTTTGTCGAATGGATGCCTGTACATTTCTTCAACCCATTAACAGCAAGATTTGCCGAGTCAAGAGGAATGTAAAGAGAAGCTGTCATATGATATGTCTTCATGAATAGAAAAATCAGATATCCGAATCGTTAGCAAAAGTAGAAGAAACCTAAACGAGGTGCATACCATTATGCAGGTTATTGATGAAAAAGTGATTCAATTCGCTGACTGCCTTATGGAAGCGGAAAAAAATAGGAAAGCTGTTGAGCCGCTAACTTCTCTCGATCAAGAAATCACAGTAGAGACTGCATATCAAGTTCAATTAGTAAATATTCAACGGAAAGCTAACACCGGACAACGAATCGTAGGGAAAAAAATAGGATTAACATCCTTGGCGATGCAAAAGCTGTTGGGAGTCAATGAACCGGATTATGGTCATTTGTTAGATGAAATGAAGGTGGAAAATAGAGGAGCTCTTCCTTATGAAAAGGTTCTCCAGCCAAAAGTAGAAGCAGAGATCGCCTTTGTTTTAAAGAAAGATTTAATCGGTCCAAGAGTAACAGAGCTGGATGTACTTCAAGCAACAGATTATATCGCTTCAGCCTTAGAAATTGTCGATAGCCGCATCGCCGATTGGAATATAAAATTGCAGGATACGATTGCTGACAATGCTTCTTCAGGTTTTTTTGTATTAGGTGACAAGCAAGTGGCTGTTGATTCTTTAGATTTATCAAGGATAGGAATGGTGTTATATAAAAACGGAGAGGTCATGAACACAGGAGCAGGGGCGGCAGCTTTGGGGAATCCAGCTACCTGTGTAGCCTGGCTAGCCAATAAGCTTTTTGAATACGGAATAACACTTAATGCAGGAGAGATTATTCTTTCAGGTGCTCTTTCCGCCGCCATCGATGCGGAGCCGGACGATTTTTTTCAAGCCCGTTTTGCTCATTTAGGCGAAGTAAGCGTTCGCTTTTGCTAGCCACAGTAAAAAAAGAGTGATAGAAACGGAGTGATATTCATGACTAAAGTAAACGTCGCTATTCTTGGATCAGGAAATATCGGCACAGATTTAATGTTGAAGCTGGAACGTTCCAATATTTTGCAATTAACAGCTATGATTGGGATTGATCCTGAATCAGATGGTTTGCGCCGTGCGAAAGAAAAAGGGTATACGGTTATCAGCACAGGAATCAAAGGGTTCCTCGAGCAACCGGAACTTGCTGATATCGTCTTTGATGCAACATCAGCTAAAGCGCATATCCGTCATGCAAAGCTGTTAAAGGAAGCGGGTAAGATGGTTCTTGACTTGACTCCTGCAGCTGTCGGAGCACTCGTCATCCCGTCTGTAAATCTCCATGAACATCTCGAAGAAAGGAACGTGAATCTCATTACATGCGGCGGCCAGGCGACCATTCCGATTGTCCACGCAATTAATCGGGTGAGTCGAGTTGATTACGCTGAAATTGTCGCAACCATTGCAAGTAAAAGTGCGGGACCGGGAACAAGGGCAAACATTGATGAGTTTACACAAACGACGGCACGCGGCATTGAAAAAATTGGCGGAGCCAAAAAGGGAAAAGCCATCATCATTTTAAATCCGGCGGAGCCGCCTATTATTATGAGAAATACTGTTTATGCTCTAGTAGAAGAAGCAAGTATGAATGAAAAAGCCATTGTTCAATCGATTTTAGAGATGGTGGAAACGGTCCAATCGTATGTACCGGGATACCGGATACGTACCGATCCAATCATTGATGGGAATAAAATCACTGTCTTCCTTGAAGTAGAAGGAGCAGGCGATTATTTGCCGAAATATTCTGGAAATCTTGATATTATGACGGCTGCTGCGGTAAAGGTTGCGGAAGAATTCGCAAAACATCAATTAGCAGCACAAACGGCGTAGAGGAGGAAAACCGCATGGCAAAAAAACGTGATGTATTAATTACGGAAGTAGCTTTGCGAGACGGGAGTCATGCCATTTCCCATCAATACACAGTCGATCAAGTCGCAAAAATCACCAAAGCTTTAGATGAAGCGAACGTTCCATACATCGAAGTCGCACACGGAGACGGATTGGCCGGTTCTTCTTTGCAGTATGGATTATCTCGCACAAATGAGCTCGAGCTGATTGAGGCCGCCGTGTCGGTTTGCAACCAATCAAAGATCGCCGTCTTGCTTCTGCCGGGAATCGGCACGATGAAAGATTTAAAACATGCTGCCGAGCTTGGGGCGAAGATGGCGCGGGTTGCAACTCATGTAACAGAAGCAGACGTTTCTGCCCAGCACATTGGGCTGGCAAAAGAGCTTGGAATGGAAACAGTCGGATTTTTAATGATGGCCCACATGGCGCCAGTTGAAAAACTGGTAGAACAAGCAAAGCTGATGGAAAGCTACGGAGCGGATGTCGTTTATGTCGTTGACTCAGCAGGAGCGCTTCTTCCGCATGAAGTCAGGGATAGAATTCGTGCCCTTAAGCAGCATGTAGGAGTGGAAATTGGCTTTCATGGCCATAACAACCTGTCTCTGGCCATGGCGAACAGCTTGGTTGCCATCGAAGAAGGAGCGACCCGCATTGATGGAAGTGTTCGATGTTTGGGAGCAGGGGCAGGAAATACCCAGACGGAAGTGTTGGTAGCTGTGTTGGATCGATTAGGAAAGGAAACCGGTATTGATCTTTATAAAATGATGGATCTTGCAGAAGAAATTGTGGCGCCAATGCTTCCAGCTCCCCAAGAAATTACAAGAGACAGCCTTGTGCTGGGATATGCCGGTGTTTATTCAAGCTTTCTGCTCCACACCAAGCGGATAGCCCAAAAATTAGGGATTGACTCGCGCGATATTTTAGTTGAACTCGGCAAACGCAAAGTAGTTGGCGGTCAAGAAGACATGATTGTAGACGTAGCAACAGAAATTGCGAAGAAGAGAGAAAAATCGCCAGTTTCATAAGGAGGTGTTGGGGCAATGGCAGTAAAAGTTCGTCACTATCGAAAATTTGCTGAGTTGTTAAATGAAGCGGAATATGAAAAAAGGGAGATTACTCGTATCACAGAAGATATTTTGGACCTTTCTGTGGAGGAATCATACAAGATACAAAAGGAGCTCATCAAAATCAAAATAAACAGCGGTCATCGCATCATTGGTTCGAAAATGGGGCTGACAAGTCAAGCGAAAATGACGCAAATGAATGTGAAAGAACCGATTTACGGATATCTTTTTGATTATATGTTCGTTCCAAACGGCGGAGTCGTCCATTTGAGCGAATTTATACATCCGAAGGTAGAAGTGGAGATTGCTTTTATTTTAGGTGAGGACTTAGAGGGCCCAAATGTAACGAGAACACAAGTGCTGTCGGCAACAAAATATGTCGCACCGGCCTTAGAAATTATTGATAGCCGCTATAAAGATTTTAAGTTTACTTTGCCGGATGTTGTTGCAGATAACGCTTCTTCGTCAAGAGTTGTAATCGGGAGCACATTGACTCCAATCCACACGTTAAAAATTGATTTAGATTTGATAGGTGCAGCGCTTTATATAAATGGGGAATTAAAAGCTTGCGGAGCTGGTGCAGCGGTATTAAATCATCCGGCAAATTCTGCTGCTGTTTTGGCTAATATGCTGGCGCGCAAAGGAGAGAGATTAAAAGCGGGCGACATGATTTTAACTGGGGGTATCACTGAGGCGATCAATCTAACAGCTGGAGATACAGTAATCGGGCAATTAGATCAACTCGGAGATGTTTCGTTTAGTGTAAAAGAATAAGAATGCGGATGCCTTGCTGGCGGTATATGAGATTTCATCTATAAAATAACATTCCATTTTTAAGGAGGAATTTTGATGAATAATGTCTTGTCATATGAATATGAAATTCACCTCCCTTCAACCGCAGAAGAGGGAAAGAAGTATCCTGTTGTTTTCGCATTGCACGGCATAGGGTATGACGAACAATACATGCTTTCATTAGTGGAAGATTTAAAAGAGGAATTTATTTTAATAGGCATTAGAGGTGATCTTCCATATGAAGATGGATACGCATATTATTATTTGAAAGAATATGGAAAGCCAGAACGAAAATTGTTCGATATTAGTGTAAATAAATTAAAGAACTTTATTGAAGCTGCACTAAAAAAATACCCGATTGATTCTGACAAAGTATATTTGATTGGCTTTAGCCAAGGAGCAATCTTAAGTATGACACTCGCTTTAATATTGGGCGAAAAAATAAAAGGGATTGTTGCAATGAATGGATATATACCATCGTTTGTGAAGGAAGAATATCCATTGAAGTCTATCGAGCGGTTGTCTGTGTTTTTAACTCAAGGAGAATCAGATCATATTTTTCCTTTAAACATTGGACAGGAAAACTATGATTATTTGCGCAAACATGCAGCTTCTGTGAAGTATACCATTTATCCGGCTGGACATGAAATATCACAAGACAATCAACGAGACATCGTTTCATGGCTGCGTCAGGATGCTTACAACTACGGTCAAAATAAGACAACAAATCTCGCATGATAAAAGGCATCGATTTAATAATATTGGGGGAGGTTGATTATGATAGAAACGGGAAAGTATGCTGATGTGAAAGGAATCAAAACACATTATCACGAGGACGGGCAAGGAGAACCCCTTCTTCTTATTCATGGCTCTGGTCCCGGGGTTTCTGCATGGGCTAATTGGCGTTTAGTATTTCCGCTCCTTTCCCAGCATTTTCATCTTTATGCCCCAGATGTCGTAGGATTTGGTTATACGGAAAGGCCGAAAGATATTCAATATTCCGTGAATGTATGGGTCGAACACATGATTAACTTTGTCGAGACGATGAATCTTGAGAAGGTTTCAATCATTGGAAATTCCATGGGTGGAGCTTTAGCTCTGCATATTGCAAATCGTCGCCCTGATCTTGTTAAGAAGTTAATTTTGATGGGAAGCGCAGGGATTGAATTTCCAATTACAGAGGAACTTGATGCCGTTTGGGGATATACGCCGAGCATTGAAAATATGAAAAAAATCATTGGCATTATGTCAAATGATCCAAGCATGGGGGAAAATGACAACCTGGTCAAAATGCGCTATGAAGCTAGCATTCAGGAAGGTTTTCAAGAATCGTATTCCGCAATGTTTCCGCCGCCTAGACAAAAACATGTGAATGCTTTGGCGCTTACAGAGGAACAATTTCGGGCAATAGAAATTCCGGTTTTACTCATTCACGGAAGAGAAGACCGGGTGATCCCATTGGACAAAACAAGCTGGAAATTATCTCAAATTGTTCCTGACGCCCAACTTCATGTCTTTCCAAATTGCAGCCATTGGGTGCAAATCGAAAAAACAGAATTTTTTGCAGGTCAAGTAATAGAATTTTTGAATAAATAAGCGGATTTTTTACGTACTGCTTCCTGCTTTCAATATGTGCAAAAACCATTTTTTCTTTTCTTAACGTAATCAGAATTCGTTTAATTTAGCGAGGGGATGCTGATGATCACCGTTTGTAAAAAACATATTAAGAACGGAATAAACTTACTCAACACACCGCACGTACAAAAATTATCGCAGAAATATTGGGAGCATGAATGTATTTTTTGTGATGAACCAGCTCATTTTAAACTTTTTTATAGTACGCCTTACAGTACGTCCTATCGAAAATTCCTTTCCTTAAACAAAAATCATTCGTCGCTTACTGGTTAATTCTGAATTTAAAATAGAATCTTTTGTTTTTAAGCCCGCGCCGGGTTTCGTTTGCTGGCCGCTGCCTATGGCAGTTTGGCTAGAGCATCCGAAGTCCGGCGCTCGGTCCATTCGAAGAAGCGTTGTGCAAGCCGATTCATTCCGCAGCCATGCGAAGTAACTCCAGGAAGCCGCTCATCGCATCGCTGCGGGAAGCTTCCAAGCAACGAATAAAGTATCCAATAAAATAATAAAGGTTTATGTCATTGAAATAAATTAATCAATAAATCAACGAATAAAGAAACCAACGTTTATTTCTTCTTTCCTTCCTAACAAGGTTTATATTTTTCTTCCAATCATATAATAAAGCCCGCGCCGGTCTTCTCGGCTGGTCGCCTCCGAAGCCCGGCGCTCGGTCCATTCAAAGAAGTGTTTTGCAAGCGAACTCATTCCGCAGCCATGCGAAGCATCTTCAGGCAGCTGCTCATCGCATCGCTGCGAGAGAAGAGAAAAAGCCCAATCAAAAAGAAAAAACGCCTGATCGTCAGGCGTTGAGTCGATGATAAAACTCGCTGATTTTTCAGCGGGTTTTGTGTTTCTCATAGGTACGATAAAAGCTCCAATATTTATTAGAACATGGAGCAAATCCAAATCAGTTTCAATTCCTCGTCGGTACGATAAAAACTAGGATAGCTATCTTTGTTTCTCATTAAAACGATCATCTCTCATACATCCATCCAACAGATGGCTCCATCCATGCAAAAACCATTGACAAACCCGATAAAATCATGAAATCTTCTAGATAAGGGTTGCTTCGCCTGATCAACAGACAAAGTACTAACCGCCCAAGCATCCAAAACGGAAGGCAGGGGTTTATGTGAAAATCGCCAAAATCATCAACAATAATGTCATCAGCGTCATCGAAGGAGATCAAGAGCTCGTCATTATGGGAAGAGGCATTGGCTTTCAAAAACGACCCGGCGATGACGTCGACGAAGGGAAAATCGAGAAAGTGTTCAAATTAGAAAACAAAGACATGACTAGCAAGTTTAAAGAATTGCTGTATGAAGTCCCACCAGAATACGTCAACGTCACTGAAGAAATCATCCAATACGCCAAACAGCAACTTGGTAAAAAGTTGAATGACATTATTTATATCTCGCTCACCGATCATATCCATTTTGCCATTGAGCGCCAGCGGCAAGGTATGCAAATTGTTAATCCTCTGCTTTGGGAAATCAAACGAATTTATAAAGAGGAGTTTCAAATCGGGCAAAAAGCGCGTCAGATGATTCAAGATCGATTAGGCATTGAACTGCCGGAAGATGAAGCCGGGTTTATTACCATGCATATCGTCAACGCCGAACTGAATGAAGAAATGGGCGATATCGTCACGATGACAAAAATCATTCAAGACATTTTAACGATCGTCAAGTATCATTTTAAAATCCAACTCGATGAAGAATCGTTAAACTATTTTCACTTTCTCACCCATTTAAAATTTTTCGCTCAACGGCTGATGAACAAAACGTTACTTAACAATGAAGAGCGTGACTTATATGAACTGTTAAACAGAAATACCGTGAAGCGTACGCGTGCACCGAAAAAATTAAAGAATATATTCAAAAAACCCATCATTATACGTTGACAGCGGAAGAAGAGCTTTATTTGACAATTCATATCGATCGGGTCGTGCGGCGCCACTAACCCTCGTCAACTTTGTATTGACAAAAATGAAAGCGCATGCTAGATTGGGGGTAGAAAATGAATATGGGTCAGACAATTGGGACAATTGGGATTGTTACTGGTCATGCAGGCAAAACCTAAATTGTCTCGCCATTTAGGATATTGGCGAGCAATTTAGGTTTTTTATTTTTTATCTAGCGAAAATAGGAGGGAACAAGAATGAAACACGTTCAGCTTAAACCGTTTCCGACTGGGTTTTTATGGGGCGGTTCGACATCTGCTTACTAAGTCGAAGGCGCATGGAATGAAGGTGTTATCCCCTTTCATTTCATGACAAGGAAATAGATAATTGGTGCGCCTTTTCATACATCACTGGAGATTGATATCGATTGTTGGAATGGATTCGTTTGTAGTTGTAAAAACACTCAATGTACTCAAATACACTTGCTTTGGCCTGCTCCTTTGTTTCATATTTCTCATGAAAGATGAGTTCTTTCTTGATGATGCTGTGAAATGACTCGATACAAGCATTGTCATAACAGTTCCCTTTGCGGCTCATGCTTGTTTTCGTGCCATATTTACGCAACATCGCCTGATAGTCATGAGAAGCATATTGTGATCCTTGATCAGAGTGATGAATCAACCCAGGTGGCGGTTGACGCTTCTGAACAGCTCTCTCTAATGCCTGCATCACTAATTGGCGATTCATTCGTTCACTGATGGCCCATCCGACAATTCTTCGGGAAAACAAATCCATGATGCTGGCAAGATAAAGCCACCCCTCGGCCGTCCAAATGTACGTAATGTCCGCCACCCATATTTGATTGGGCTTTTCGGCATTAAACTGTTGTTCCAGCAGGTTGGGATAGGTAGGCAGCTGATGAGGAGAAGAGCTGGCTGGTTTGTGTTTTTTCTTCGTTTTCGAACGAATTCCTTCTTCCTTCATCCAGCGTGCCACCGTCTTTTGTGAGATTGGAATTCCTTCCTGTTGTAACATTTTCGTGATTTTCGGGCTGCCGTACAGTTGACGAGATTCAATGTGAATTCGTTTGATTTTTTTACAATAGTCTGTTTTCTTTGTCTCTGGGCACTCATTCGTCGTTTCCGCCAAGCATAAAACCCACTTCGAGATACACGAAAGACTTCACACATCTTCGCCACGCGGAATTCTTGTTTATGCTGTTCGATAAAAGTATAAATTACTTCTGGTTTTTGGCGAAGATGCTCATAGCCTTTTTTAGGATGGCGTTTTCCTCTTCCAGGTCACGAATTCGCTTTTGTGCTTCTCGCAATGCTTGCTCTTCCGGTCGGAGGTTTCCACTCCCAACAAAACTGTGAACGGGTTCCTCTTTATAGTCGCTTACCCATCTATGCAATGTTTTTGGTGATAAATCGAGTTGTCGCGCTGTTTCAGCGATAGTGTTTCCTTCTTCTACAACTAACTTGACGGCATGAAGTTTAAATTCTTTATCAAAACGTTTACCCACGTTGGACACTCCCTTAATGTAATTAGTTTTATTATAACGTCTCTATTTGGTGTGTCCACTTTTTAGACTAACATCAAAGCTACAGGGGGAAGAAGAGTGTCCCCGATGATCCTTAAGACCATTATCCAGGAACATCACGAAAAGTCCAACCCCACGCGCCGATTGTTTGACCCATGTGGGAGGGGCGCGCCCCTCCCACATGGGGTGAATCACCCTAGAATATACGGTTATCAAGGAACACGTTTTTAACTGGAAATTCGATTAAAAGATCTTTCTAAACTTACTATACGAGGGAGAATGGAAGAGAATTCGTGAGATCTTCATTATTTTCTTGAGGGAGCGAAATAGGGCCGTTTCGTTCATTATGACTAAGAAAAAAGCCCCCACTTGGGTTGAAGTGACCCAGTAAAATGGGACAAGGAAAAAACACCTCCTGAATCGAATGTATAACTTACTTCGATTTGTGGAGGTGTTTGTCTTATGGGGACAAGAGTTCATTATCCAGAGGAGATCAAGTGGAAAGCTATCGAGATGAAACAAGCAGGGTATACCAACCGAGAAATTATGGAGGTTAGGGATTAAAAATAAGACGCAGATCAAGACATGGATGAGATGGTATAAAAATGGCGAAACTCATCGGTTTTCTCAGCCTGTAGGGAAGCAATATGTATGGGGGAAAGGGGCACAGGAATTAAATGAAATGGAACAGCTCAAAATGCAAAACCGTCAGCTAGAAGCACAATTGGAAATCTTAAAAAAGTACAAGGAACTCGAGAGGAGATGGTGCCAGAAGTAGTGGTCCAAGTTGTAAGAGAGTTAAAAGACAGATATCCTGTTATCCTTATCTGTTCTTGTTTAGGAATTCCAAGATCGACATATTATCGATGGGAAAAGAAATGGGAAGAGTTCATGATGGAATCAGAGTTAGAACGGTTGATTCAAGAAATTTGTGTAAAGAATCATTATCGTTATGGTCATCGCAAGGTAAGAGAAGTCCTACGGCTTAAATATGGAATCAAGTTGAATCGCAAAACCGTACAAAAAATCATGCAAAAACGGAATCTTCAATGCCGTGTGAAGAAAAAACGTCAAAATTGGATCAATGGAGAAAGTAAAATCATCGTACCGAATCGTTTAAACCGTGATTTTACGGCTTCTCAACCAAATGAAAAGTGGGTAACGGATATCACTTATTTGCCGTTTGGTACCTCGATGCTTTACTTGTCAACCATTATGGATTTATACAATCATGAGATTATTGCCTATCAAATCAGCGACCGACAGGATGTTCAGCTAGTGTTAAAGACACTAGAAATGGCCGTAAAAGAGCGACAACCAAAACAAGTGTTATTCCATAGCGATCAAGGGGCGGTCTATACGTCTTATGCTTTTCAACATTTAGCCAAAGAAAAAGGCATTACCACGAGCATGTCCCGCAAAGGAAACTGCCATGATAATGCCGTAATAGAATCGTTTCATTCTTCATTAAAGGCTGAAACATTCTATTCACAAGAAAAACAAAATCTCACTAACTCTATTGTAAAACAAATGGTTCAGAATTACATCTATTATTATAATCAAATTCGAATTCAGGCCAAATTAAACTACCTGTCTCCTATTGAGTTCAGGAAACAGGCAGCATAGGTGTTTTTTCTGTGTCTCAAATAGGTGGGTCAGTCCAGGTGGCTGTTGGGACTCTCCGAAGGGAAACAATGAAAAAGACTACCTCTTTTTGAACTGCCCCCTGTCAAGTAGACAGTAGAAATAATAAAAATATACCTAAGCGGCTTTAGCTCTATATTCCATGGGGCTAAGGCCGTTTAATCTTTTTTGATACCTTTCATAATTATAAAAGCGGATGTACTCATCCATCGCAAGAGCTAATTCTTCAAATGTCTGATACTTATGTAAATAATACTTCTCGCATTTGAGCGTTCCCCAAAAAGATTCCATTGGCCCATTATCAATACATCTGCCTACTCTTGACATACTTTGTGTCATCCCTGCTTGGTCTATCCTACGTTTAAAACCATGAGAGGTATATTGGAACCCACGGTCACTATGAATAAGTGGATGCTCTCCTTTTAAAAGTGCGGTGGCTTGATCCAACGTTTTGAATACAAGATGATGATGATTGGAATGTCCTAAAACATAGCTAACAATTGATCCATCATATAGATCAAGAATAGCACTTAAATAGGCTTTCTTTGATGAACCATATTTTAATTCTGTGACATCAGTTACCCATTTTTCATTTGGCTTTTCCGCTGTGAATTCACGATTCAATATATTTTCTGCAACATGTTGAGGGGTAGATCGCTTATAAGATTTCTTCTTTTTTCGAATAACAGATTGTATGTCGACAACTTTCATCAGTCTATAAATTCGTTTGTGATTGAAGTTCTGACCAAGCTTTCGATTTATATTCAACGTCATTCGACGGTAACCATAGATGCCTTCAACTTTCTCATGGAGAACTTTCATCTCGTTTACGATTTCTTCATTCTGAAGTTCTCGGGAGGAAGGCGAACGTTTTAACCACTTATAGTAAGCAGCTCGTGAAATACCGAATCCAATAAAAGGAACTATATATATTAAAGCAGGTTATATGCAACAGAAGATCGAATAGTTAATAACTGAATCCTATTTTATTAAGCAGATCGCAGACTTCCATTTCAAAAATGACATGATCCTTTAAGCGAATTTTTTTACTTGAATTTAGGGCAAGGCTATTATGAAAATAAAAATTCATGAGAAAAGAAGGTGT
>Ga0207866_1001983_pt1 | contig 16489 bp, 28 predicted proteins | sample HigsolmetaAR203D_FD_184835 | JGI IMG/M metagenome (GOLD analysis project Ga0207866, IMG submission 184835) | Ionic liquid and high solid enriched microbial communities from the Joint BioEnergy Institute, USA - AR20-3-D (SPAdes) (version 2) ...
GAAATCAGAATAATAGAGTCTCGTCACTCTTTTTTTACACCCTTTAAATCGAACACATGTTCCTGTATAATTGAATAACACGAACATACATTCGGGAGGCGTGCCACATGATCGCCAAATACACCGGTCGCTACGTCGAGATCATTTACCTCGCCGCTGACGGCCGCCTCACGCAGCGCGTGGTGCGCGTGCTGGGCGTGCGGGACGGCGTTGTGCGGGCGTTCTGCATGGAGTCCGGGGCGCCGCGCACGTTCCGCGCGAATTCGATCCTCGCTTGGCAACCGGTGGTGAGGCCGGCATGATCCCGATCTACGGTGTGCCAACGTGCGAATGCCGTACCAACATGCGTCCCCGCTGGAGCCGGGACGGCGGGCCGCGGGTGTTCGTATGTACCAGGTGCGGGAAGCCGGTTCCGGGGTATGAGTCGCTTTGGTGGATGAGGATTCGGTTGACGAAACAGAAGCCTGTCACAAAGATGAGACGCCTCAAGCGTTGAGGCTCGGGATTTGTTTCTAAAAATACAATAGGCGAGCCGATCATATTTTTAGACACAATATAAGTTAGACTTTCCAAACAATACTGACCAATTCCCCATTTTCGATTTCAATTTGTTCAATCAGTTGCCGGATAGCCACTTTTGCCCTCACCCGGTCAACCCCCGTTATCTCCCCTAGTAGCTTCGCGGCGTTCGCTTGCACCGCTGCTGGTTCCGCTTTCTTTGCTTCCAATTTTTCCAATTGATCTTTCAGCCGTTGACGTTCTACATCAATACGTTTCCTCGCCGTCTTCAAATCTTCGGCGGAAATTAAATCGTTCTCGTATGCCTCAATTTGTTTCTGCATACGTTTTTCGATCCGTGCCAACTGGTCTTTTATATACCTGATTTCATCGAAGACTAACGATGAATGCGTTATCGATAATTTAATATCTTTAGCCGACATAGATGCGACTTCTTTTATCCTCTCAATTATCAATTGTTCCAAATCATCCCGATGCACGGCGTGATGTTTGCAACCATATCCGAGTACGTAAGAAGAACAAATATAACGATAATAAGTGTATTCACCGTACTTTCTTTTGTGCCGACTTGTTGAGCCTTTCATGTTCCGACCACAATGACGGCACTTCACCAACCCTGTCAGCAGGTACGTTTCGCTGTCTGCATGCTTCTTTGCCCGGGAGCGAGACCGCATGATTTCCTGAACGCGCTCAAACCGTTCAAGAGGAATGATTGCGGGATGGTTGTTTTCTTTGATAATCCATTCAGATTTATCACGCTCAATCATTTTTCCGTTCTTGGACTGACGTTTATTATAAACCATCACCCCGGCAATGGTTTCCGTCCGCATCAGTCGTTTGACGTTCACTTGATCCCATGGCTTTCCTAATTTGGTTGTGGCCCCGCGATCATTCAGAATCTTTGCTATCATTCGATGGCCATGGCCCTGCTCCGCCAAATCAAACATCATTAATACAAACTGCGCTTCAACTTCATTTATAACGTATTGACCATTCACAATATCATATCCGTAGCAAGGCCGTGTAATGGCCCTACTGGTGTTTCTGGCGATGGAAAGCATATTATCCTTGACCCGCTCACTGATGCGCTCACGCTCGAATTCTGCGAACGTGCCAAGGAGTTGGAGGGTAAGGCGACCGGAAGCAGTGGAGGTATCAAAACTTTCGGAAGCAGAAATGTAACTGCAATTATGGGCATTAAACAATTCGATTACCTGCAAAAGATCCAGCAGGTTCCGGCAAAGCCTGTCCAGTTTTGACGTAAGCACTATGTCAATTTTGTTCTGCTGTACATCTTCCAGTAACCGTTTAATTGCCGGACGGTTTAAATTTTTTGCACTGTATCCATCGTCAATATAAAAAATGGGCTCCGGCCAGCCCATAGCCTTGCAATAGGCGGATAAACGTTCTTGCTGTTCAGTCAAGGAGTTTCCTTTATCAGCCTGTTCATCGGTGGATACTCGGATATAAGCCGCGATGCGATTCATTGCTTTCCTCCTAATACTTCATGTTAAATGGTGGCATAAACCAGACCATTTTCCCGATCACTCTGATCTCATCACATTCATTTTTCGTACAATCAAATATTTGCGGAGCGTGTTCTGGGTTATAACTGTCTGGCTCTAAGACGATTGTATTTTGTAATTTATAAAATCGTTTCAAAGTTGCTTCACAACCGTTCACGTTAACCGCCGCAATATCGCCATTTTTAATTTCTCCATTTGGGTCAATCAATGCATACATTCCGTTCGGCACAACCTTATTCATACTATCCCCATTCACACGAAGAAGGAAAGCACCCGGAAATTTATCACCGATTATTTCCGGTATTTCGATATGCTCCTCAATTTCGATCATTTCTAATGGAATTCCAGCAGCGATGGAACCGTAAAGAGGCACTTCAACAGAACGACCGACAGGAATAATTTTCTGAATATTATCAGTATTTTTTGACACAGGCTCGTCATCATCTTCAATAATTTCGCTTTTGGTAATTCCGAAATGATCAGCTATTTTTTGAATAGCCCCCATTCTTGGAATTGAATTTCCTTTTTCCCATGATGAAACCGCTCCATCAGTAACACCAGCAATTGCGGCAAGCTCTTCCTGTGATAAGTTATATTTTTCTCGCAGCTTTTTAATATTTTTAGCTATTGACATTTTAAATTCCTCCTTTTCACATCGTATATTGTACAATTTAATTAGAAAATATTCAATCCAAAATTAAAAAAAGATTAGAATTTTGTATTGACACTCTAAATAAATTAGATTAAGATTGAACCATAGTACTTTGCCACTACTACAGAAGGGAGGAGATGCTATATGTTACTGACGCTAAAACAAGCGCGATTATTGCGCGGGCTTACTCAGAAAGACATGGCCAAACGGCTTGGAGTCCATGAACAAACCTATATGAATTGGGAAAGAAATCCCGACCAAATTTCTATCAGGAATGCGAAATTCATTTCTGAAATATTGGATATGGATTACAACGTGATTTTTTTTGGACAAGACTCTAATTTAATTAGAGAAGAAACCAAAAAAATTGGATGAAAGTTAGACAATCCAGTATCAATAGTTTAAATCACGGAGGTGATCGAAATGCAAAAACGCCAACGTGAGCGGCCACAACTAAAAATCGTGGCTGATTACATGATGGTGAACGGGGAGAAAGTTCCGATAGACCCGTTCAAAACCAATCTCCCCGACCGATGCAAACTGGCGTTGGCGGAGATGATGACCGGAAAGAAGTATGAATTGGTGGAAAGCGGCTCCTAAGAGCCGCCAGAGGGGACAAGCAATGACAAGCTGAAAGCGAGGTGAAACCGGTGTCCAAACTCATCCTCAACCCGGAATACCGCCTTTACGAGCGAAACGGACAAGCCTTTTGTAGCAGCCGGCAAGTGGCGGAGGAGTTCGAACGCAGACACGATCATTTATTGCGTTTGATCGACGAAATCACTGCCCCCACAAGTGGGGTCAGTGCCGAGTTTACTTCCCTCAATTTTGAGGTCAGTAAATACAAAGACCCGTCTGGCAAATGGAACAAAGAATACCTCATGACAAAAGACGGATTTGCACTGGTGGCAATGGAGATCAAAGGGAAACGCGCACGGCAATTCAAAGAAGCCTACATTCGGCGTTTCAACGAAATGGAAGCCTTCATCCGTTCCCTTCAAGCCACCAAAATGGAATTCCCGGCCTTCACGGAAGCGATCATGGCGGCGCACGATGAACCGAAGCACTACCACTTCTCCAACGAGATCAACATGATCTATCGGATCGTACTCGGGATGGACGCCAAGACGTTCCGGGAAAAGCACGGGCTGCCAAAAGGCGAAGTCATTCGCCCGTACCTGACCGCTGAGCAGATCCACGCGATCGAGACGCTTCAACGGGTGGATATCGGCTTGATCGTGGCGGTGCCGGAGTACGAGCAGCGAAAACAGATGTTGGCGCAGTACTACGAGCGGATGAAGCTCAAGAGAATTGCGTGAAAGGAGATTGTCCAATGCTCTACATCAAAACCAAGCTTAACGAGGAAATCACGCTTGCGATTCCAATTTACAACGATGAAATCTACACGAAATGCCCCGGATGCGGCGTTGAGCATGCCGTCGAGCCTGAAATTATCGCTCATATCCTTCATGAAGGCGGGGACTTCGCCAGCGCGTCAGTTTACTGCGAGAAATGCTCCAAAAAAGAAACCGCCAAAATGGCGGAAATAAAAACCGCTATTGAGCAAGGCGCAATGACTTTGAATAAAGCTCGAATTACAAGTGGCCTTGAACCAATCGACGATCATGCTGCAAATGTTTTGGTCAAAAAAGCGTGATCTGGTAATCAGCAAGTCTATTTGGGTCTTGAAGAAACACCAAAGCTTCGGCGGTCATTCCCAATTGTTTGCAAACTACTGGAATCAGGCTCAAAAACTCTTCTTCTGCAACGTGGTAATCTCGATTTTCCCGTAAATAATGCAGAAGCTCCCTGGCGTAAATGGTGTTAAGTTTTTCACCAACAATCAGCATGTTGTACTTGTGCATCGTTTCTTTCAATTCTGCTTCGGATTTGATTTTCTTGGCTTCTACACGAAGTTCAACAAGAGTTTCGACGATCGGCTTAATTTTATCCAAGTATTTGCCACCTTCCTTTTTGAATAGGTGAGGGTAAAAACCCTATCCATACCCTATTCGACGGAAGGGAACAAAAATCCTGTCAAAGGAGGCGCCGTATGAGCACCCCGTATCATCAACTTTCCGCCCGCTTTATAGCGGAGGCAATCGACAGCATCAACACAGCGAAACATCTGCTGGCTACGGTCAACGAGCTTGATAAGGTTAAGTCTCTCGCCCACATGAAAACGGAACTGGAAGACATGAGGGATCGGCTGATTGAAGGGAGGGAAAGCGCATGAACCGCGTACAGAAAGCGGCTGAACAAATCGAGCGGGCGTTGGAACTGCTGAACCGTGCGAAAGAGAATCTCCGTTACGCCCGCAACGACCAGCACATTCCGGTTGCCGTGCAGATCGCGGCGCTGGAAGAGATCTACGACATATTGAACGACCCGACGTGTACGCCGGAGTTTTGGGAGGAGGACGAATATGTCTAAACCAACACCGTGTACTGAAAACGACAGCTACGCTCACCCCGACGACCGCGTGGATCGCTTGGGCCGGCTGTTCGTGGCGCTGCGGCTGCATGAACGATACGGGGTGACGTTCGAACGTTATCTCGAGATGGTCGAAAGCGGAAGCTGGGCTGCGACGTTTGGAGAGAGTGCTTGAAAGGAGGTGAATCACATGGGCAATAAGGTCGAAACTGCACTTAACAAGATTGAAGAGGCACTCGAAGCATTGCGTGAACTGGACGACAGCCGCGAGCGCAGCATCGCGATCACGCATCTGGAAACCGCCGAGCTGTGGATCATCAAGCTAAAAAGTTATGAGGGAGGTTGTTGAACAATGAAGATCAATCGCTACGTATGGATGGCGCTCACAGACGTAGAGCGTCTCGCGATGCTGGAGTTCGCCGCAAAACAAACCGCCATCCGTTGGCAAAAGAAAAAGACCTCCGCGGCAACGGAGACCAATTGAAAAACAACCATATATTCAGCCCCATTTTACCACGATGGGGCGGGGAGGTAAACGGTTAATGGAAATTCTTACACACACCCGCATACAAACGCGAAAAAACTGCCCAAAAATGGACTACTGGCGCAATATCTGCGGGCTGGTGCCGATCGTGAAAAAAAAGTCGCTGAACATCGGAGGCGCCTTCCACAAGGGCATGGAGACGCGATCTGTTGAGAAGGCGGTCACGTATCTGCGGAATCAATTGCCCTATCCGCAAGACCAGCAGGTAGCGGACGAATTGGAAATCGCCGCGGCCACCGTAGAAGCGATGGTTTCCGGTGCTTTGGAAAAATGGCCGGCATTTGAACGGGGGCACCGGGAATTGAAATTTGAGATTCCGGTGATGAATCCCAAGACGAATTCTTCGTCACGATCATTCCGACTGGGCGGGAAAACCGACGAACTGGTCCAACTGGATGATGGCACGTGGTGGATCGTGGAATACAAGACAGCGTCTCAGATCGGCCAGGCTTACGTGGACCGGTTGGACCTAGACAGCCAGATCACGACGTACATTTATGGCCTGCAACGGCACTTGGACATCATGATTAGCGGCGTGTTCTACCGGGTTGTTAGAAAACCGAGCATTCGCCAAAACAAAAACGAGACGCTGGATCAATTCCGGCAACGGATCATCCGGGACTATCAGGAGCGAAAGGACTTTTACTTCTATGAATTTCAATTGTACCGTTCGCAAGCAGACCTGGATGAATTCGAAAAGGAACTGTGGGCGTTTACTCAAGAATACCTGTTCGCAAAGCGTTCGGGTGTTCACTGGAAAAACACAAGCAAATGCACCGAATTCGGCGGCTGCCCGTACATGCCTCTTTGCCGCGGAGTGGAAGGAGCGGAGGAGATGTTCCGGCAGGAAGCGCCCAATTCGGAATTGAGAGAGGAGGATGATACCGATGGCGCAGCGTAATGCGGCCGCACCGCAGCAACAAGAATCATCGACGCCAACAAATTCACTTTTGCCAACGGCTCCGACGCCGCGGAAAACCCGTCTGGAGGATCAAAACATTCTCCTGTATGGACCGCCCAAGATCGGGAAATCGTCATTCGCCGCACAACTGGACATGCCGATTTTTGCGGCGACGGAGGACGGACTGCATGATTTGGAAGTGTATCAGGTACCGATAGGAGATTGGCCCACATTCCTGCGGTTCTGCGGGGAAATCGCACAGGGTAATCACCCATTTAAAAACATCGTGATCGACACTGTGGACAATCTCTTCAAATATTGCTCTCAACACATGCGGCAGAAACTCGGTATTATCCATGAATCGGACATGGAATGGGGAAAAGGTTGGTCCATCGTCAAGGACGAGTTCATGCGGGTTATAACCAAGTTGGCTTCCTTACCCTATGGACTATTCCTGATTAGCCATGCCGAGCTTCGCGAAATCAAAACGCGCACAGAAAAGTATGACAAATGGATGCCGACGATGAGCAAACAAGCTTGGGAAATTCTGTACCCATTCCTCGACATCATCCTTTTCGCCGACATCGAGGAAACCGAGGAAGGGGATCAGCGCGTTGTCCGTTGCCGCGCCAGCAAGTATTGGGAAGCTGGTTGTAGAGCTAAGGCAATGCCAGAAACCGTACCACTCAACTTTCAAACCTTCAGACAAACTTATGAGGAGGCTGTATCTAAGTGACAAACTGGGAATCTCTACTTGCAAGCATGGACGAACAATGGCAATCCATCGAAGTTGATCCTTCGGGTAATGTACGCCTTCCGGATGGGAACTATCAGGTGAATCTGGAAGAAACATTTCTTGATGAGAGCAAGGATGGACAAAAATATCTTTGGAAAATCACTTTCAAAGTGTTAAACGGACCGCACCAGGGCAGGTTGATTTTCATGGCTCATGTACTCGATCCGGATCGCCTTCAATACGTGAAACAAGATTGCTATCGGCTTGGTTTTCCTCTTGCCAAACTCTCTGATCTTCCTTCAATGCTGGAAAAAATGCTCGATATGAAATTGGAAGTGCGGTTAAAGACCAACGGTGACTATCAAAACTGCTATATCCAAAAACGCTTAGATACGCCGGTTGAAAATCAAGAGCCGCAACAACAATTCGGATCGGGAACGCGGCGTTCAGGTGGACGGAGCGGATCAGGGAACCGAAACGGCCGTCCGGTCCCTCCGAATTTGACGCAAGAACTGTATGGTCCGCCCCTACGTGATGAAGACTATCCGTTTTGAGGAGGCGTGATCGATGAAATTGGATGGCATGAACCCAGCGCAGATTCGGGCTACAACGCATATCTACGGTCCGTGCTGCGTGATCGCGGGGGCGGGATCCGGAAAAACCCGGGTCCTAACCCACCGGATCGCTTACCTGATCGAGCAGGGTATTCCGGCAGAAAGCATTCTGGCCTGTACATTCACTAAAAAAGCGGCTGCTGAGATGGCAGAACGCCTGGAGCCTCTTGTCGGACCGGAGGCGGATCTGTTGAACTTAGGAACGATCCACTCCATGTGTTACCGTATCTTGCGTGAGGAGTGGCGGAATACCGGAGAAGAATACGAACCGCTGAACGATTACTGGCAGAAAAGGTTTATCAAAGACATTCTGGCGCCGGCCGGGCCGAAAAATCCCGACGGGATGAACTGGGCGATCGATGTCAGCGTGGCTCTAAGTTTCATCTCAACACAAAAAAATCAACTTGTCACCCCGGAAATGTTCCGGAAGAAAATCAATTATGATATCTCGGACGCCGGCCGGCTGGCTCGACTGTATGAGCTGTATGAGGCCCGAAAAGAACGGGAGCGGAAAATCGACTTCGACGACATGCTTGTTCGGTGCTACTACCTTCTAGCTGAAAACCCTGCCATTCTTGCCAAGTACCAGCACCGATTCCGGTACATTCTTGTCGATGAGTTCCAGGACACAAATATGGCGCAATGGGAGATTATCCGCATGCTGGCAGCGCCGGAGAACAACCTGTTCGTGGTAGGAGACGACTGGCAAAGCATTTATGGATGGCGCGGGTCCAGGCCGGAGTATATCGTTCATTTTAGGAATTGGTATCCAGACGCGGAAATCATCGTACTGGACACGAATTACCGCTGCAATGAAAACATCATAACGGTGTCCAATGCAGTCATCCAGAACAACACCGATCAGTTTCCGAAAACGGTCAAAGCCAACCGCAGCGCCGGAAGGGAACCAATTCTTTTCAACGCCACCGACGAGGAGCACGAGGCCGAACTGGTTGTGAACGAAATCAAGTCTTTGCTACAAGCGGGCACTCTCCCGGGGGAAATCGCCATCTTGTACCGCACAAACGCCCAATCCCGCGCATTCGAAGACAAACTGGTCCGAGCCAATATTCCCTATACGATTGTGGGGAGTTCCGGATTTTACTCCCGGAAAGAAGTTCGGGACATCGTGGCCTATTTACGGGTGATTCATGATCCGGATCGATTTGACGACGACCTAAAACGCATCATCAATGTGCCCAGCCGGTTTATTGGCCGGGCGACCATCCAAGAAGTTGAACAATACGCAATCCGGTATGGTGTAACACTCTGGGAAGCGTTGCAGAATCCGCCTTCTAGCTTGAAATCTTATCAGCAACGGAATGTTTCTGATTTTGTGAGAGTCGTAGAGTATTTACGCCGGCAAACGGCACCGCCCTCGACGATCATCCAAATGGTACGTGAGGCAACGGAATACGACGACTGGCTGAAACGGGAAGAAGGCAGCGACGACGAGGAAAACGCACGGATTGAAAACCTGAATGAACTCCAACATGCGGCATCCCGTTATTCCGACTTGGCCGAGTTTCTGAACTTCGTGGCCATGATGGAAAGACGGACGGCTCAAGCGGATGAAAGCAAGGACAGGGTACAGTTGATGACGATACACCGCTCCAAAGGATTGGAGTTCCCGACGGTGTTCCTGGTCGGGCTGGTGAATGGGCTGCTGCCGCATAAAAACTCGGTCCAGTACGTCGATGGAATGATTCTGCCGCAGTCATGCGCGGAAGAACGCAGGCTATGCTATGTCGGAATGACGCGGGCGAAGGATCTGCTGTACTTATCGCATATGGAGACTTACCAAGGGAGAGAAATGGACCCATCCATCTTCTTGGACGAAATGCAGCTAAGAAAGGCAGTGAGCGCGTAATGGCCGAAAGGCGAATGCTGAGCAAATCGATTAGTGTCTCGGAAAAGGTTAATTCGCTACCGGATATATTCGACATGCTTTTGTATACGTGGATGATTCCACATGCAGACGATTACGGTCGGCTTACAGGCTCACCAATGAAAGTAAGAGCTTTGGTTGTGCCGATGATTGACAAGACAATCAAGGACGTTGAGACATCTTTACAACACATGCACGAAAACGGACTCATCGTTTGGTATGAGATGGATGGAGAGAAATACATCCAGATCGTGAATTTTGAATCACACCAGACCGGGTTGCACAAGCGTAGCGCACCAAAAATTCCGCCCCCTCCAGGTCATGATGAGGAAATTCAGAAAAAAAGCGGGAACGAAAATGACGTTTCCGACAGTTTCCCGGAAATTCCGGGAAATTCCCAAAAATTCCGCCTGAATAGAATAGAAGGGAAGGGAAGGGAAGAGGAAGGGAAAAGAAAGGAAGAGGAAAAGGAAGGGAAGGGAAGGGAAGAGTCGTCCGGCATTCGCCGGAACGCCTCGCCCCTTCCACCACCTCCGCCCCTTCCCTCCTCCCCCACTCCATCCGAAGATGAGGAGGATCTCATCTCAGATTACGAGCGGGACATTATGCGGGAACTGTGGAAGGTGGAAAACTATCCGGCTGACGAGCAGAAAGACCTGGCGCTTATTCGGGCCCTGGCGGAGGAATATCCCACGGTCGAACTGCTCTTGGAAGCCCGAAAGTGGCGAACGTACAAGCTGGACAAACCGTTGATACCGGGAAAGCACAACGCGCGATCACAGTTTAGAACATGGGTTCAGAAAGAAGCAAAGTGGCAAAAAGAACGCGACGAACGGGAAGAAGAGGACGAACCGGACTATATCCCGCCCTACTGGCAAAAGTGGGAACCTCCCGAGGGTGAGGAGGTCGGGAACTGATGTCCGTGGATATGCCTTATGATCTGGAAGCCGAGCAGTCGGTGCTCGGAATATTGCTTGCCGAAATCGTCGATGGCCGGACGGATCCGGTTTATGATGTGATGGAGCAACTCAAGCCGCAGGATTTTTACATCCCGGCGCATCGGTTGATCTTTGAAAACCTCATATCGCTCGTGGAGAGCGGAAAACCAGTGGATTTCGTGACACTGGGCACTGCCCTGGCCGCACACAAAGCATTTCAGGGAGAACGCCCGATTTCGTATCTGACGGATCTGGCCGGGTCAGTAGCGACTGTTCACACGCTGCCGATGCATGTGCAGAAAGTGCGCGAGGAGTCTACACGCCGCAAAATGGCGAATCTGGGAACGTTCCTGCTCAATAAGGCGAAAGAGCAAGGAACCACGCTTGCGGAAGCGCTGGATCAAGCCGAGCGGCAAGTAATGGCCTTATCTCAAGGACTTGCAACGGCAAATGGACCGGAGTCCATTGCGGAAGCAGCAGAACGGCGCTGGAATTACCTGTATGAGACACGGAACGATCCGAACGTGCTGGGCATCCAGACTGGTTTCGCGGATTTGGACCGGATGCTGGGCGGCGTGATGAATGAGTTCATCCTGCTTGCGGCCCGGCCGTCGATGGGGAAGACGGCATTCAGCCTGCAGGTGGCAGAAAACGCTTCGCTGCAAGGCAGAGGAGCGGTTGCGTATTGCAGTCTGGAGATGTCTAAGGACCAGCTCGTCGATCGGATGGTTTCCGCTGGCGCACATATCGACCAGGTTCGCATTCGGCGAAGGGAGTTGTCTGCGGAAGAGTGGGATCGCGGATCGCAAGCATTGACCAAGATCGCACAGATGAACCTGTTTATCGACGACGAGGTTGCGACAACAGCGGAAATCCGTTCTTTCGCCCGCAGAATCAAACGTGAGCACGGGTTGGCTATGTTGGTGATCGACTACCTTCAGCTGATCGCTGATAAACCGGAGCGCGGCCAAAACTCGCAAAACGATATTGTCTCCGCTATCAGCCGACGGCTCAAGCGGCTGCCAAAAGAGTTGGGATGTCCGGTGATTGCCCTGTCGCAGCTGAGCCGGGCATCAGAAAAGCGCGGAGATCACAGACCACTATTGTCTGATCTGCGTGACAGCGGATCGCTCGAACAAGATGCAGACCAGGTTTGGTTTATCCATCGGCCGGAGTATTACAACCCGAAAGATAAGCCTGGCACGGCAGAACTGATCGTGGCCAAGAACCGGAATGGTCCCGTGGGATCAGTGGAATTGGCATTTGTGCGGCAGTTTGCGAAGTTTGGAAATCTGGCCCGGATCGGAGGCGAAACCCGTGCAGAAAAGCCTAAATCCAAAAAACCACGATGGCAGCAGGAATGAACTGAGGGGAACGTGGTTCCCGACGGAGTTTTTCTCCTGCTGGGAAGTACCTCTTGATGTTTCCGAGGTAAATTTTCAAAACCGCGGATTCTATCCTGCCACAATTTGGATGGGGCAAAAAAGTTATGCGTTTGGCGAAGGTAAGCCGTTTTATCTGGAATTGAGGATTCAGCCAAAAGAAATCATTCGCGCTTATGTATTGCCGGAACCGGTTCGGCAATTTTGGATTCGTTCTGATCGACGGATTACGCGCATTTATTACCTGCTGAAAGGATGAAAGGAAGGGAACGGTCGTATGCGATATGTAGGAATTGATCCAAGCACGAAAACCGGCCTTGTGATCCTCAACCGTGACGGAGAACTGATCGACTGCATGGAAATCACGGCATCCGGGAAGGACCCGGGACGAATGGCCGAGATCATCTTTCAAACTGTGGAAAACGTAGAGCCCGGAGATTGCGTGGCTATCGAGGGATTCGGATATGCATCGCAGAGCGGTTTTTTGCTTGGCGGCATCGGCTGGGGAATAAGGCTCAGGCTGTACGAGCGGTTCATTCACTATATCGAAGTAGCGCCGTCCGCGCTCAAGAAATTCGCCGGCTGCAAGGGAAACGCAAAAAAAGATGAACTGTCGGTTGCCATCTACAAGAGATGGGGCTTTGAACATCCGAGCGACAATGTCCGTGACGCCTACGTGCTGGCGCAGATTGCAAGGGCATTACACGAGGATGTTCCGCTCATCGGTCCACAACGGGAAGTGACTGAGGCACTCAAAAATCCACCGGAGAAGAAACGGAAGAAGGTGGCGCGATAAAACCCGGTGACAAAGTACGCAAAACGCTGACGGTGCTGAAAGTGGATAAGCACGGCAGCAAGGTAATCTGAGAGGAGTCTGACAGATGGAAAAACGACTCAAGGCGATGGAGGCTGATCAGAGATGAACTTAACATTTCGATGCGCTTGTGGAAACGAACTAGTATTCGGACTCACTTTGTTCGTTTCGATGAATCCCGATATTAAGTGCGGATGCGGACGATGGGTCCGCAAAAAGGAGAGTGAACGAAAATGAGCAGTGACGCGATTAACCACCCGGCTCATTACACGACCGGCGGGATCGAGACAATTGATTTTCTGCAGGCCAAGCTTGGTCGGGAAGGTTTCGAAGGTTATTTGGCCGGCAACGTGCTGAAATACATCACCCGGTACCGGCACAAGAACGGTTTGGAAGATCTGCGAAAAGCGCGCTGGTATCTGGACAGGCTGATCGAGGAGGTTGAACGGGTGAGGGAAGGAGACGGGAACGATGCGTGAGATACGTTTCAGGGGAAAGCGAAAGATAGACGGGAAATGGGTATATGGCTATCTGATCGGAACCGACGTGATTGTGGGTGAGATCGTCGAGTTCAATGACGAATATTTCAATACCGAATTTTGGTGGAAAGTCGATCCGAAAACAGTGGGACAGTTTACTGGATTGCGTGATATGAACGGGATTGAGATCTATGAAGGTGATGTCGTCAAGGTTGGTATGGATGAACGTATTACTTCAGTTTCATATGAAGCCGGTTGCTTCTACACCATAATTGACGATAGTCGTTATCGTTTGGGTGGATGGGAAACCGAATCCGTTGAAGTGTTAGGCAATAAGTTCGACCATCACCATCTGCTGAAAGGAGACGGGAACGCATGATACGGTTGACACACACGGACGGAAAAGCAATCTACTTCGCTCCTGAACTAATTACGACCATCAAAATCAAAAACGGATATACCCACATTTGGTCAACAGACGTTTCTCAGCCCGCGCCGATCACCGAATCCCCCGAAGAAGTCGTCCGCAAGGTGCTGGAATGGCGGTTGGCGATGATCGACTATCATCACGACATGCCATCCGTCAAAACAAAAGCGGTGGCGGAACTTGCAAAGCTCGCCGGATTGGAGGGACCGAAGGATGAATGAAAAAGAGGACATGAAATGGATGCTTGATTGTCCGAAATCTGGAGAACCGTGCTACTGCAAGGAAGAATGTATGTATCTAAGACAAAAATCTGGGAACAGGAGGAACCGAACCATGACCCGTGATGAAGTGTTGGCCATGAAGCCGGGGCGTGAACTCGATGCGCTTGTGGCGGAAAAGGTGATGGGGTGGCGTAAGAAAACTTTACCCGGCGGCGGAGGCGGTTTTACCGCTTGGGTAGATGAAAATGAAAAAGTCATGAAGTTGATCTCAAACAGCACGATGAGCGAAACATGCTACCGATGCGATTACTTCAGACCATCCACCGACATAGCCGCCGCGTTTGAGGTTTGGGAGCATGATAGACCGAAAAAATGGAATTTTGACTTATGTTATTCAGACGGCACATATTTGGCTGAGATTTATAAGCCTGATGATGTTATAGGTGTACGAATATTAGCACAAGTAGAATCCAAATCAGCCGCAGAAGCTATGGTGAAATGTCGCCTTCTGGCGTTGATGGGGGGAGGATGAAACCCATGACTGACACCGAAAAGAAGATCGCGGAAGTGCTTGACTTGTCGAAACCCGTCTCTGATTGCCCGGAGTGTGGCGGTCTTGGTGAGATTAGATCGCTGGGTTCGAGGCGGAAATGTGAATGCTTGTATAGTCGCCTTAAAACCTTAAAACGCGAACTCGACCGCAAGGACGAGGAAAACCGGATGTTTCGGGAGCGATTGAAAGAGGAAATAGTCTGGCAAGACGAGTGTTTGAAACTGGAAGAACAACTCCAATCCGCACATCAGGAGATCGAGCGGTTGCGGGAAGAAAACGAGGGAAGAAAGAAGATCATCGAAGCGTATATGCGAATTGAACACGATCTTGCAGAGGATGCCGAGCGACTGCAATCGGAGGTAAGTCGATTGAGACTTAGGGATTCTCTCCTTAAGCAACTGCACGCACAAATTGCTGATTACTTTGGTGGAGAGGGCGGTCTCGCCAAATTGCAGGATGGTGTCCACGCTTTGAAGGCGGAGATCGATCGGCTTCAAGAAGAACGTAGCAAGCTGATCGAGTGCTTGCGGTTTTACGAACGTTTGGCACGCGGCAGAGAGGTAAACGACGGAGGGCGCAGAGCCCGGACGATATTAGCGGAAATCGGGGTGACGGTGGAGTGAAAAAATACGATCGACCGAAGGGCCACCGTTACCGCCCGGTCGTGACAGTCCTCAAAGTCAAAAACGGCGTGCCGACCGTGATCCGGGTCTCCGGGCGTGAGTATGTGCTGCGGACGCCGGATCAGTTCAACCAGCGGAAGAAGGGAGCGGTGAGGCGATGAACATCACCGAACTGATCGTCCAGTACAGCGACGGCATCCGCCACTTGGACCAGTATCGCCGGTCTCTCGATCGTAGCGATCCCGACCGAGCCGATGAAGCTCGCACCGTCTCCGGCATGCTGTCGGACATGCGTTACGCACTAGACTGGATGCGCCGCGGCCGGCGTCCCGGGAGCCGCAAGGGGGCCGAGCGGCGGGATATCTACCGTCGACGGGAATTGTTGGCGCAGGTGGAGCCATTGACCGAGGATGAGCGGCGGCGCCTAATCGATTGCGTGGCCGTGATGACGGAGAGGGAGTTGACTTGTTGGCTGCTTCATATGGCGCATGGGTTGACATATGCGGAGATCGGTGATAGATTAGGATTATCAAGGAACACCGTACGCGTGTTCGTTGAGCGTGCGCGAGCAAAGGCGCAACAGCGACTTTCCGGTTAGCTTGTCGCGCAGATGTCGCGCAGATGTCGCACAATTTGCAGTAGCCTTTTTGCGCCCTTTTTACGGGGCGCTTTTCTATTTTTCTCCGCCTCCTCCTGCCAAGCCCGGATAGGTGCGGGGCGGCTGTCCGGGTTGATTGTGGGGTGATCATTTGTGATAAATCGCGCGATTGAATTTGTGGCAATGCTATTCGCTGTTTTTATTTGGTCACTGATATTTGCGGCATTGATTGATCATTGGTGCGGGTGTGTATCACCATGAAATTTTACAAGTCGAGCAAGTGGCGCAAGAAGCGAGAGTCGATCCTGCGCCGTGATGGCTATATGTGCCAGGAATGCAAGCGATACGGCAAGACGACGCCGGCCCAGACGGTGCATCACATTTATCCGCTGGAACGATATCCGGAGCTGGCATTAGTCAGCGCGAATCTCGTGAGCCTGTGCAATGATTGCCATGAGCGGATGCACGATCGACTGACGGGTGAGTTGACGCCGGCGGGTGAGCGGTGGAGGGATAAAGTCAGGGAGGTTGTGAGGGTCGATGCGAATCAAGCGTATTGAGGGTTACGTGCTTTTTCCGGCCACGATCATGTTCGGAATCAGCTTTACCGGAGAGAGCGTTGAAGTCTTTCTTGGTCTCGT
>Ga0207866_1001984_pt1 | contig 16486 bp, 12 predicted proteins | sample HigsolmetaAR203D_FD_184835 | JGI IMG/M metagenome (GOLD analysis project Ga0207866, IMG submission 184835) | Ionic liquid and high solid enriched microbial communities from the Joint BioEnergy Institute, USA - AR20-3-D (SPAdes) (version 2) ...
ATTCAGTGAAAGATGGCTTCATTTGCTCCCCACCTTCAGATATAAAATTTTAAAAAGTTCTATAATCTCTTGGGAAAATCCATATTTTGTACAAATTTTTAGGCATTCTTCAAGCCAACTGTAACATTGATTTTTCTCATCCATTGCTTTGGCAGAGAATCATCCTTTCTGAGTGATTTAAAGACTCAAGGCCTCAAACGTTAATCATCTTACTTTTATATTTTATTAGGAATTTAAATAAAAAGAATTGAAAATACCCTTTACAAGAATTTGTTTAGATGTTATATTATAGACACAAGGGTTATCAACGGAGAAAGTACATTGGTCTATTGTGGAGGGGAGGTAATACCTTTGAAAACGATTCTGATAGTAGGTGGCTTTAATAAAAACGGTTATGAAAACATGGCAAAGAAGAAAGGTAATTACCAAGTATTGTTTCACGATGGTATAATAAAAAGAAAAAGTACTTCAGTATTTGAAAAGTTAATTAAGCAAGCTGACTGTGTAGTATTACTTCAAGCTGCTTGTTCGCACAAAACAATGTGGGAAGTAAAGAAGCTTTCTAAGAAATACTCTGTTCCAGTTACATACCCGAGAAGTCGCGGGATATCTGGCGCAATAGACTCTGCAACCAAATTATTGAATAATGGAGTTTATTTTTTTGCATCATAAATAAAAAGGTATTAAAAATACTTTGTTTAGAAATTAGGAGGTAAAATAATGACTCGTGATAAAGCATTGCAGTTTGTTAACGAATTAGAAAGTCAGTTTGACAAGAAAGTAATCGAAGTTGAGAAAGGATTAGCAGTGGAGTTATTAAAGTTGCATACTCTGTTTTTTGCTATGGAGAATGAAAGATATGGTGAGAAACTTACAAAACTTGCAACTAGGGAAGAGCTTAGAAATCTTCGTGGGGGTGTAAAAGAGGTCATCTACTCTTTATATAGTATGTTGGAAAACATGGAACCTTCACTCTCAAATGTATTTCTTAACGACATATTCAAGAGTATCGATGAAACAACTCTTTATAAATTAGTGGTTCTTCTTGAGCGATATGGATTGACGAAAAGGGAATATCAGAACAATCAGGCTGTAGTAGACTTTTTCAATACATTAATTGAACAATTATTTGCATCTTCAAAAGGTTACGACTTTACACCAGATGGCCTTTCACGGTTAATGATTCAATCATTAAAACCGATGAAAGGTTCCGTATACGATGGAACAGCTGGAATTGCAAACATCTTGGTATCTGCTTGTAAATACGCTAAAGAGCAAGGAAAAGATATTACCGTGTATGGACAAGAGAAGAATAAAGAGTTATATGTCATTGCCAAACTTAATTTGTTTATTAATAACATTTTTCCAGAAAACGGAGACATTCAATTAGGTGATACAATCCGTGATCCAAAGTGGTTAGAAAATGGGCATGTTATGCAATTTGACTATATTATGATGAATTTCCCATTTGGTGTAAGGGATTGGGGATATGAATTTGCAGTCAATGACCCTTATCATCGGTTTGAATTGTATGATCGGCCGCCTAAGTCACAAGGGGATTACGCCTTTATATTACATGCATTAGCGTCGTTAAAAAAGGAAGGAAAAGCTGCGTTGATTGTTCCTTTTGGAACGCTTGTAAGAGGTGCTGCGGAAGAAAGAATTCGTTTAACCATGTTAAAAGATGATGTAATCGAGAGTATTATTTCTCTTCCAACCAATTTATTTAGCGGAACGGGGATTCAGGTCGCACTTCTTATATTGAATAAAAATAAACCAAGTCATAAAAAAGGCAGAGTGCAATTTATTAATGCTGAAGGTGATTATGAACGAACAAGAACACAAAAGTACTTGAAGCCAGAACATATTCATAAAATTATTGAAACTCTAGAAGCATACGAAAATAGAGAAAGATATTCACGTATCGTTTCAATAGATGAAATTAAGGAAAATAACTGGGTTTTAAATCCGGCATTATATTTCGTTAATGTAGAACTTGACACAGAATTCGGTAAGGTCGTTTTTAATAAGAAAAAATATGAAAGTGAAGCGAAAAACCTTGTGCGGATTGGGGAAATTGCTGAGGTGATCCGGGGGGTTAATCTTCCAAGCCGTAGACAAATAGAAAATCCAGATGGTGAGCTATTTCCTGTTATTCAAATAAGAGATATCGAAAATGGAGAAATACAGTTTGAAAAGATTGAGAAGCTTCCAATACAGACAAGGGATATACAGCGTGTTACAGCACAACCGGGTGACATTTTAGTATCTAGTAGAGGTACTCAACAGAAAATTGCCATTGTTCCTCAATATGATGGAACCATTTTAGTATCCAATATGTTTATTATTATTCGGCTACATTCTGATAAAGAAATCAATCCGAGCTATATCAAGCGTTTCTTAGAAAGCCCAGTTGGTCAGTACTTTTTTGAAGCGCATCAAAGTGGTTCCATTGCAACAGTTTTAACTCCAAACGATATTAAATCAATTGAGCTGCCGCTGCTTCCTGTTGAGCAGCAAAATAAGATGATTAGACAATTGGAGGATGCAGATGAATTAATCCGTAAAGCTTATGAGGAACGAAAAAAACAGTACTTTGATGCTTACGAAAAATTTGGCATAGGTGCTTTTATTCGGAAAATGACAGAGTAGGAGGCGAAAAGCTTGAAAAAGAAACATCTTATTGAATTAAGAAATAGCTTGAGAAGACGGGGATTTTGGATAGACGTAATAGACGGGGAGCTAGTTTTGGATAGATGGTATTCTAAATCAAACTTCTACGAAATGCTGAATTTATTAACATCATTACAAATTAGTATAAAAATTGGGGAGCGAGGTATTCGGTTAGAATCGAATACCCTTGTTCCAGATGAAATATTAAATCGAATAGAGTCTTTTAATCGAAGTGAATTTAGATTCATCCTAAGTTCTCTAAAAATCCCTCAAAGATGGAGTCATAACCTGAACAATGACCTTTCAATATTAGAAATAGACTGTGGAATTGCAAGTCTAGTATTCGCGTTAAACAAAGTCGGTTTATATACTTCAATGAGTTGTGATGGTCATGGGCAAAGAGAGCCGAAGATTTGGCTGAATGGACATGCATATATAGAAACAATTCGAAAAATACTTATGGAAGCTAATCAGGAAGTTAGTTTTGCATATGATTGGGAGATTAACAAGGAAGGCAGTAGTAGTGTCCTTACCGCAAAGAAACGTCTGTCGAATGATAAATGGGATGTGAAAAAAATACAGGATGATGCATTAGCTTTATCAGAATATCTTTGTAACTATTATTCTTCACCTTTTGATAGTAGGTTTAATTCATTATATTGGAGTTTTTAATGATGATTGAACAATGTATAATTAAATGCGGAAATAACAAGGAGGCAAGTTATATGATTACTGGGGAATTAAAGAACAAAATCGATAAAATATGGGAAACATTTTGGACTGGTGGGATTACCAATCCACTGACGGTTATTGAGCAGTTTACATATCTTTTATTTATAAAAGGTCTCGATGAAGTAGAAACGAAAAATGAACAAGAGGCTTCTCTCTTAGGAATTGATTTTGAACGCATTTTTCCTGAAGATAAACAACATTTACGTTGGAGCAAGTTTAAAAACTTAGAAGCTTCTCAAATGTACGACATTGTATCAAAGGAAGTATTCGCTTTTATTAAAAACTTACATGGCAATAAAAATTCCGCGTATGCAAAATATATGGGCGATGCAATCTTTATGATCCCTACACCGCAAATGCTTTCAAAAATTGTCGATGGTATTGACAATATCCCAATGAAAGACCGCGATACACAAGGGGATTTATATGAGTATCTGCTATCCAAAATTGCGACAGCGGGAACAAATGGTCAATTTCGCACGCCGCGTCATATTATCAAGATGATGGTTGAGTTAATGAAACCGACTCCAGAAGATATTATTGTAGATCCAGCCGCAGGTTCCGCAGGTTTCATAGTAGCAGCAGGTGAATATTTACGCAAACATCGCAGTGACCTATTTTTAGTTCAAAGTTTAAAAGAGCATTTTAATAACCATATGTTCTACGGCTTTGATATGGACCGCACGATGTTGCGCATCGGTGCGATGAACATGATGCTCCATGGCATTGAAAATCCGAATATCGAATATCGCGACTCCTTGTCGGAACAAAACAAAGATAAAGACAAATATACTCTTGTTCTTGCCAATCCGCCGTTTAAAGGCTCCTTGGATTACGAAGCCGTTTCTAGTGACCTATTAAAAATTGCAAAAACAAAGAAAACCGAGCTTTTATTCTTGGCCTTATTCTTGCGAATTTTAAAAACGGGCGGACGCTGCGCCTGCATCGTTCCGGACGGAGTGTTATTCGGAAGTTCCAAAGCGCATAAGGATATTCGCAAAGAAATCGTGGAAAATCATAAATTAGAAGCGATTATTTCTATGCCAAGCGGCGTATTTAAACCATACGCGGGCGTGTCGACGGCGATTATGATTTTCACCAAAACAGGAGTCGGCGGTACGGATCAAGTATGGTTCTATGACATGAAAGCCGATGGCTACTCATTGGACGATAAGCGCACTCCGATTGAAGAAAACGACATTCCAGATATCATTGCGCGATTCCATAACCGTGAAGCGGAAAAAGAGCGGAAACGCACAGAGAAGTCGTTCTTTGTGCCGGTGGAAGAAATTCGGGAAAATGACTATGACCTTTCGATTAACAAATATAAAGAGATTGAGTATGAAGAGGTACAGTATGAAGCGCCAAGTGTGATACTTGAAAAAGTGGAGACGTTGGAAAAAGAGATTATGCAAGGATTACGAGAGTTGAAAGAAATGATTAAGGGGTAAAGTATTATGACTGCAATTAAGTATAAAAAAGTTTCAGAAGTATGTGAAATAATCATGGGACAATCTCCTTCTTCTGATACATATAATGATAGGAAAGAAGGATTACCTTTTTTTCAGGGGAAAGCTGATTTTGGAAAACTGTACCCAACTCCTAAGACTTATTGTTCTGCACCTTTAAAAATTGCAAATGAAAACGATATATTAATGTCAGTACGAGCACCTGTAGGAGATGTTAATATTGCGAATACTAAGTGCTGTATTGGTAGGGGATTAGCTGCTATCAGAGCGAATAATGATATGATTAACTATAAATATTTATTTTATGCACTAAACTATAAGAAAAATGAAATAGAAAGTATGGGGACGGGAAGTACTTTTAAGGCTATAAGTAAAAAAGATATAGAGAGCATTAAGATACCGGTTTCCGATATAGAAAATCAAGTAAAGATTGTGAAAGCATTAGACAAAGCCCAAGAACTCATTGACAAACGAAAAGCCCAAATTGAAGCATTAGACCAGTTAACGCAAAGTGTGTTTTTAGAGATGTTTGGAAACTTAAAAGGAGAAAAAGTACCTTTAAGTGAATTGTGTTATATTAATCCTTCAAAAAAGGAAATCGAAAATATTGATAAAGAATTTCCAGTTACATTCTTGCCGATGGCAAATGTATCAGAAAATGGAGAGCTTGATCTTTCTGAAACTAGATTAATAAAAGAGGTTTTTGAAAGCTTTACTTATTTTAGAGAAGGCGACGTTCTTTTTGCGAAGATAACTCCTTGTATGGAAAATGGAAAAGGGGCTATAGCTCGTAATTTAATAAATAATATAGGATTTGGCTCAACAGAATTTCATGTTTTAAGACCAAAAGAAAATGTCAATAGTACATGGTTATATTATTTAACGAGTTTACAATCTTTCCGAAAACAAGCTGAAGCGAATATGACTGGTAGTGCTGGTCAGAAACGTGTACCAAAGCAATTCTTTAGTAAATATAAAGTAGTTTTGCCGCCTATCGAGCTTCAAAATCAATTTGCCAAAATAGTACAAAAAATACAATCTCAAAAGGAGATAATAAAGAAAAGTTTAGAAGAACTCGAAAACAACTTCAACTCCCTCATGCAACGTGCATTTAAGGGAGAATTGTTCAATGAATTAATGAATACAAAATAATTCATTTGGTCAAGGGAGGGGTATTTATTGTTATCCAACTTTCATTTTTTAGTAGGCAAACCTCATTATGAGAGTTTTACGAATGCGTGTTTAGAAGCGGAGAAAAGTATAGTGGTGAGTCCGGCGACGTGCGCGATTTTGACGCGCCGTGCGCTGGAGCTTGCGGTGAAGTGGGTGTACAGCTTTGACAGCGCTTTGAAAGTTCCGTATCAAGATAATCTTTCCAGTTTGATTCATGACAACGTCTTTTTGTCCATTATTGATGAAGACTTGTTGCCGTTGTTGCGTTACATTGTGAAACTTGGAAATGTCGCGGTTCATACGAACTCGATGATTACGAGGGAAGAAGCGATTCTTTCTCTTCACAATCTTCATCAATTTGTCTCTTGGATTGATTATTGTTATTCGAATGAATATACAGCTACTGATTTTGATGAATCATTGTTGCAAATCGGCGAGGAAAAACGAGAGCGTCCGGAAGAATTGAAAGATTTATATGAACGATTAAGCTCTAAAGACAAGCGTCTCGAAGAAATGATGAAAGAAAACGAACAGCTGCGCTCTCTTCTAACGGCTAAACGCGAAGCGAACACGAAAGAGTACGATTTCCAAGTTGATGAACTAAGCGAATTTGAAACAAGAAAAAGATATATTGACTTAGACTTGAAGCTCGCAGGATGGGAATTTAAAAAGGATGTTGTTGCTGAATACCCTGTAGTCGGAATGCCGAATCAAGAAGGAGTTGGCTATGTTGATTATGTCCTTTTTGGCGACAACGGTAAGCCGCTTGCGGTTATCGAAGCAAAACGAACCACTGCTGATCCAAACAAAGGAAAGCAACAAGCGAAATTGTATGCGGACTGTCTTGAAAAAATGCACGGTCAACGTCCGATTATTTTCTACACAAACGGTTTTGAAACGTATATTTGGGACGACCTTAACTATCCAGTGCGGAAAGTTTCCGGTTTTTATAACAAAGAAGAATTAAGCTTACTGATCGACCGCCGCACGATGAAGTTGCCGTTAAAAAATGTAACCATTAATGACAATATTACGGATCGCTATTATCAAAAAGAAGCGATTTTAGCCGTATGTGATGCATTGGAGAAAAAACAGCGCAAAGCATTGCTTGTCATGGCGACAGGGAGCGGCAAAACACGGACAGTGATTTCGATTGTCGATGTTCTCACTCGCCACAACTGGGTAAAAAATATCTTATTTTTGGCTGACCGCAAAACGCTTGTAACGCAAGCAAAAAATAACTTTAGTCATTTACTGCCGAATTTGACGCTTTGTAATTTGCTTGACAATAAAGATAATCCAGAAGAAAGCCGGATGGTGTTTTCGACATATCCGACGATGATGAATGCAATTGACGAAGCGAAACGAAAAGACGGCAAACGCCTATTTACAGTCGGGCATTTTGATTTAATTATCGTCGATGAATCGCATCGCAGTATTTATAAGAAATACCGAGCGATTTTTGACTATTTTGATGCGATGTTACTCGGACTTACTGCAACACCGAAGGACGAAATTGACCGCAATACATATGAAGTGTTTGATTTAGAAAACGGTGTGCCTACCTATGCCTATGAATTAGATCAAGCGGTTCAAGATGGATATTTAGTGGATTATCGTACGATTGAAACAAAATTAAAGTTTCTTGAAGAAGGTATTCATTATGATGATTTATCTGATGAAGAAAAAGAACGGTACGAAGAAACATTTGATGATGAAGTAGGCGAGGATATTGACAGCGCGGCGTTAAATGAGTGGCTATTTAATGACGATTCGATTGATACGGTACTGAAAAATTTATTGGAAAAAGGAATTCGGGTCGAAGGCGGGGACAAACTCGGCAAAACGATTATTTTTGCGAAAAACCATCGTCATGCGGAAAGAATTGTGGAACGTTTTGATCAATTGTTCCCTGAGTACAAAAGTGGCTTCGCACGGGTCATTGATTACAGCGTGAACTACTACCAAACATTAATCGATGATTTTTCCGACCGTAACAAACTGCCGCAGATTGCGGTATCGGTGGACATGCTCGATACTGGGGTGGATATTCCGGAAGTCGTCAACCTTGTGTTCTTTAAGAAAGTACGATCCAAATCTAAGTTTTGGCAAATGATTGGGCGCGGAACCCGTTTATGTAAAGACTTATTAGGAATCGGTCAAGATAAAACGCATTTCCTTATTTTTGACTATTGCGGAAACTTCGAGTTTTTCCGCGAAAATCCAAAAGGAATCGAAGGAAAAGCGGTGGAAAGTTTAACGGAGCGTCTATTTAACGCCAAAGTCGAAATCATTAAAGAACTGCAACATTTACAGTATCAAGAAGAGGAGTATATCGCCCATCGCAATGAATTAATGGATGAGGTACTAGCGGAAATCAATAAGTTAAACGAAGAAAACTTCCGTGTGCGTCAACATATTCAATATGTGCATAAGTTTAAAAATCGAGCTAAATGGGATTCGCTTGGAGCAATGGATGTAAATGAGATAAAAGAACATATTTCCCCGCTCATTGTCCCGCTAAACGATGACGAATTTGCGAAACGCTTTGATTTATTAATGTACACGATTGAGTTGGCAAAACTGCAAACAAAAAATGCGACAAAGCCGATTCGAAGTGTGATTCGCACCGCCGAGGCGTTATCCAAGCTCGGTTCGATTCCTCAAGTGATGGAACAAAAATACATCATCGAAAAGGTGCAAACAGAAGAGTTTTGGAGCGAAGCCGATATTTTTGAATTGGAAACAGTTCGCGAGGCATTGCGCGATTTAGTCAAATTCCTTGAAAAAGAAACGCAAAAAATTTACTATACAAATTTTAAAGATCAAGTGTTAGAAGTCAAAGAAAATGGTCCAATGTTTGATGTCAATGACCTGCAAAGCTATCGGAAAAAAGTTCACCATTACCTTCATGAACACCGCGACCAAATCGCGATTTACAAACTAAGAAACAACAAAAAGTTAACAGCTCAAGATTTAAAGACATTAGAAGATATTCTTTGGAATGAGCTTGGCACAAGAGAAGACTATGAGAAAGAGTTTTCCGACACGCCAATCACCAAACTTGTCCGCCAAATTGTCGGTCTTGACCCGCAAGCGGCGAACGAGGCATTTTCCGAGTTTTTATCCAATGAACGACTTAACATTAACCAAAGCCGTTTTGTCAAACTAATTATCGATTACATTGTTAAAAACGGCGTCATGGATAAAAAAGTGCTGCAGGAAGAACCATTTAAAACCGTCGGCAGCATTGTTGAACTCTTTAAAGACAACATGGATGAGGCGCGGAAGATTATTAGTATTATCGATGAGATTAATAAGAATTCTGAAGATATTGTTGGGGCATAACTATATATAATAAAATCTTTCCACTTTAATTATAAAAGAAAAGGCATCTTAGAGGGTTCATATATTGCTCCTAAGATGCCTGTTTAATCAACTGTGTAATTAATGAAATGGAAAGATGTTTAATAATTTAATTCATTAATGTAAAGAAAGATAGAGAGACAAAATAAAAGGATTTTGAAGAATTAGGGATGAAGATTGTATCAAAAACAGTTTCTCAATTAACTTCTTTTTGCGTAAGAGTAACTTTTATTTTGCACTAAACAGCCCGAATGGCCTCGATTTGGCCCTTATAGCCCGTCGTGGGAAAGGAATATGTCCCATTAAATCACCGGACTTTTAGATATTAGCAAAATGAATCTGGTGTAAGAATATAAACTTCGAACAGCTAAAGAATTTTTTGATAAAACATTATTATATTTGAATAAAAGAAAAACGGTATATATTATGAGTAGTTCTATAAGGTGGGAGGGGTAAGATGAAAACAAAACAAATTACAAAAAGAAATAATATTCTTTTCTGTAATATTAATGATGAAAATAAAGTTCTTAAACCCCAAGATGTGGTCACTACTTGGAATAATAGTTTTAAAGAAGTACTTGCTGACGGTAATAATCAAATAGGACTAAGACCACCTCAATTTGGAGCAATTTGTGCAATTCGCTCATTTTGGACAGTTAGTAGAGAAGCAGCTACTATTGTTATGCCTACTGGAACTGGAAAAACAGAAACAATGTTAGCTACAATTGTTGCCGAAAAGTGTTTAAAGACTTTAATTGTGGTTCCTTCTAATCTACTTAGGCGACAAATTTTTGATAAAGCAAAAACATTTGGAGTTCTTTACCAAATTGGTATTCTTGATGACAAATATGTTCTGCCGCCCAATGTTGCGCTGTTAGCAAGTCAATTTGATAATTTTGAGGAATTTAGGGAATTTGTTGATCCAGCTAATATTATTGTTACAACTATGCAATTAGCGAATTTATTCCCAGATGAATATAAGAAATACCTTGCACAAGAATTTGATACTTTAATAGTTGATGAAGCACATCATATTAGTGCAAAAACATGGAGTAAATCCAAAAGTTTTTTTGTTAATAATAGAATTCTTCAATTTACGGCAACTCCTTTTAGAAATGATGAAAAAAAGATGGATGGAAAAATTATATATAATTTTCCTCTATCAAAGGCTCAAGAACAAGGATATTTTCAACCAATAATGTTTTATCCATTAGAAGAATTTAATGATAAGAAAAGTGATGAAATGATAGCGAGGGAAGCAGTTAAGCTATTGAAAGAGGATATTGATGCTGGATGCGATCATATATTATTGGTTAGGGCTAGTACAAAAAATCGTGCAAAGGAATTATACGATTCTATATATAATAAGAAATATAAAAAGTTTAAACCAGTTTTGTTAATTAGTGGTCTTAGTGATAGTGAAAAGAGAAAAGGGATTCAAGCTTTGAAAAACTTAGAATCTAGAATTGTAGTTTGTGTAAATATGTTTGGAGAAGGCATTGATATACCAAACTTAAAAATAGCGGCAATCCATGATAAATACAAATCCCTTCCTATAACTCTTCAATTTATTGGGAGATTTGCCAGAACAAAAAAAGGTTTAGGAGATGCAAAAATTGTAGCAAATATTGCAAATGAAGAAGTACAAGAAGCTATAAGAGATTTATATAATAGAGATTCAGATTGGAATCAATTACTATCAATCAAATCAGAAGGGCTTATCAATCGTGAAATAGCTTTACAAGATTTAGAGGAAAGGTTTAAAGGGAACGGTATCGATAAAATTGGTATAAAACAAATTATTCCAAAAGTTAGTATGTATGCATATATAGTAAAAACAAAATCATGGGCATGGGAAAAGTGGACTACAGTTCTCGATGAAAATATATGCAAGTACTATATTAACGATGAAGAGAAAGTTTTAGTCATTATTGAACCGAAAGAAAGTAATGTTGGATGGACTACTCAACATAATATTTCAAACCTTAGTTGGGAATTATATGTAATTTACTGGAATCAAGACAAAAATGTTGCTTTTGTTAATGCCACAGATAAATCTTTAGCGAATAAGCTTGTTGAAGCTATTTTCGGGGAGAGTAACAGAATAACTGGAGAAAATATATTTAGATGTCTATATGGTATTAATCGTCTTATGCTTGCGACGGTTGGTTTAAACTCTGCCATTAATGGCCCAATAAGATACAAAATGTTTGCTGGCGTAGATATAGCACAAGGTTTATCTGAGGCCTCAAAAAGTAATAGTTATAAGTCTAATCTTTTTGGAGTCGGATACAATGGCAAAGGAAAGGTTAGCATTGGTTGTTCCCATAAAGGGACTATTTGGGCAAAATGGGTTGAAAGTATAGATTATTGGATGAATTGGTGCAATGAGATAATAGACAAAGTTTTAGATCCTACTATTGATCCTCAAAAAATACTAGAGGGAGTATTAGTTCCTAAAGTCATCAAGGAACTTCCAAATGAAATTCCCTATAGAATTGATTGGCCATTGGAGTTAGATTTTTTTACTGATGATAATTTATTTTTAGAACGATATGGAATTAAAATACCTATATACGAAGTTGATATTAAATTGCCAGAAATACAATCAAAAAAGGATGTATTACAATTCTATGTTGGAAATGAAGGTTTTAAAGAGAACTTTGAATTATCAATATCGGATAATTCTTTCCGAATTAAATCAGTTTCCAAAAATAAGACAAGAATTGTTAAGAGCAAGAAAAAAACTCTTCTTGCTGATTTCTTTCAAGAAAATCCGCCAATAATTAAATTTGTAGACCAGTCAACTCTTGAAGGAAATTTATATGTAACATTAAAAGATAGCCATGAGGACAAGAGTTTTCCGTCAAATCAAGTTTTTTCTTGGGATTGGAAATCAATGGGGGTAAACATTAAAAAAGAATCCCAGACAATCGAAAAATTTTCTGATTCCATACAATATAATATCATAAAAAAATTACTAGATACTGGTGACTACTGTATTGTTTTTGATGATGATGATGCGGGGGAGATTGCCGATATAGTTGCTATAAAGGAAAGTGAAAACGATATTATTTTTGAATTTTATCATTGCAAGTATTCTCACGGAGATTCACCCGGTTCGAGAGTTAGTGATTTATATGAAGTCTGTGGTCAAGCAGAAAAGTCAGTTATTTGGAAACAAAATACTAAAGAAATTGTGAAAAGAATGCGTAAAAGAGAAATTCAAAGAATGGAAAAAAGTACTGTATCACGATTTGAATTAGGGGATCTTGATAAACTAAAAGAAATAGAGAACAAACTAAGAGTGTATGGTTCTAAATTAGAAATAAATATTGTTCAACCGGGAGTGGATAGTAAAAAGATAACTGGGGATATGGATAGAATTTTAGTTTCTACTCAATCTTATCTGCTTGATACATATGGAATTCGGATGAATTTGATATGTAGTTAGATTTCTTAAATGTACGCTATCTAAGGAATTTATTAGTTTGCATCTACTAGTCCTAGGATTGTAGTAGATAATAACTTGAAATTTATGGAGGTAAGGTATGCAAACTGATTTTCATGAGTTAAAAAAAAGAATTTGTTAATAAAAAGGTTGCAGATGCAAATCAATTTATTGATAATGTACTGTATAATTTCAAAACATTAGAACATTGTAGAGATTTTATATATGAATTAACACTGAATATGATAGAAGAATCATGGAGTAGGTACCGTCAAGAATTTTGTGTTATGTAAGATAGATAGGGTATCTCTGAAATGGATTGGGAATGGATAGGGGTTCGATTTCCTTTCCACAGTAGAGACTGAATATTCAGTCTCTACTGTGGAAAGGGAGAATCCCCTTATCTCATTGCCTTCAACCACAAGCCCAAACTATTAGGTTTTCCGCCTTTTATAGTTGTAAATAACTTTTTCTTCATTACATTTGGATTTCGTTTAGAGGGTCTAACATAACCAAACCTGTTAAAAATTTCAATTACATTCATGCCGCTTACTGGTTTTTTATGGAATAGAGTTAAATTGCTTTTATTTTTTCTTTTCCTCATAGCCTTGAGTTCAAAATCTCCTAAATCACCAATATGTAGGTTATTTTCTTGAATTCCAAATTGCCTTTCTAAAATTTGGCCTACAATTCCATCATCTTTTCTATACATATCGTCTGAAACTGGAAGAAAACCCTTACTTTTTATCTCAATCAATTTATTAATGACCTCTTGTTTAGTCCATTTTTTCATCAACATTACCTTCCTCAAATAAAAATAGTTTATATATTTCTATTTCCAACGCGTCAGAAATTTTTTTGATATTACTTAATGAAATACTTCTTGTTCCTCTTTCTACTGCACTTATATAGGTACGGTGTAAACCAGAAGTCCTCAGCCAATTTTTCTTAAGAAAGTCCTTTTTTTCTCGGTATTTCCTTACATTTTGTCCAAATTGTTTACAAATATCTTCCATAAAAAATAACACCTCTTAGAAAATTTTACCTATATACTATTTATAAGTCTTCAGACAATAAGTCTCAATGTTGTTTTCTAATATAGTCAAAAGTATTTCGTACTTAGATTTAGAAATAAAAAGACAGTAGTTTCGTGAATTGGAAAAGGCGAAAGTATACGGAGGATACATTAATACTGTAAAGTTTGATAAAGTAAAATAAATTTATTATGTGGATGGATATCACAAAGCAGGATGATAATTTTTAGAATGTCATTAGGTTGGGTGCCTGTCACGCCCCGAAATTTGTCAAAGATTAATAGAGATGGAGAGTTGCCTTGGCTCTCTGTCTTTGTTGTCTTTTCACCATATTTTGATTGGCATAGAATTCTGACAATGGAACGGTACAAAAGCAATAAGAAAATACCTCTTAACAAACGGTGCCCCTCTCTTTAAAAATGATACAATAAAAAAAAATTAATAATGATTCGGGGAGGCACATGTTAATGAAATGGTCTGAAGTTCGTCGGCATTTTCCGGAACGTTGTGTCTTAGTGGAAGCATTAAAATCAGAAATGAGAGGAAAAGAAAGAGTCATTGAAGAAATGTCTGTTATTGATGACTTTGAAAATGGGAATGCTGCATGGAAAGCCTATAAAAAACTGCATGTCGAAAACCAAACACGTGAATTATATATTTTTCATACAAAAAATGAAGAAATCAAAGTCATTGAGCAGCCATATATAGGAGTGCGAAGAAAAGTATGAAATTTGAAATGGATGAACATTTACCTCTCGTTTCTGTAGAGATCGAATATAACGGAAAGAAAAAAACATTTAGTCGTGTCTTACTGGATACCGGGTGTTCTTCAACCATTTTAGATGCGGATTTATGTGAGGAAATCGGGCTGTTGCTCGATGTAGAAAATGCGATCATGCGCAAGATGTACGGAATTGGTGGTACGGAAATCTGTATAGAACAAAAAGTGAGCGGTTTGACGATAGATCAATTCCAATTGAATGATTTCACTATACAGCTCGCTGATGTAAGAGGAATGCATGGATTTGACGGGATCATAGGCAATGATTTTTTTCTCATTCATAAATTAATCATCGACTTTGAAAATATGGAAGTTCGAAATATATAGGCTAGGGCAATCATCTTTACATTTATAAATGATATGCCATCATCCAAGCCATGCGGAAATAATTACATCTCCTATTGCAGCCCCAAAATCCACCATTTTAACGAATTCAACATTTCCATTCTTGGCCGGCTCCAGTTTAAACCCTCCAACAATTGAAAATGATCATAATCCAATCCCTATTTCTTTAGGTAGTTGAATGACGGAAAAAGGCTATCCTTTATTAAAAGAAATTCAAGAAGTATTTATACTGCTTCAAGACTGATTGAATCATTGCATCTTAAATCGACAGCAAGCTTCCACGAAAACTAAAAATTTTTAAAGGCATCTAAATTCTGTAGGTCTATTGCTTTTTAAAATAAACAATTATGGGATTAACTCAGTTAATAAAACTGAATCGGGTTTTACATGATGGAAGTTTTAATATTACCAACGGGGGAGAGTATACGGTTTATTTGGAGATATATGTCTCATTTGTACACTAGCAATACTGCTCATATGTTATGTTAGTCGGAATAGAGTGACATTTCCGGTATATATAATACCCATCGTTTTTTCACTATTAAGTATTATTTGATATTGATCAGTTTTATTTGGGACAGATGGAAAGGATTAGGGTTGGGGCTATTGGATTAGTCTTACTGTTTGCGTCTATCCTATCTTCCATTTTGGCTGCTTTATTTGCGAAAATAATTGAAAGGAAATAAAAGTTCAGTGGTACAGGAACACTGATCCACTGAACTAAGGGATTATAAGCTAGCTTTAGGATCAACTTGCATTGCATCGCATAATTACCTTTATATCAATAATAATCTTTCATCAAATATCCAAGCCCTGAGGCCGTTGTGCATATGGTGTTGTGGTGAAATGAAGCAGGAAAAGGGCTGGTTTCTGTGATTTCCGTTTGCCAAAAAATCAGAAATCTAATCCAACCCTTTTTCGTCTTTTTACCTGTTTTGGAGAACGGGAACATGGTCGATTTCAACCGTTTCCGGATACTTGATTCCTTGTCCTGTGTTGAGGCAAACGACTTTTTCGTCTTCCGAGATCCAGTGCTGCTTGCGTAATTGTTTGGCGGCCGCGAATGTGGCAGCTCCTTCGGGACAAATGAAATTTCCTTCGAGTTCAGCAACCTCTTTTTGTGCTTGTGAAATTTCTGCTTCCGAAACGGCAATGGCACAGCCATTGGTTTTGTATAAACTTTCCAGAATTAAAAAGTCGCCAAGTGGTTTTGGCACGTTAATTCCAAATGCTTTTGTTGAAGCATTTTCCCAAAATTCCGATTCCGTTTTTCTCTCTTTCCATGCTTTCACAATAGGAGCGCAGTTGGCGGCCTGGACGGCAACAAGCCTAGGCAGCTTTTCGGCAGAAATCCAGCCTAATTCGATTAATTCCAAAATCGATTTATAAATGCCGATAATTCCTACGCCGCCGCCAGTCGGGTATAAAATAACATCGGGAGCTTCCCAATTCAGCTGTTCAA
>Ga0207866_1001993_pt1 | contig 16384 bp, 34 predicted proteins | sample HigsolmetaAR203D_FD_184835 | JGI IMG/M metagenome (GOLD analysis project Ga0207866, IMG submission 184835) | Ionic liquid and high solid enriched microbial communities from the Joint BioEnergy Institute, USA - AR20-3-D (SPAdes) (version 2) ...
CAGCTTTACTATCATTGTTTTTATTTTCTTCATTATCTTCTTTACTGGTTTCTTGGTTACTAATTGTCTTTTCAGATTTTGCTGTTTCTATTTGAGGTGAGATCGATAAAAAGATAATAGATAATACCAACGAAGCAGCTGTAATACCGGAGTATCTTTTCCACATTACGTTTTTCCGGATAAGCATAACTATTGCCGTAATTAAAAAGTACACGAATGAACAAAGTAACAAACAGGCTAAAGTATTGAGTGGTTCCTTAAAAGAGAACCAAAACAGTGCAAGTAAAAATCCATTCACTATAGAAAAAACAGGCCAATACAGAGTAAGGTTATATTTATTTCTATTAATAGCGTAATAGAATCCAGCAATAACAGAAATGATGCCTAAAATCCCTAAAATATTAAGGAATGTCCATTGAATAATTGCTATGACTAAAGAGATCAAAATAACGATTCCTAAACAGCCGGCTAAAGTACCACTATCATTTTTCTTTGTCACAAAAGTCCCTCCTTTAAATTTTATTTATAAATCGATTCAAGCCCTTGATGGATAGATCACATATGTGTATATTTATACAAAATGATGAGTAGCATATAAATATGGTTTTTATTTGAACACAGTTTTATCGTAATTTTTTGAATCAAAATAGAATGTACCGTCTTTCTTAGTTAAATTGAATTTAGCTGTATTCCAGTCTTCTTTGAATCTTGGTGTTTCCCAAAAAATAGAGAGTGACGTTATATCTGGCTCTTTTTCTGCTAGAATTGCTGCTAAGTGACTGGTGTATTCATCGATCCACTTTTTTGTGGTTTTCGCACTATGAAGTTCGTCATAAGACAAATAAATAAGTGCAATATAATCATCAGGGTCATCAGTACCTGCATTTTTATTAAGCTGAAATTCTTTCAATGATGTAGTGAACATAAAGTCTTCATCAATAATATTTTCAATAGTTGATTTGATTTCATAATAACGATCCGAAATTTCTTCTGACTCATCATTAGTGGATTCTACTTCAGCAATTTCTTTATAGTAACCAGTAGATTTTTCTGGATTACTAAAGTTATTTATCCCATCTTCATCAATACCTGTTGTATCTTTACTTGTAATTCCTGATTGCTCTATATAATCAACTTTATTTTCTAAATCAAACTCAATTATTGCGTACGCATCGGAAGAAAGAGAATTCTCTCCATCGTATTTCCAGGTAAAATCTTCTCCAACTTCTTTAGGATATCCTAGAACCTTTACAACTTTCTCATAAGAATCTCCTAGTTTTATTTTTTTTAACTGATCAGCAGTAACAGCAGCTTTTTCATTTGTTTTTACGTCAAGAATTGGATTTTTTTCACTTACCTTACTAGTTTCATGACTGCTTGTGTCGCGTAAAGATGCGCTTATAAGAAAAAAAATTATTCCTAAAATTACAATAGAAATCAATAATCTTTTCTTGGAGTTGTTTTCAGTTTTTTTGAAAATCAACAACAACAATGACCCAACAATCATCAAAAAACCTAATATGCCTAATATTATTAACATGATATTCCCCCTTTAAAGGACATAAAGACCATGAAAATTTAAGAAAATATGAATATATTTTCCTATAAAAATTCTAAAAAAATTTATATACTTCTCCATTTCAAGTAATAACACTTAATCATTCAAATTTATTGTTTTATTTTCACTGTATAAATTTAGTTGTGACAATCCACTTTCTTTGCTATATACATAATCCGCAAAACAGGAGTTGCTATTTTGTGATTTTGCTTCCTCTTTTTGACTAGATTCGTAAAAGAATATCGTAAAACCAATTAGTTCAGTGTCTTTGTATTGTTGTCTTATGTCTTTAACGACTGATTTTAGTGTCTCAGTATCATTTTTAGAGACAACAAAGAATCTTTGATAATTCAATCCTGGTTTGGTTGAAACGATTTCATAATCTGCTTGTTTTTTTGGTAATTCTTTGAATTCACCATTTATCTTGAATTTTTCTTCTTCAACTTCAGGATCGGTCCAAAGTATTGATGTTGTAATTACGTTAGGTGCAAGATTTTCAACCAAAATCGTATCTCCGGTTAAGTGATTGGAAGAAGTATCTAAAAATTCGATGCTGATATCACCATTAAAAACTTTTTCGGAAGTGTTATGAACAGTGACAACTACTTTTTGTTTATCGTCTTTAAAAACATCTTGATAATCGAATTTTACTTTTATTTTTTCTAATTGATCATTTTTAGAAGTCTCCGATTTGTTTTCTTCAATATCACCCTGACTTTCTGGGGTAGATGCTGCAGTTTTCTTAGTTACTTTTTTAGAGGACTCCTGGGATAAGTTTGTTGTAGGTTCATTATCATGGGAATTTGAAACTGAATAAATAATGATACCCAAGAGAAACAATACTGCTACAGAAGTCCACAATTTCCACGATTTAAAAGGATTTTTGGAATCATTCTGGACTATATGAATATCCAATGGCGTATGGTTTTGTAAGAATTTTAATACCTCTCCACCTTCCACAAGTATAGTGATTTCTTTCTTTTGATCAAAATTAAATTTACTTTTTATTTTTCCGATTTTAATTTCAACTGTTCTATAATCACTCCATTCAATGTTGTCAATCTCTTCTAAATGAGTATCATCAACAAGCTCAAATATCTTTGCACCTTTATCATTCATACAAATATATGTAAATGGCTTTCCTTTAACGTAACTACTGGCAAACAAATCCAAATTTTCTTTATGAAACTTGTATATTGCGGATGCTTTTTTGAAAGCGAGGTCATATCTGTTCAAATAAAAAAACTCCTTTCATTTGACCATTAATTTAAATGGATGGTCCATAGAACCATGGCAAAAAAAAATCATTCTATCTACAAAAACCTCTCCATCTCAAACGGAATCCCGTTTTCGCGCAAAATATCATATTTTGTTTCATAATCTTCTAAATTTTTATCATATAAAAGTAACCTAACAGCAAAAAAATTAGCTTGTGTCTCTATTTTATCTTTCGAAATTAATGTGTTTTTACTTAAAAACGGCGTGTTTTCGTTTGGATGTAAAATGGCGTGCCCTAATTCGTGGGCGCATACAAATTTTTTTAATTGGTCATTAATATCATTATTAATGCTAATCACCTGATGGCGAACATTTTTCATATAGAACCCCAATGTTTGACCAAGAGGAAAATATCTAATAATGATATTTCTGTTTTTCGCAATTTCAAAAGGATTATTTGTCCGGTGCTTTTTAATCTCTCTATCTAATGTCCGTATAATCCAATTCAAGAAACTCACTCCTAATCTTTACGGTATTTTTTTGGAGTGAATTTTTGTTTTGCAAGTTGTTTGGTTAGTCTTAGGTTGCTTTCGATCGCTGCCTTAACCAATTCTTTTGTTTCCTCGTCCATTGGCTCACCGTCAAAGGCTAGAGCTGTATCTGAATCCATGCTTTCGAGTATTTTTTCTAGTTGTTTTGCGATATCTCGCTCTTCTTTTTCTGTTAGTTCTGGAAGCTTTGAATCCCAATCAGATTTTTTGTTTTCAGATCTTCCTAATAGGTAATCGGTTGACACTTCAAAAAAGTCTGCTATTTTTTGGAGAGTGTCAAAGTCGGGCTGACGTTTCCCTTGCTCATAATTTGCTAATTGTCCTCTTGAAAATCCCAGTCTATCAGCTAATTCATATTGACTTATCCCCATTTTCTTTCTTAAAGATGCTAATCTTTCCCCGAACATAAGGACACCTCCTTCTGAATTTATTATAAGAAACAATTAGTTTCCACTCAAAATAAAATTATATATAGACACAAAAAGTTTCTAAAATATATTGACAGAAACGATTTGTTTCTGATATATTTTAATTAACACAAGGAAACGAAACGTTTCTAAAAAGAGAGGTGATAAACTTGGTTAGAAAAAAACTTATTGAATACCGTGGTACAAAATCAAGACAAGAAGTTGCAAAGGATTTAAATATTACTCCTCAAATGCTTGGTATGATCGAAAGAGGGGATAGAAATCCTTCGCTCAGTTTAGCAAAAAAGATAGCTGATTATTATAACACTTCTGTTGATGAAATTTTTTTTAATAAAAATAGAAACGTTTCGTGTCTAGATGCTGATTCCAAGGAGGCGATCTGATGAAAGTCATAGTCGTAAAAGGCGAAAACTTTGAAAAAGTCGTCAAAGAAGCGCAAAACCATTTTTTTGATTTCTTGACACAATACACAAAAGAAAAGGAGGCGATCTGATGAATCAACCCTCAGAAGAAACAAAAAGAAAAATGGTCGAGTTCTTCATGAGAACTTCGGTTCCAAGAATCCTTGCTGATATGAAAAAGCAAGAACAAGAACAAAAAGAAAAGGAGGCGTCTTGATGAATCAGCTAGTTTTCATCGAAAACAACAAAGTTGTTACAGACAGTCTTACAGTTGCTGAAGTTTTTAATAAAAGACATTCAGATGTTATTCGTGACGTTGAAACTCAAATTAATAAACTACATGAAGCTGGTGAACAAGAATTTGGAAAACGCAACTTTGCGTTATCCTCTTATCAATCCGGAACAAGAGAATATAAAAAATACAATCTTACTGAAGATGCTTTTACTCTTGTTGCTATGGCTTATACAACACCAGAAGCTATGAAGATGAAAGTAAAATTCATTCAAGAGTTTAAGAGAATGCGAGAGCATATTGAGCAGCACAAAGTAAAAGTTCTTGATGAAAGAACAGCTTTAATACAATCTCTTAAACTTACAGCTGAAACTGCTGAAAGAACAGATCAACTTGAGAAAGTTGTTAACCAGCAAAGCCGAAAGATACTCGAAATCGAAAATAAGGTAGAAGAACAAATCACTTTAGACCACGGAGAACAGCGCCGACTACAAAAAGCAGTTGCTTCTAAAGTTTATGAATTATCGGATGATCCAAAAGAACGATCACGTTTATTCCGTGAAATCTATCGAGAAATAAAAGACCGTTTCGCAGTTGCAAGTTACAAAGACGTGAAACGGAAAGAACTTCAAGCGGCATTGAATTATATCGAAAACTGGGTGCCGAGAAAAGTTTCATGATTATCTTAACTCTTATTCGTGTATAGAAAAATATACCAATTAATACAGAAACAGAAGGGGGAATTCATTTGCAAGCGCAATATGTCGGTGAAGCCGTCGGTCGGCTTCTTGAAGATGAAGATATTCCAGGTGTTCAGCTGGCATGGGATTTGAACATATCTGAGCAACTGGTTTCCCATTACAAAAACAATCGACGAAAGATGCAACCAGACATAGCAGAACATTCAATAAGAAAACTAGATAACCCTTTTTACATCATGGAGATACTACATAAATTCTCGGATCATTGTTCACCACCGGTGTTTCGAGGGAAGTCAGTAGAAGAACATCGATTAGCCTTTGAGGAAGTGACAATAACAGAGGCTTATGAAGCAATCAAAACCCTTGAGGAAGTAAGTCTTGTTAAGTCACCAGCACTTGTGACACCGGAAGAAAGGCAACGTATCAAAGATACAATAGGAGAGTTGTTAGATGTTGAAGCCTGGGCGAGGAATTTAGCAGCAATTCTTTGCTCAGAGTACAAAATATCATGGAAAGAAGCATATAAAAACAGGATACCAACTTGGAAAGCGAAGGGGTGGCTAGATTGAACAGTTACGAAAAACGGTATTACTCAGAAATGGCAAAAGAGATGCAGTGTGTCAGAGATTTGATGATTGAGGTTGAAGGAAAGATGATCGACCAAGACTATGATACTGCTATCAAACGTTGTTACGACATGATTCGATCATTAGAGACTATGAAAAAAATTCATACGGAAAAACAATTCTTGGATGCATTAGTATCAGCGGGGTTTAAGGTCTTAGGAGGCATGAAATGATCGAGATATTAACTGTATGGGGATTGTTATTCATAGCAGGTGCATCAATGATAATTTGGAAAGAAATAGAAAAATAAAAAAGCAGCAAGCAAAAGCTTACTGCAAACATAATCAATCGGTAATTTCAGTATATCACAAGTCGAAACAGAGGAGCAATCCTCTGTCCGCCGGAATTAGCCTACCGGCGCTGATGAGACAGGCTGGGCAGGAAGGAGGAATTGGAACATGAAAAATGGACATGATTTGCGACTTGAAAAATTTTTCGCTGACATGGAAGAACTAGACGAAGAACTTCTTGAAGAAGAAATCGAAGCATTTAGCTTAGAGGCAATAAACGAAATAAGAAGCAGATCACTTCAACCAACTAAATAAGCCGAAACGCGATATCTGTTTTCAATTTTTTGTACATGAGGGCAATTGTTGCCCTTGTCAATATGGTCGGGAAGATAAACCCCCTATTCCGCACATCTCCCACTCCCCACTTCCTGGCCATATTGATGCGGGCAACTGCATCAGGGTAGTGGCGGAATAGTAGACGCAGGGGAGGTCCGGTTAGCCAGCTGGCCCCGCGTGAAGCAACGCGTGCAGGGTGCAAATCCCTGCCTACCCTTAAAACCATCAGAAAGGGGTGAATTGAATGGACAAAAACGTGAAACATATTGCGTACTACACAAGAAAAGTTGCAGAACAAGGCGCAATACATCCTGCCAAAAGAGATGGACGATGGTTTCATCGTCACAAAAGACTTTTGAATTACAAGAAAGCCTTACACGCGAGAATTTCAAAGGAGGTCTAAATATGTTAGAACATCCAGCGATCACGAGAACTATGAAATACGGCTATCCTGAGCCGGAACGGAAAGTGAAAACAGACCGTTACGGTACTCCGATTGAGGGAGAAAAGACTTTCATGGATTGGAACCGATTTGAAGAAGTCCACGCTGACAATCTTACTGAATACTTACATGATGTTTACGGTCTAGATATTGATGAAATATAAAAAAACTCACTTTGGCGAGTGAGTTCAATGTCAAAAAATATGTTGTTACTTACAGTATATCGGTACACTGATCAATTTTCAATAGGAGGGATTGACAATGAATAGTTTGCAAGAATTCGAGTTAAATGAATGGGAAACGGAGCAGGAGAAAGAAAAACAACGTTTTCAGATAACTGGGATCGACAGTCTCAATTGGGCATTTAGAAAATTAGCTGCATACAAAGCGAAGGAAAATGAAATCACTGAATTAGCCAAAGCTGAACGTGAGCGCATCGATCGCTGGGAGGAAGAACAAAAGAAATCTATTCAGCAAAACATTGAATTTTTTGAGCAACTCATTTCTGAGTATCATGCGAAGGTTTTGCAAGATGATCCTAAAGCCAAAACATTGAGTACTCCATACGGCAAGTCAAAAGCAAGGAAAACGAAAGCACAGCCGGAAAAAGCAGACGAAAAAGCAATCTTGCAGCATGTAATTGACAACAAAATGGATGAATATATCAAGCCATCGCTGAAATGGGCTGATTTGAAAAAGACCTTGCAAGTCGCAGAAGTGAACGGAAAACAAGTTGTTGTTGATGAAAACGGTCAAATTGTTCCTGGTGTTGAGGTAAAACCAGAAACGATCACTTACAAAACGGAGGTTGAATGATATGGCTGAAAATGCACTTCAAAACCAAAACCAAGTCAATTCTTTGTCAATTATAGATTCTGTTGATTTAGGAGAAGTTAAAACAACGCTTTCTAAGATCAATCAATTTCAAATGGTGATTCAAAATACGCTCAAAAAAGATCATGATTACGGCATTATTCCTGGTACGCCAAAACCGACATTATTCAAGCCAGGTGCAGAAAAAATACTGATGTTGTTCGGTGTTACAAGTGAATATGAAGTTATCGAGAAAGTGCAAGATTATGAAAATGGCTTCTTTGCATTCACCGTTAAATGCCTTATTTACAAAAACGGCATTAAGATCACCGAGGGAGTAGGGCATTGTAATACAAGAGAGCCAAAATATTACAAAAAGAAAGACGGTACGCTTCAGGATCCGTATGGATACGCAAATACCGTTTTAAAAATGGCAAAAAAACGTGCACAAGTAGATGCAACCTTAACACTTGCTAGCCTTTCGGAAGTATTCACCCAAGACATTGAGGATATGCAGGAATTTGCGCAAACAGAGCAAGTGGAAACGATGACCGCACAGGATGCGGCGGCTATTAAACTGACATTCGGCAAACATAAAGGAAAAACACTGAAAGAAATCTACAAAACGCATCCAGATTATTTGCAATGGCTTGTTAAACAAGACCGAACTGATCCAGTTATCAAAAAAGGTATTGAGTTAATGTTTGAAGCTGTGAAGCAACAAGAGCAAAACAAACATGTACAACAACAAGAACAGACACAAAATGAGAAGCCTAAGGAAGAAAATAAAGTTGCAGAAATGCTGGAAGGGGAAGAAATAGAAATAAATGAAGATGAACTTCCATTCGATTGAGTGAAAGCTCATGAAGTGTATTGTTGACATTCCAGATTGCTATGTCTGGATGACGGAAGGTGCGAGAAATCGCCCTTCCATCTTTAAACGATATGTGAAGGGGTATTTATCAAAAGTTCATCCGGAATTGGAATTAGTGCGGATTGAGGGCATGAAGGCGGTATGTAGGAAAAAGTAAGGAGTGATCGGGGCTATGGAAAACAAAATACAAGCATCGGGGTTTGTTATCCAGCCCCGATTGCAATTCAAAAATATTAAAGACAAAATGCTCTATCAGTTGTTTTTAGATTTAGCAAATTTTAAAGACGATAACCTTTGTAAAAGAGGGCAGTTGGTCACATCTTCATTAAAACTTTCCGATGAAACTGGTTGGTCAAGAGGTGAAATAAGAGGTTCTATTAAGAGATTAGAAGATGATGGATACATTAAATCTGAGCCTTTTAAAAAAAATAAAGGGTTAATCATTACAATTATAGGTTATGACGATTTCCAAAAATTAGGTAACTATAACTCGAAAATTAACCAACTCTATAACCAACAGGATAACCAACATGACAGCCAACAAGATAACCAACAGACAGAATCTTCAAACCCTTGCGACAGTAAGGAGGAACGCACTTTGAAAGAAGAAATTAACCAACATGACAGCCAACATGATAACCAACAGAATAACCAACTCAATAACCATACTATAACAACATATATAAACAGCATTAATAACATCAATAAAACATTAAAAGAATATATCGTCGAAGCTCCGGTAAAAAACAAAAATTTGAGTTCTACCCAAGACATTGAAATCTTTGTTGATTTCGCTTTGCGAACCAACTCCCTTCCACATGGTGTTAATAAAAAGATTCTTGTCTCGTATTTCGATTGTATTCGTCTTACAAGGCAAACGTGCACTATATCAGCCAATATCTTGGTGAAATTCATAGAGAAAATCCGAAAGTACTCTGTCAACCAGATTCATTTTGCGCTTTGGAAACACATCGAGCAACATGATGATAAGCGAGAATCGTACACTCTAGGTATTCTTAGAAACACCAATGAACACGAGGCTAGAAGGGGGCTTATCAAGCTGAAAAACAAAGGCGGTGTATTAGAACATGCAGCAGGTGACGAAAATACTCAATACGAATATCCATTCTAAAATTCTAGCGAAATATTGTTGTTTGGGATGCCGGAAGGAAGTCTGGGTGATGGAAGCGACGATTCCTTTTGGCCCTCAGAAAGGGAAATTGATCAGGAAAAAACATGGTTGTGACTGCGAACTGATAAAAGATGTGAAACATGAACTTAAAGTAGCCAAAAAAGCCAGGCTGAAACGGATTTTTGATGAAAATAGCTTAATAAACGAATCTCTTAAACAAGCTACTTTCGAAAACTTTGAGCCAAATGAATTTGGACAAGCTTTACAAAAAGCAAAACAGTTTGTCGAGGAATTTGATTTGAGAAATCCTAAAAACTTGTTTTTTCAAGGTTCATTCGGAACGGGAAAAAGTCATTTGTCTGTCTCGATAGCAAAAGCATTGCAGGAAAAAGGATATGCAACAATATTCATTTCCACTCCTAAGCTTCTGACAAAAATAAGAAACACATATAACAAGAACAGTGAACTAGGCGAAGAAAAAATCATCAATGCAATAGCAGAAGCTGACTTGGTAGTGTTTGACGATATCGGGGCAGAGGGCGAGTATTCGGGCTGGTCTGTACAAAAATTGTTTGAGGTCATAGATCAAAGGGCAGGCAAGCACAATATTTACACTACTAACCTTACATCAGCAGAATTTGAAGCAACAAAAGACATGCAACGAATCTTTTCCCGAATGATGATGAACAGTGAACCAATCATTATGAACGGTACGGATTACAGAAAACGGAAGTTTTTGAAAGGAGAAAAGAAAAGTGTGTAAACACTGCAACGGATTAGGCCGGACATATACAGAGATGTTTCCCGGCGTATGGAAGATACAGCCTTGTACATGCAGAGCAAACAGCACTTTTGATGAACGGATGAAGCGAAACAGAAGGAGGATTGAAAAAGCGTATGAACGGTTTGGCATCAGAAGCAAAAGCTGTTGCGGGGATTGAAAATCGGTATATGACGGAATGCAGGAACGGCATTTATATAGCTTGCGAAAACCTCAATTTTGTTTGGGATTCGAAAGAAGTGCAGGAATTTGACCGGCTTTGGAAAGAGCTGAAAAAGGATGGAAAAACATCGTTTGAGATCGTGCAAGAACTTGCTGAACATTTTGAGCGTGATCCAGACGAAGTGGCGATATTAGCGATTTGCCGAGGAAGAAGAGGGAGGATTTAGGAGGTGGATGTTGTGGGTTTTGTAACGAGGTTAAAAGTAGGAGACTGGGTGAAAGTTAAAAGCGGAGGGAAATACATTTTCGGATATATTGCTTATATTTCTAAGAATCGAAAGGAAGCTCAAATTCGAAAAGTTTACTCCATCCGCAAAGGCAAAAGATTTTATTACAACCCTAAAAATAACTTAGGGACATTCGAAACATATAGGCTCATAAAGCTTGAACAAAAGCTTTATCAAGAAGATTTACAGATATTGATCGACATTGCGATTGATTCGAATGATCGCGAATGGTTCTTAGAGTTAACAAAGAGAATGGAGGGTATTAAACGCAATGGCAGCGAAAGAAGCGGTAGAAAAGCGAAAGAAGTATCTAATTGATTGGTTGATCAATCACGAAATTTACGAGGCGGAAGATGGTCGGCAATTGTACGAGCTCTCACTTGGAGAACTTGAACACATGTATATAGCAGAGAGAATCAAGATCGGAAGGGAGATGTCGAAAATTGATTGAGAAGGTCTGGTTGAGTCAGGAGTTGAAGCGGCAAATTCTCATCCGTCAGTTAATCGATCTCGGTATACATGAACATCAAGGGCAATCCATCTATGACTTGGATTACTATACTTTGAAACATATTCTCGCAACTCAAAAGGCGGTGCAATCGTGAAAACATACACTATGACTTATGCGTTTTTTGCAATGCTTAGCGTTTTTACTGGTTTGGTAATAGGTTTTTTGATCGGAATATTGTTTTAGGAGGATGAACGATGAATCTATCAAAGTTGTTTGAGCTGCAGCGCCAGCTTGACGCTCACATCGAAAAAGAGCATCCGCGACAAGAGGGTGAAGATCGGCTGGCGAAGAAAATTCTTTCGTTGATGGTGGAGCTTGGGGAGTTGGCAAATGAGGCTAGATTTTTCAAGTTTTGGTCAAATGATCAAGAACCTAGAACTAAAGTTGAGGTGATTTGCTCAACTTGTGATGGAAGCGGGGACGAAAACTGGCCATCAAGTCGAGAGTATCTGCTAGAAGGGCAAACAGGTTTGGAATATTCAAAGTGTGAGGATTGTAATGGAACAGGTACTTTAGGATACAAAAACCCTCTTCTTGAAGAATACGTGGACTGCTTGCATTTCATTTTGTCGATTGGGAATGAATTTGGATATAAAGCCGAGTATTTATACGTTTGGGATGAGGAATTGGAAGGCGAAACAGTGGATGTGTTTATAGAACTGATGTATTGGGTTAGCCAGATTAGTTCTAACGATAAATTTAAGAGAAGAGCAGCGTTTAGAACGGTATGCTATATCTTTTTCAATTTGGGTGAACGTCTTGGATTCACCTGGGATCAAGTTGAACAAGCCTATTTGGAGAAAAATGCCGTCAATCACCAGCGCCAGGAGAGTGGATACTGATGGCACAAGCCAAATATAAGTCCAAGAAAGTTGAAATTGATGGTCATGTGTTTGATAGCAAAATCGAAGCAAAATATTATGAGCAATTGAAATGGTTACAGAATAACAAGCAAATATTGTTTTTTCGATTACAGCCAAGGTATTTGCTCCAAGAAGCATTTGAAAAAGATGGAAAGTCTTATAGAAAAATAGAGTATATCGCGGATTTTGAAGTGCATCATCTGGATGGAAGTATTGAAGTAGTTGATGTGAAAGGGATTGAAACCGAAGCTTTCAAGATTAAGAGAAAGTTATTTGAGAAAAAATATCCCCACAAACTCAGATTGATTACATATGTCAAAAAATACGGGGGTTGGATTGAATTGGATGAATTGAAAAAGCGGAGAAAACAGACCAAGAAGGTGAGTAAATGAAGGTAAGGGCCCATGAAATTAAACGTGCTTTAGGTAAAAAACATCATGAAGATTTCTTTCTTACTGAAGTAAAAAATGGTTCGACATGGACGAATGCTGAATTAGCAATTATTGATGCATTAGCAATCAAAAAGAGTTGGACAAAGCCTTGTATTACAGGTTACGAAATTAAGGTTTCGAGACAGGATTTTCTTAACGACGATAAGTGGCCAGTCTATATGAATTATTGTCATAGATTCTATTTTGCTTGTCCGACTGGTCTGATACAGCCGGAAGAACTACCAGAGGATGTTGGTTTAGTTTGGTTCAACCCAGAAAAGCAATCCCTTTATACTAAGAAAAAGTCAAAATTTAAAAACATAGAAATGCCGACTGATATGTTTTACTACATCATTTTGAGTCGGCTTGAAAATGAGAAACATCCTTTCTTTAGCAGCCAAAGAGAATACTTTGAGCAATATGTTGAAGACAAGATTTCAAGAAGCCAGTTAGGTCTGAAAGTCTCTTCTAAAATGGCAAAAGAACTTAAAGAATTAGAGTACAAAATCGCACGTTTGGAAAGAGAAAAAGAAATGTTTGAAAGAGACAAAAAACTGTTTGAAGAAGTCAGAGAAATTATGAGAAAACATGGGCTGCGAGTGAATAAATGGGAATTGGCACGTGAATTGGATCATGCTTTATCAACTTCTGTTCCTCCTCAATTTATAGAAACATTGCAAACTATCCAAAACGCAAGTAAGAGACTATCAGATCTTGTCCAAAAGGCTTAGGGGGTATTAATGATGCAAAACGTCTTGATCGCAGACGACCGGCCGAAGTGGATGAAGGAAGAAGACAGGGTTATGACTTGCATGCTGCGCTGCAGTTTTTACAGAAGGTGCTCAAGCCGGTTCGGGATGGACTGCAAGAGGTTGGGCGGTAGCGAGATTCCAAAGATTCGGGGGTGATTCAAATTGTGTGGAAAGGGAAATTAAAATGCCGAAAGTTTTTAGAATGAATGATTTTGATTGGGTCGCAGCAAACAATTTAAAAGAAGCAGTTGAATGGTACAACAATTTTACAAGTGATGATGAGGTAGAAGAACGGTTTGTCGAAGAAGTGGAAGATTTAACAAATTTTTACGTTACAGTTGACCGTTATGGAAACGAAGAGTTTGAAGAAGATTACCTTGAAAATGAAGAAGATACTACTATGAGTGTTCCAGCTGACGAATTATTAGAAAAAGAATGGAAAGGCAAACCATATTTATTTTGTTCCACTGAGTATTAATTCAGATTTTGCGAAGCACTGACAAGAAATGAGGTGATCCAATGGGCAGCACACTCCGCAAACTGAAACGGGAGAAGAAACATGCTTCTCCCTTAGATCCAAAACTGATGGAAGCTTGGAATAAAGGTTTTTATGCCGGAAGCAAGCAGCAAATGAAACAAGACACAGAAATCATGATGGAATGGCTTGGGAGGATTGAGGAAATCCCGGGGATCGGTCCGAAAATGGCGTGGAAAATACGTGAGCATTATTTGGAGTTTATGAGGGAAAAGAGGGAACGGGATGAGAGAGATTAAGTTTCGTGGAAAAAGTGTTTATGACGATTCTTGGCTTTACGGAAACTTGGTAATACATGATGATGCAGCTTACATTGTTAATTTCAATGATTACGGAAATGACGATTGGTATGAAATTGATATAGAAACAGTTGGGGAGTACACAGGATTAAAAGACCGTAACGGAACAGAGATTTATGAAGGTGATATTGTTCGCGTATATGGTGGCGAATATTGGTATGGTTGTTGGGAATTAGATATAAGAGGAGAAGTTGTATTTGATGTATTTTCTTTCGGTGTTAAATCAAAAGATAGATTCTATCCGTTTAATTATGCATTCGAACCATACGACCACAAAATTAAGGTTATCGGCAATATTTTTCAGGACGGTGATTTGTTGCGTGATAGTCAGAGTCCAGAAACCAATTGAGTTCATAAACAAATGTAATTGTATTGTAGATTATTCTGATTTAGAAAAAGCAATTCTTTGGTACACAAATAAACCAGTTACAAGATTAAAAACAATTTACCTACATGGGCAGTATCCAGCAGTGAGTATACACAAAGAAAAAATTCACGTCCATAGATTGCTGATGATGTATTGGGAACAAAGGAAGTTAAGGTCAGAAGAATATGTTCATCATAAGGATGAAAACAAACTAAATGCCCTGCGAGAAAATCTTGAAATACGATATGTGTCAGATCATCAAAGTTTACACAATAAAGGTAAAAAACTTACTGAATCTCATAAAAATAAAATTTCTAACGCAAATAGAAAGAGAAAAGGAATGAAATTTAAAAAGCGTAGAAATATTCCTTTGGATGAACTAAGAATACTTCTTGACAAAGGGTGGAGTGTGAACAAAATAGCAAAGCACTTCAATGTAGATTGGTCAACAATCAGAAATAGAATTTACGAAAACCCGGAATTGTTGGAGGTGCAGCATGACTGAAAAAGAACTAATGAACGAAGCTTATGAGTGGCGAAAACATATAAAGAATTTAGTAACTGCAACTGATGATGAGTTATATCATAAACGTTCAAAAGTATTTGATTGGCTTATTGAACAGGTAGAAAAGATTGAACGATATGAGAACGCAATAAAAGAATGCATCGAACGGATGAATGAGGGCGGTCCAGGTACGAGAAGTTTTATTTACGAAAAATTGACCGAAGTGATGGAGAGATCGGAATGAACCTTAGAGAGATTGATCGGCCGTGTTATTAAGTGAAAGGAGTTGATAGCGAATGAAATTATTTTTAGTTAGTGCTGTATGTGATGACGGCGATCATTCGGAACTTGTTGTCGCTGAAAACGACGAAATCGCAAAAGAAAGAGTTTTACAGCGATTAGATGATTACGGAGAATGTGTTTACATTTGTTTAGCGTCAAAAGTGTCTGAAGTAGATGGTTATAAAATCGAGTTGATAAAGGACGAATGAGCTTGGTTTCGTTTCATCATTAATGATTTAAGAAGAAGTGAAAATCCACTATCTTTCAAAAGAGGAACTTGAACGGCTCAGGACTGGATGGAAGTGCGATCTTTCCGATCGACCGAAAAGGATTGGTGTTGTGGATTGGAAGTGGAGAAACGGAAGAAAGAAAGTAGTTGATCGATAAAGAAAAAACGCCGAGATCTCTCCCGGCAAAACTTGTGGGCTTAATAAAAGTATACTACACGGGAGGGATTCCGGTGAATATCAACATAGAAAAAATGACGGCTGAGATTAGCCTTTTAGAAAATGCTGTTTATAGAGTGATAGATGGAAAGCTGGAGAAAGTAGATGTTCCGGGGAATGGATTTGGAAAGCAGATCATCAATTGGCAGAATGGTAAGCCGATTTATTACGAGATTAGTTATACGAAAAAATGACACTAGGAGGGAAAGAGATGAAATATGGGATTTTTTTAGATGGATTGTTACTTGAAAAGTTTGACACTCCTGAAGAAGCGTATGATTCAGCAAAATTTGCCTATGAAAAAACAGGATTATTTCATGAAGTTAGAACAGTTCATCCATTAGCGAAAACAATTAACGATTGATGAACAATATGAGTCAAAAATTTAATAACTGCTACTGGAACAACCAGGGCACTGATCACGCATTAGCGGGATTAGTGTCCTTTTTTGTTTGAAAGGAGATGATGAAATGACTAAAACATCGAAAAAAGACCACCGTATGAAGCCACAGAAGCGCCATTCAGAGCGTTTAACTGAATCCGAGATAAAAGACCTTATGGGAATGAATATGCCCGTATATCGGCGAGGAAAAGGCGGAGCTTTAAGACAACGATAGGGGG
>Ga0207866_1001996_pt1 | contig 16375 bp, 22 predicted proteins | sample HigsolmetaAR203D_FD_184835 | JGI IMG/M metagenome (GOLD analysis project Ga0207866, IMG submission 184835) | Ionic liquid and high solid enriched microbial communities from the Joint BioEnergy Institute, USA - AR20-3-D (SPAdes) (version 2) ...
TTTTTGCGGCCAACTGGAATAAAGTCCTGGATGATATTCATTTCTGCTCACCCTTTCCTCGCAGCACCTCAACCGCCTGTCGGAGAACAGGCGGGATCGGCACACCCAGCTGACCGGCATTTTCGATCACGGAAAGCAGTTCGTTTGCCAGAAAGAAGAATATCGCCGCGTCCCGGAACAGGTGTGCATCGCCTAGCGCACGATCAACCAAATGAGCGGCGGCGACAATGGCAAATATACCGACCTTTTTCGCAATCCCCCACATGCCAACCTCGGAATTGAGTCTACCTTCCCGAGCGGCAGCCGCGACGCCGGAAACATAATCCAGTACAACAAACGTTAGTAAGATCGATAGCAACGATGACCACCCCCCAAACAAATAAGAGGCGGCCGCGCCCCCTACAGCTACGATGGTTTTCGTTACGTTTTCCACAGTAACACCTCCAATAATGAAGGCCCCGCTTATGCGGAGCCCGGTATATCAACCTCAAGCGTACACGGCTCACAACCAAAATCAGCATATACAAAAATCCGGTGTTTTCCGGGCGGCAGATTCAGCGCCACCGTTTTCGAAAATTCCACTGGGTCTCCGTCGTCCACGCTGTATAGCACCGGCCTGCCATCCTCGACTACCTGACCATGCCACTCGGTCCCCTCGATAATTGGGCGCCGGTATTCGGCGGTCAGCACGCCATCCTGATATGATGCGTGGATGCGCAGGGCCCATGTATAATACGTTCGGACGATTGCAGTTTGGGTCGAGGTGTTTACTTCCTTTACCGCTAAAATGGCTCCCCCATCTATTTCAAACATATATGACCCTCCTTACTTTAGTAAATATGCGACTTTTGTGTGCACCTGACTGGAGCCACTGGAGCCAGCTGATTTATGCGTCACTAAAAGCGAGTTGTTAAATTTAGCCATAAGTTCAATTCCAGTAGACCCGCCACTCGTAGACGCAAAAGCATTAATGGGGTCAATTAATGTCATGCCATCCAAAACAACCTTAACGCGCCCGTCATAGACTGAAGTTCCACTCAATGATTGATTTATGGAGACCAATATCCCAGAACCTGAAATCGACACTAACGTTGTCTCTATAGTGCCGGTTGTTGAACCTTGAACGAATCCTGGAGTCATAGAAGAAAAGTCCGTTCCCACCGGTCGCCACACCCCTCCGTCTTCGTATTCGAGCTGGCCGCTATTCGATCGAAATTTCAGATTGTTGAGTAGCCTCGTGTCGACATAGTTTTTGACCCTGATCGGTGTCATATAGACGTTGTTCGCGCTTCCGGCCTCAGCCTGCGCCTGCGAAGCGATGCCGTAGTCTTGGACGTTTCCGAGACCGACTTGCGCTTTCGTCACGCCGTGCGGATTGTCCGTACGGGAAGCGTGTGCGTCAACCTCCGCCTTCCGCGCCACATCGTCCGCCGCAGCAGGAGCCCCCGTCTTAAAGCGTCCATTCGGGTCGCGTTGCACAATCGTGTTCGGCGTGGCCGTGCTCGTGGCACCGTGGACGCCGGTTGTGGCGGCCGCGTGTGCGTCAACTTTTGCCTGTGCCCCAGCAGGTGTTTCGGCCCCGATCATCTCCGGAGTGATCTCATCCGGTCCTCCAGCAGCGTGGCGGGCGGAGTGGGTGTTGATATTCTCGATGAAAGCATCATGATCATATGCGGTGAAATATCTTGCGACTTTCGCCCCAACGCTCCATGCCTTTGCGACTCCCTGAAATCCCCGCGTGACACCGGTCAGGTCGTTTCCCGACACACCCGTATACAAAATCGTTTCCGCGTCCTCACCGTTCCCAATCGTGGCCAGATTGGGAGCAGCTGGTAGTTTTGATGCATCCAATACAGATATAGATGTGTCCGTGTCGCTAATGGCCTGTGTCAATTCTGTCTGCGGGGAATTGACTTTGCCGGGATACATGGTTTGCTGTGCCATAGTATGCCTCCTTACTCCTTGCGGTAATATATGTTATACTGTGGTTAAAAAAGGAGTTGATCTCATGAGAAAGACTGTACTTGCTTTGGCGCTCGGCCTTCTGCTAGGATCGGCCGGAACTTCCGTCGCCGCCACGTCCGAGACTATACAAGCGACCGTTGCAAAGCTGCGATTCGTCGTCAACGGCGAGGAGCGAGAGCTCCGGACTGATCCGCTCGTCGTCGACGGCACATCCTACTTGCCGGTGCGTGAAGTTGCTAATCTGCTCGGATACGATGTGACGTACCGGGCGGACAGTCGGACTGTCGAGTTTCTCGGCCCCACCAATAATGCACAGAAAGGAGCGTCCAGTGTGACCGAATGGATCAGCCTGCGGGATTTGGGCGAGCAATACAACCTCATGATTCGGCAGACCACCGAGGATGGTAAGGTGTACGGTATATTTCGCGGTGACGACATCGTGTTGACCATCCTATACGACAACAAAGCGCTGTCCGCATCCGCATCGACTCCTACAGGTGAGTCGGTTGGGGCGACAGTCGAGAACAGCCGCGTCCTCCTTAACCTAAATGACCTGAAAGCGGCCGGAATCATTCAATAGTTCCCGCCGCCCCGCGACTGCACAAAAATCTGTGTCAGGACCGTGGCCACAATGCGCCCAAGTGAATTGGGCGCTATTTCTATTGTGTGCCACGTTCCGCGCTGAATCCGTCCTCCCGCGTCCTTTGCCAGATATGGGGTGATGTCCACCTCATCCGCGCTTGTTCCCAATCCCGGAACAACATTCCCGTCCACCCGCACCGTAAGCGTGGTGGGTGTTGGCCCCTCGAAGATCCCATACTCAATACCATGCGTATGTGCCGGAATTGTGTGAGTGTGATCCATGCCATGCGTATGATCCGGGATCACGACGACATGCACATGGTCCGGGATCGTCACGAGATGCGCATGGTCCGGGATCGTCACGAGATGCGTGTGATCTGAAACAGTATGCGTATGGCTGACGCTATACATGCTGTGGGCGTGTCCACTTGATTGCGACCAGACCACATATCCGCCGCCTGCAACAGCGAGCTGCGTTCCGGGAGGAATCCCGTGGTCGTGCTCTCCCGCAAAATTCATGAAGTCTCCGGGTAACGATTGAGCCGGACTCAGCGTCCACACGCCCGGCGCTGACGTCTGCCCGCCGCCCGCCGCCGTAGTCGTGGACGTCCCACCGCCCGCCGCCGTAGTCGTGGACGTCCCACCGCCCGCCGCCGTAGTCGTCGATGCTCCGCCACCAGCCGCCGTCGTGGACGTACTGCTTGGGCCGCTGGTGGTCGCCGGCGCGGCCTCGATAGCGCGCTCGTAACTCCGAAACGGCTCGACCCTGAACGATAGCCGCACCTTGTTAATCCTGACTGCTTCCTCCGGAATATAAAACCTCAATATCGCCGGATGGTCCGGATCGCAGTTGTCCGCGAAGTCGTGGCTATCGAAGTTCGTGGCACCCTGCGCATACACCTCGTTTGCGTATTGCCGATTGCGCAAATCGGCGATGCTGCCGGCGATGTCCTGCGGCCGGTTGGCGATCTCAATTTCGACATTTCCCGGGGCGCCGATCACATCTTTCTTGCGGACGTTCAGCACCCTGAACGTTACGTCCTCGCCGATCTCCTTGTCAATCACCCGAACCATCGCGCCGGTCCGAAACTTGTCGATCTGATCACGCGTCAGCGCGTACAGCTCCGATGCCTGTACGGTGTACGTCACCCGCGGCTGCTTGAGCTCGTCGAGCAGCGCCTGACAGCGGGCCTTGAGCGTTTCGGGATATTCAAACCGGCGATCCACGAAAACCGTCTGCATCAGGCCGTATTTGGCGATGTATTCCGGCTCCGCGTCCAGATACGGCTTACCGTCATTGATGTCGGCAAAGGTGAGTTGGTTCACACCCTCGCCGTACCCGAGCCCGTATATGCGCGTCACCACGTTCGACGGGTCGATGGTTCGCTCGATTCCCTGCATGTTGACGCCGTACCGGATGACGGCCTGCACCTCATTCGACGGCCGCACCAGGTTGAGTGTCCACGGATAGGACGTGGTGTCCCAAGTCCATTGATACTCGTCGACAAAAGGTTTCGGCACCGAAAACAGCGCACCGAGCAGGTTTTCGTTTTCCCAATTGTACTCAAACTGATGTGCGAATTCGACCGCACCGAGCTGCCACCGCGCCGTCGACTGTTTGGACAAGATGTACTCCAGCACGTCCCGCGTGTACACGCCCAGGTTCCCAATCGTATGGTACTGAAACAAGATGTCGTCCAACAGCGTTCCAAGCACATGCTCGCATTGGTACGTGATCGCGCCGCCGCTGCTGTTTTTTCTGAGCGCACTAGGTAGAATCCGGAAAAGTTCCAACCTTTCCGATTCGTCGAATATCTCGGCAAAATACATCGGCTTGCATTCTGCATTTTTTGGGTCGTCGGCCGGAAGATTGAAAGAAGCCGTCCAGAGTGCATTCATCGGCGTTTCATACTGGATACCAAAAGCGTTCTCCAACATCGCCACTTTTCGCATCTGCAGATCGTAAATCGTCACGTATGATTTCCGCATGCTCTCCCTCCTACACATACCTGTCCCGGAACGTGATCCGCATCCGCACCGTTCGGCCAGACTGGTCGTCGGTGTAGATGATCTCGTTCTCGCCGGTGTTCAGATCAAAAAAGTCGCCCTGCATCGTGTACAAAGCGTTCTGTCCGTTGATCGTAAATTTCAGGCGCTCGTTGTCGACGATGATCTGATCGCCGGGCTTGAATTCGCCGTAAAACTCTATCACGTCAACATGCATACGACCAGCGGAAAATGACACTTCCAGTTTGGCGTCAACCGAAAACTGCCCTGTTCGTTCTCTTGTGCCGGAAAATTCCACTTCTCCGATCGCCTCCAGCACAAAACGGCCAAATTGTTCCCTGAACGCCTCAAAGATCACATCCGTGTACAGGTCGGCTAGGAAAGTAGGGCTAGCCACAACGTTTGCATAAACCGAAACATCGCCGCTCAGATCGACAGTAAAACTGCCGGAAATGTCCAGCGAGTATGGCCGATTGAACGGCAGCTGGTTGAAGCCTCCGATCATGACAGTCTCACGACACCGTTGTTAAGATCGATCACGAACCGGTCGCCGGTCTGGATCGTCCGCGGGCTGTTGAGCGCCGCAAAAGCAATAAGTGCCCCTCCCGTTGCAGCATCCCGGATACCGACATGCGTGATGGTTCCCCAATCCCCTTCTGCGACCGGAAATTCCACCTTCGCGTCGTTCTTGATCGTCTGTTTGCCGCCCTCGAGGGCGGGCGCGCTGAACGTGATTTCCTGCCGCGCGTACCCGTCGCCGTCGACCTCCGTGCCGGTATCGTTTGCGGTCGGATTGGACGTGTACAGCGCAAGATATACCGGGTCGGTGCGAAATTCCGCGTTCAGAATTTCGGCCGCTTTAGCAAAAGAAAAACCCATCATCATCACTCCAATCTGTACTCATTTGTGATGCGGAAATGTGTGATCGTTGTGCTTCCTTCATTCGTCAGAACGATCACCGGGGACGTGCGAATATTTCCGACAGTTTCCACGTTTGCAATATGCGGCGATGTCGTGACCACATTCTCGTAGATTTGTTCCTCGTTCGCGTATGCAAACGGATCAAACGCAGTCAACGGCAGGGAGAAGACACCCGTCCCGATAATCCGCTCAACGTCGAAACTCCCCACCAAGCGGACGTTGAAATGCTGTCCCGGCCGCTCCCGGAAGCGTAGCCGCAGTGTGCGCGGCTTGCCGTAGCTGTCCACGAGGAAGCGAGAAAGCTCCATGACTTTTTGCTGCAGTTCCGCAGCGTCGCGTGTGATAAATGCACAATCTAGCACGATAGAGCGAGTCGACAACTCTGCGCCGAAGTCATACCGCCCGTGCCGCCCGGGTATGGTCAGCGTGCGATCTACCGTTCCCGGAAGCCCCGGACGCCGCGAAGTGCCCCGGACGATGAATCCCAGATCGACATTGGACTTGTCGTTGAGCCAGATCGCCTCATAATTCATCCGCGCACACCTCCCAAACCGCGCTGCGCCTGCTGCGCCATGCTCCAGATTTCCCGCGCCAGTTGCCGGATGTCATCATCGTTCCGGACGATGATCGTCGCGCCGGCGAACAGGCCGTCAAAGTTAATCGATCCCGCAGATGATGCCCCTGCCATTGCTGCACCAGTTGAGTCCAACCCGACACGGACATCAGACGCTGCAGCATTGAGCTGTGCGACCTGTCGCTTAACGTCTCCGACACTGGACTGGATACCGATCGCTAAACCTTCACCGATGTTTTCGCCGTAGCCTTTCATTAACTTGGACGGCGAGGCGATGCCGAAGAATTGTTTGATCGAATCGCCGATGCCCTGCGCGATACTCTTTGCCTTTTCCCACACGGTGTTCGCCATCGATCCAATTCCATCGACCAGGCCCTGCATCATGTCCTTACCAATCTGGCCAAGGTTCAAGTTCTTGAAAAATCCAACGACCCTATTCCAGATGTCTTCTATCCTCTGTTTTGCGCGATTCATTCCGTCTCGGACCGCGTCTCCGACAGCATTAACGCCGTTGCTGACCCATCGCTTGATGTTATCCCAGGCGTCCTTAATCCAGTTGACAATGTTATTCCACACGTCCTTAATGTCATTGCCGAGCTTCTGCCAGCGATTCAGCACCTCGCCTGTCTCCCAATTGACGGAATTCACATGCTCATTGGCCTGTTTCTTTGCTTCATCGACGACTCTCTGGTGCATTTCCTCGGCACGCTTGATTGACTCGTCTCGTTGCCTCTGCGCTTCGGCGATGAGTTTATCCGCTTGTTCTGCCGCGATCTCACCTGTCTCGTCGCGCATGCGGATGATGCTTCTCAGCACGTCGTCATATTGCTCCTCGGCGGCCTTGATCGACTCATCCTTCTGCTTAACACTATTTTTTACGACCTCGGCAGCTTGACGAGCGGTCAGATCATTCGCATTCTCCCGCATACGCTCCAAGATAAGCTTCTGCTCTACTTCGTTCTCGGATAACATCTCGATGCCGGTCTGCAGCATTTGTTGCTGGATTCGGTTGATCTCAGCGGCTTCTTCCTGTGTTAGTCCTCTCTTCTGCTCCGACGCCAGACGCAAGATCTCTTCGATCCGTGCTTGCCCTTCCTCGACGGCTAGTCTTTGATTCTCTTGCGACTGCTGCACATTAGCCAAGATCTCGGCCTGTTCTTCCTCAGTCAACCCTTTCGCACTTGCAAAAAACTCCTGCATCGACGCGATCTCCTCGGCATGACGCTCTTCCATCGATGCGAGGATTTGATCACCCATACCCGCAAACGCGCTGACGATGCTGTCGGCCATCTCTTGCGTGACTGTCCGGCCACTCCAAGCCAGATCATTAAGAGCGACCGTCGCCTGGTCGTTAAGGTCCATAAAAGCACCAACGGCCTGTTGTGTGGATTCGGACACTTCATCGCCGAATCTCTGGATTTCAGGGATTGACTCTTGGCTAAGGTGTTTATATAGTGCGATTCCACCAGCAGTAAGCGCAGCTATTCCCGCCACTGCTAAGGTAATAGGTCCAAGCAGTGTAGCAAACCCTGCTGCCGCACCTCCTGCTGCTGTACCGGCCGCGGCTGTACTTGCAGCTGCAGCGGCACTAACTACCGACATCCTCCCAAAAATCGAAACAATCGATCCGACAGTAGATGTTAGTTTTCCGAGGATAATAAGCAGTGGTCCAATGGCTGCAACAAGTCCTGTGATGGTGATGATCGTTTTTTGTGTGTTTTCATCCAATCCCGCAAACCATCTTGCCGCATTTGCTATCGTGTCAATCAATGGCTGCGCGGCCTTGAGCATATCCATGAGTGCGGGGATCAGAGCCTGACCGAGAGTGATTGCCACGTCCGCAAGCTGATTCTTAAACATACCCAACTTTGATTCAGTCGTGGCGTACCTCTGCGCTACCTCGTTTTGCAGCGCCGTGTTATCTTCCCAGGCTTCTGTCGACGTCTCTATTGCACTACGCAACACATCGGACGCACCTGCGAGACGCAAGAGAGTATCTGACTCCCGGATTCCGGATATGCCCAAATCGTTGAGTATCAGTGTCAGGTTTTCTCCGGCAGCACTGGATGCAGCCAGACCGTCAACAAATGCCTGTAGCGCGGCAGCCGGATCAGCACTAAACGCCTTGGCAAAGTCACTTGCCGACATCCGCGCAACAGAGGCAAACTTGTCCAGATCCTCACCGGCCAGCGAGACGGCTGTCTGCATCTTTTTCAGCGTCGTGCTCATTGCCGTTCCGCCTGCTTCCGCTTCTATGCCAACAGACGACATGGCGGCGGCCAGAGCCATGATCTGCGCTTCGGTCATGCCGATCTGCGCACCTTGGCCTGCGAGCCGCATTCCCATAGCGACGATCTCGGCTTCGGTTGTGGCCAAGCTGTTACCGAGTGCAACGACCGAGCTGCCGAGCCGGTCAAAGTCCTGCTGACTCATTCCGACGATGTTCGCAAACCGCGCAAACTGCGTCGCGCCTTCCTCGGCGGTGAGGTTCGTCGCTTCGCCGAGGCCGATCATCGTCTCGGTAAATTTTAGGATGTTGTCCGTCTCGATGCCGAGCTGACCGGCCGCTTCCGCCACTGCCGCGATGTCTGTCGCTGCTGCCGGCATGCGTTTTGACATTTCACGGATGCCCTGTTCGATTTGAGCAAACTCTTCTTCGGTCGCATCGACCGTTTTCCTCACGCCCGCGAACGCCGACTCAAAATCAACGGCAGCTTTCGTGGCGACCGTTCCAATAGCCGCAATCGGAGCCGTGACACCGACGGAGAGTTTTTTACCCGCGTCGGTCATTTTCTCGCCGGCATTTTTCATCTTCTCGCCGGCTTCCTGCATACGCTCTCCGAGTGACTTAACAGCGGGCTCCATGCCCTTCAATTGCGTCTCGAGCTTTTTTAGCTCCTGCTCTGTTTTCGCCACTTCGCGCTGAAAAGCCCGATATTGCCCCTCGCTGATCTCGCCACGGGTAAACTGCTCATTGACCTGTTCCTGTACGGCGCGCAACCGGTCCAGCTTCTCGCGCGTATTCTGCACCGCGTCGCCGAGCAGCTTCTGCTTCTGCGCGAGCAGTTCTGTATTGGATGGGTCGAGCTTGAGCAGCCGCTCGACTTGCCTCAATTCAGATTGGATGTCGCGGCTCTTTTTATTTACATCCGAGAGGGCTTTCGACAGCCCCGTCGTATCGGCACCAATGACGACATTAATACCACGAATTGTCTCCGCCACTGTCTACTCACCCTCCATCACATTCGGAAAAATGCGTCAATGTCTTCCTGCGTCGCCTCACGCGGCTCGTCAGGATCATCGCCCATGTAGGCGTAGACAAGATCAAAAAAGTCCTGCATGGTCAGCAAGTCGAGCTCAGTCATACTTAGCCCGATCCGCCGTGCCAATGCGATGATGTTGATATCCGTGCGGTCGACCCTGTTCGGCGCGTCACTTTTGGGCCGCCGGTGCCACGGTCTTGCTTCCACGAAAAAAGATTTTCGTGGCTTCTTCCATCGCCGAGCTCAACAGCTCGGCGTCGAAAATGTTGAGCTCCTCATGCTCCTCGAGCCACCTGGTGAACGACGGAAACTGCCCGCCAACACCAGCAGCCGTCCGTGCCAACGTCCAAATGAGGCGCAGAAGCGCCACCGAATCCAGCTTGCTCAGGTCGAGCTTCTCCGGGTCGATTGCCCCGCCGCCAGCGAGCTCCTGAAACCCAGCCAGACCCGTCATCATGCCGACCAGGTCGGCGAGAAGATCCCGGCCAAACTCTTGGTTGTAATACAAGAGACTCAAGGCCGATCCCCTGAGTCTCAACGTCTTGTCTCCGATCGTGATTTCGCGCATATTACACCTCCGGCGTGAACGTCGGCGTGTACACGGACGAGAAGAAGGCATTGTAGGCAGCCGCGTTGGACTCATTCAGCTCCATCTCGCCGCGGACAATCATCTTTCCGTCAATCTCAATCGGACTGATCGTCAGGTTGAGCACGTCCGTTGCCGGCGCGATCGATTCGGCTTTCGTCGTCCGTTCCTTCGCCGGCCGATTGGCGACGCAGTTGTAATACACGAACCTGCGATTGCGTTTATCACCCTGAATCTGCCCCATCAGGGCAAAATGCTTCGGCATGGCGTCGGAGACCTCGATCAGCATACCGTTTTCATCGATTTCCCAGCCGAGCATCTCGGCGAGAATCGCGTCCGGTACGTTCGCCATCTCAAGTTCGCCGGTGTAGCCGTTGTTCGCGGTGTACGAAAAATACAGCGTGTTGTCCGCATAAAAGTTGGTCGTTTCGCCGACGGCCGTCGGCGTCCAGCGGACTGCTCCCGGAATAGGGATCGGCGTATCCCATGCCGGCTGGGTCGGGCTTGCCTCGTCGAAAAAGGCGATATGCACCTTCTCCAGCCCAAAGGTTACTTTGTTCTGGCTCATGTTCTCACTCTCCTTTATTTATTCCTCGCGATCGATGCGTTCGCCCACATGACCGACTGCTCAAGATTTGTCATAGCAAGCGACTTCTCGCGGCTATTGGGGCAAAGTTCGTCGATCAGATAGGCCAGTTCCTTCGCTTTTTCCCGAATCGCTTCGTATTTGGCCGGTTGCCCATCCTTCGGCGCATGATACTTAAAATTGTTCTCAATTTGTTGGTTCAAAATTTTCACGCTCCAATCAGTTGTGTTTCATAAATGACCTGAAACAGTCGCTCGCCCTCGATGTAGACCTCGGTCTTTTGGTACGGCAGCCCGAGCTCCTTGAGTTTGTTCTGGACCGCTGCCTCCGCTGCCGGGTCTTTCCGGTCTGTGTACAGCTCGATCTGGATGTTAGTCACTCCGACGTAGTTGATATTGTCGGCCATCACGTCCGAGCTGTACGCTTCTCGGTACGTGATAAACGGCGGCGCAGGTGCAGGGCTCTGCGGTGTATCGACAAAATGAGAGTAGGCGACCGGATACCCGATCGCCTTCAACGCTTGATTCAGTTCCACCAGAGTCATCGATCACCCTCCGTTCCGGATGATCGCGCGGACGCGCTCCTGAAATGCCGCGATCTCTTTGTCAGCCGTTGGGCGGATGTGCGGCCGTTCGGATACGCGACCGCCGCCGCGCTTCGCGTGACCGAATTCGAGAAGGTGCGCAAGCCACGGCTTCTTACGGTTGTAGATGACGTATCGCACCTCATCGCCCCTGCCAGTCTTCTTCCGCGCCCAGCCTTTCGCATACTCGCCGGTGCGTCGCGGAGACTTCGCGCGGATTTCCTTGACCAGACGTTGGCTTGCCTGATTCGCTTCCTCGATGATCGCGTCCGTCACGTCCTCGGTGTACTCCTTGACCGCGAGCGTGATTTCAGCGGCCAGATTGTCGATTGAGACATTAGCCATGCCCCGTCACCCTCTCTACAGTCAATTCGATTTCCTCCGTGCCTGTCTGGTACGTGCGAATCACGTTGTACCGTTTACCCTCAAACTCGACAATCCGTTCGCCGCCGTACTCGTAGGCATGGATGACAAACATAAGTTCCGGACGCAATCCGGCAGCGGCACCACTATAAAATTCATTACGGCCCGCTGATAGCTTTGCGCACAAGATTTTCGTTCGCGTCTCGACAGGCTTTTGATTGCCGATCTCGTCCTCGACAATCATCTCGCCGATCAGCGTCAGCTCGTGATCATACGTTGCCATCGCTACCACCGCCCGCCGAGATGATCAAGTTGTGGAGCCGGTACTGCAGATGCCGCGGCATCGCGCCGGATTCGTCGCGGGACTGGTAGCGCCATGTGGCGTAATCCACGACAAACATCAGGTGATGCGCGTCGTCGGCGTGCAGCGCGATACCCTTTTCCTTCGTCAGCTCATCAATCACACCGGAAATGATGGCGGCCAGGTATGTGTCCCTGACCGCCGTCGTGATTCCGAGTCGCGCCTTGACCAGCGAGAGGATCAGCGTCTTGTCCATGCGGATCACCCGCTATCTTTGGGCTTGCGCTTCGGTTTCTCCGGTTTATCCCCACCTTCTTCAACCGCAACATATCCCAGCGACTGCAACTCTTCCGTGCGGTCTCCATCGTATTCGTCACCAGCACGATAAACGCGCTTCGTGACCTTGCACCGAAAATCTTTCAGCACCTTTGCCATCGATTACACCTCCGGCACCGGATCGGTGATCGTCACCAGCGCGAACGCCTCCGGCCGAACCGGCTTGCCGTCGAAGCGACCTTTGCCACGGAATGCCATCTGATCCTCGACAAACTTCACGTGTTCGCTACGGTCGATGCTGATGTCTTCGCGGATGACCATCGTGTACTGATCCAGCACACCGAACAGCACTTTGTCCACGTCCATGTTCTGGTTGAACACGACCGGGATGCCGCACAGGTCAGGCTGTGTCAGGTTCGGCAGCTTTCCGACGACGTTTCCTTCGCTGTTGACGTTGATCGTGTACTCCAGCAATCGGTTGTAGTACGTCTGCCGCTTCATGACGGCCACGACTTCGCCCACGCTGTCGTCACCGGTGTCAATAAGCCCAACATTCTTGAGCAGGTTCACCAGCAACTTGTCGTCTGCCGTGACCGTCTTCTGGTTGTCGCTCGGGATCGCGGGAATAATACCGGCCGGTTGTTTGTTCGCACTGCCGGTACCTTTGAGAATTGCCAGATCCAGCGCCTTTGCAAGCGCACGGGCAATCTTCCGAACGACGTAATCATCGAGATTAATAATGCTGTCCTGCAGCAAATAATTGTCCACAAAAACAATCTTACCGAGTTTGAAGCCGTCGAAATCTACGTTGGTGATCGTGCCTACATCACCGGTTGGGATGGCATCTTTCATCTCGATCCACGTTGCCGGCGTGGTGTCCGTATCAATCAGGATACGTGCTGTCCCGCTCACCCGGATTTTGTCCACGCGCGGATACAGCGTCGTGTAATCACCCACGATGTCCAAAATGCGGTTGATGATGACCTGCGGAATGGTCAGCTCGCCGCCGGAGACTGCGCGAAGATTTTTGAACTTGTCGTAGAATTCGCGCACTTCCGTCAGTTGGAAGTATTCGCCCGTTTCGAGCATCTTGCGAACTTGTGCGATGTGATATTCCTTTGCCACTTGATTCTCACCTCGTTTTTGATTTTGATCCGACCGTTGTTCGCCGGCCGGCGGTTTCGCGTTCAGCTGCTCCAGCTCAGCCTCGAGCTCGGCGATCTCGCCTTGCAGCTTCGATTTCTTCTGCTCCAGCTCAGCCTTCTGCGCTTCGAGCTTTCCAACTTCTTCCTCCACTGCGGCGATCTCTTCGTCAGTCTTCGCCGCCTCGGCGTCCGCCTCCAGCTCCGCCGCTCGCTGTTGCAACTCTTCCTCCTGGATCAAGAGGTCAGCCAGCGCGTTCTTGCGCTGCTCAATCTTTTTGGTCAGTACCAGTTGTCTGAGTGCCAATTTTCTTCACCCTTTCAATCAATTTTTGCCGCTTCGCCTGCATCAGACGTTCACGGTGTTCTTCGACTTGTTTCTGCCGAGCTGCAACGCCGGTATCCTCATAGGCCGGGAAGGTGACGACGCTGACTTCGTGCAGATCAACCTCGCGGATGGTCCACTTCACGGAGCCGTCATCGCGCCATTCGGTGTCTTCGCGGATAATATTAAACCCGAACGAACATTGGTCCACGTCCCCGCGCTTCACGCGCTCGTAGAGATTCATGGCGTCCGTGTCGTTCGGGTTAATCTTGATCCGGCCCCACAGACCGTAACTGTCTTCGCGCAGCTCCAGCGTACCGGACTTGTTCCGGCCGAGGACCAGCCGCGTTTCGTGATTGATCAGCGCCCGAATGTCGTTCGACAGCGTGTTTGCAAATGCCCCCGGCGCGATCTCCTCGTGGGCGCCCGGCCAAAGCTCGGTTTCCCGATTGAAAACAGCAAAATAACCCTCGATATAGAGCTCGCCGCCATCACCTTCTGCCCGCGTCTTGAGCTCGGTTTTCAGGCTCCGCGTCTGCCTTGCATCCCTGCTCAACCGTCATCACCTCCTTGTTGGAGTTTTGCTTGATCGCCGATCATGCCGCGCGGGATGTAGTTTTCGAGGATGACCAGCTCGTCGAGACCTTCGCGAGGTGACAAGCCAACCCAATCCCGAACCTCGTTCCCGTCCATGAGACCTCGGACAAACATCTCCATGCCGATCTTGGAGAGTTCCTGCAGATCGTAGGCGTAGAGGCTCCGCGCCGACAGGCGGAAATACAGGTCCGGGGCGTACAAGATCTTGTTCGTGAGCTCCTGCCCGATGATGGTCCCGATAGACGCAATTCGCGTCCGGATGAAGTTGTTGACCTCATCCTTTTTGAACTCGCCGACGCCCACGAAAAACGGCGGCACACCCAACATGGCGGCCACCGTTCGTTTGTCGATCTGCACCGATTCGTGGATCGCGATGTCTTCAAGCGTAAGGGGCTTAACCGTATCAATCCGGATAATCCCTTCCGGTAAAATCCACGGCTTACCGCTCTCCCCGCTGCCGATGTACCGCTCGATCAGCTTGTCCCGTTCTTCTTCACTCGAAAACTGCGACGTGTCCGCGTCTACCATCACGATCACGCTAGGTCGCCATTTGTCTCCCATGAACGCATTTTTGGTCTTCGCCGCCTGCGCGAGATTGGCGACCACATCCTTGAGGATCAGGCGATACCCGCGGCCACGCCACGGCTCTTGCGGATCGGGATTGATTTTGAAATGTAGCACCTCGTCGTAATTGTAAACGCGGCCGTTGATCATGACCTGATAGCCGGTCGCCAGCCCGATCGCGTTCTGTTTCGGCGGCAGGATCGTCGCCATGTGCGCTGGAACCGGAATAAGCTCCTCGAGATAGCCATCTGAGCTGAACACCGGAAACACAAAAGCGTTTCCGTCACCCTCAAGCAGCATGGTGTGCACAATGTGATAGAGCCACGCTTTCCGGGTCATGAGACTGTACGGCTCAATGTCGACCTTCCTGCTGAGTTCGTTCTGCACACGCTCATGTCCACCTTCAACGTTCCGCATGAGGTGGATGGTCATATTGCTCACCATGTCTGCGATCCGGTCAACAGCCATTCTGACTTCGGGATTGTCGGATAACCGCACATACCCGGATGGGAGCGCAATGTCTTCGCCTTGCAGCCACAGGCCGATCAATCCTTCGCTATTTCGCCTTTCGGTCGGTTGTCTTGCACGCTGTCGTTGTTTTTTGCTCAAGCGCTATCACCGCCTTTTTTAACCGGAACATTCGACCTCAATCACATAAGCCGGAGCTCTTTCGCCGTCATCAAACTCAACGGTCGTGATGAATGAGTTTCGGAAATAATGGAGTAATTGATTGTTCACATAATCGACGTATCCGGATTCTTTGATCGTTGTTTCTATAAGCCGAATTTCCTCGGCGGAAAGGTCAGCTTCACATAAAAGCGAATGACGATACCTCAATGGTGATTCCTCGTAGTAGTTGTAAATCATTAACAACAATTTCAGTCACCACCTTTCACCCATTTCTCAACCGCCTTCGCCTGGTCAGTGTCCTCCAGGTATCGCACGCAAGCAAAAACCGACGCGTCGAACAAGTCAATACGTCGGTTCTCGCTGATTTTCTCGTACTGGATGAGGTCATCAGTCTTCTCGATGCCGTGCACGTTTTGCACGCAGTATTCGTAGGCGTCCGAATGCAGGTAGTAAAGTTTGCCGAGTTTCGCCTTTTGCTCGATGCGGCGGAATCCCATCGACTTGCGCCAGAAATATTGCGGCTCGTCCACTAGCTTGAAGCCGGTCTTTTTGGCGTCCCGAAAAAACTCCGTCGAGAACTTCCGGTCGAATCCGATTTGTTTGATGCGGAATCCCTTCTGCTTCATACCCTTGAACCATTTCACGATCTCGGCGTGGTTCGTGACGGCGCTGTTCGTCATGGTGAGCCACCCGTCATCCTGCCAACCGAATAGCGGTATTCCGTCCTCTTCGGCCTTCGCGGTCGCGGCGACGATTGGAAACCATGCGTGCGTGATGACAATGCCGACATCCTCATATTCGCCGTACAACGCTGCTGCCGTGAGGTCGTGCAGTTTCGCAAGGTCGGCGCCGCCATACCAGTTGATCGGCATCTTCGCGAGCTCTTCCAGTGTCCAGTTGTATTTGCGGTCGGACAGCCGGAACTCGTGGATGTCGAAATAGGCGTTCATCGCGGCCGTGTAGACGTTGAGCGACTTCGCCAGGAAATCCTTCCGCTGCTGCGGGTCGTTCTGGGCTTGCAGCGCGTCGTTCAAGATGTCCTCCGGCCTGATCGTTACGCCGTAATTCGGATTCGCCTTCTCGTGCTGGACCGGGTCCGTGTAGTCGACG
>Ga0207866_1001997_pt1 | contig 16363 bp, 13 predicted proteins | sample HigsolmetaAR203D_FD_184835 | JGI IMG/M metagenome (GOLD analysis project Ga0207866, IMG submission 184835) | Ionic liquid and high solid enriched microbial communities from the Joint BioEnergy Institute, USA - AR20-3-D (SPAdes) (version 2) ...
TTAAATGATATCCAATATTTAATTCGGAAAATCCTTGTTTAATTTCTTTTGGTAATTGCGCAAAGTAGTCTTTATTCGTTATCATAGTGGTGACACCTTTCTTTTGGATTTGGTTTCGTCACCAATATTTTACCAAAAGAATAGGTGTCTTTCTTTATGTTTTAAAAAATGTCAAATGATAATTTTGTACTTCCAAAACCCATTTACATCAAGCATTTAAACAAGATTTTGGACTGCGAAAGTTGAGTAATTTAGTTTCTCGCTAATTTTGTTAAAGATGATAGTAAGATATGAGGTGAAGATAAAGACACGTTAAGAAATCTCAGCCTTTATGTTTAAGGACCTGAAGCAGTTGTGCAATTCGTGAAAGCACTATGTCAACTGATTGACCCAATGAAAACTGGGCTGAAATCAGGTGGCAATAAATTGGACATCAGGTAATACACTGTGCAAGGAAGATCAGCCCGATCATACCATCGCACAGCGAGTGATAGAGTGTACCAGGTTGTGAGCCGTCGTTGAAGACGCTCCTATGACCAACTATGAAACTTAGCAAGTCTTTGATTTGGATTGCTTCCCCTTTCCATCAAAGTTAAGGAACTTGAGGTTGAGATTAAATCCTGTCAGTGTTGTTGTGGCGCGGAAAACGTAAAGACCTCCGTGGGTCTTAAATATGATGAAAAAACAGGGAAATTGTCTTAGCAGCAACACCAATTTACGATAGAGGGAATTGAAAATAGGTTTTAAAGACACTTAAAGAGTGATCACCTTGAACAGGAAATTATTTTCAAAAAGGAATATTAAGAAAAGCTGATCGATGTTCTGAAATAACGTTTGCAACAACTGATGATTTTCAACAGAATAAGCATGTTCTACGACAAAATTGAAAATTATGATAGTGTTTGTTTACCTAGGAATGTTTATATTGTTGGCTCTGTATATGATTTCCATTATAGTAGTTTTTTGTGGTTATCCATATATAATTTGTGTTTTGTAACAATCATAATTATAAAACAAGAGGTAATTTATGAATAGAAATCCTAAGGTTTCAATAGTCATACCTACTTATAACGTAGAAAAGTATATAAAAGAAACAATATATTCGGTATTGAAGCAAACCTTTCAAGATTTTGAAGTTATTGTTGTAGATGATAACTCAATTGATAGTACAGTGAGTATCTTGAAGCAATTCAATGATTCAAGGATAAGAATTGTTAGAAATAAAACTAACATGGGTCCGTCTTTTTCCCGGAATAAAGGTATTAGCCTTTCAAAAGGTGAATGGATTGCCTTATTGGATGGTGATGATTTTTGGAGAGAAAATAGATTAGAGGGGCTATTAAAAATATCTAAAGAAAATAACGCAGATATTGTAGCTGATGATATCTATATATTTGAAAATGAAAGAGTAGTTGGAACTATTCTTGAAAGAAGGAAAAAACAAAATATCTATGGATTTATTTCTGTGGAGGATTTTGTAAAATATGATTTAGGGATTATGCAGCCTTTAATTAAGAGAGCGATATTTGTTAATCACAAACTTAGATACAACGAAAATCTTAAATATATAGAAGATTTTGACTTATATTTAAGAATTTTAAAATTTGGTTATAAATGGTTTCAAACAAATGAGGCCTATTATTATTATCGTCAGCTAAAAAACTCCTCTATTAGAAACCAAATTGCATTAAAACATTCATCTATCGAACAGATTAATAGTTTTCTGGAGAATTTTTCTGTAGAAGAAAGCTTGAAAAAGCAATTAGTTAAAAGAAGAGAAAAGGCTATAGAAGATTTACGATATGCCAAAGTTGTTAGTAACATTAAGCGAAAACATATTAAAGAGGGGGTTTATAATTTATTTAAAGATCCGGGTACTATAATTATTATATTAAAAAAAATTCCTGTATTAATAAAATATAGACTAAAAAAATATATACGTATTTAACTATTTTAAAATATCAAAAGGTGATTATGTGTTAAAGAAACAAATAGTTTTTTTAATTCCAACAATGGGAATTGGTGGAGCGGAGAGAGTAGTAGCTAATTTAGTGAATAACTTAAATAATAACTACAATATAACTTTGTTAACATTAAATCATGAGATTTTATATAGTTTACCAGATAATGTAAAAATAATAAAGTTTAAGTCTAAATCTTTGAAAACAGTATTACCCGAACTCGTTATTTATTTATATAAAAACACTCCAGACTTATTAATATCAAATATGAGTTTGACAAATATAATATCTATATTAACTCGAATGATAGTCAAAAAAAAATTTAAAATAATGTTGATTGAACATTCTACTCCATCTATAAAGTTTAAGAAAGATAAATATATAAGAAGAATTATACCTTTTTTAATCACTAATCTATATAAACATGCAGATTGTATAGTAAGTGTATCAAATGGAGTTAAAAATGATTTATTTAAGTTAGGTGTTATCAATAATATTACTACTATCTATAACCCTATTGTCCCGAAATCCCATTATATAAGTAATAATAAAATACAACATGAATGGTTCGAAAATGAAAACCTAAAAGTAATATTGAGTGTTGGAAGGTTAGAACCAGTTAAAAATATTGCCTTGCTTATTAAGGCTTTTAATAAACTGTATTCTCATCGAAAGAATGTTCGTCTAATGATTATTGGTGATGGCTCTGAAAAGGATAGGCTAAAAAACTTAACTATGAGTTTAAATATCCAGGATGTTGTTCAATTTCTTGGTTATAAATCAGATCCTTATTCATATATGAAACAATCTGATGTATTTGTTTTAAGTTCAAATCTTGAGGGATTGTCTAATGTTTTAATTGAGGCTTTAGCTTGTGGAACTAAAGTTGTATCTACAAACTGTCCCCATGGTCCTAGTGAGATACTGGATAATGGTAAGTACGGTATTCTAGTTCCTGTTAATGATGTGGACTCTCTTGCTTTAGCTATTAACCAATCATTAGAAGAAGAAATAAATAAAGAATTACTGATTAAAAGAGCTAGTAATTTTTCTATAGAGAATTCTATTAATCAATATAAAGAACTGATAGATAAGTTGATATAAAGAAAGGAAGACGTACATGTCATCGCCTATTATCTCTGTAGTTTGCTCTGTTAAAAATGGAGAAAATACAATTGGCTTGACAATAGAAAGTATTATAAACCAATCCTTTAAAGATTGGGAATTCATTATTGTTGATGATGGTTCCACAGATAACACCTCTTTGATAATAAATGAATATGCCAAAAAAGATATGCGTATAAAATTTATAAAAACAGATGGTGTTGGAAGAGGAAATGCGTTGAACTTGGCTATAAAAAATTCTAAAGGCTATTATATAGCAAATATTGATGCTGACGATCCATCTCATCCCCAGAGATTAGAATTTCAATATCTAGCATTGAAAAAAAACAAAGAATTTTCACTTGTTTCTACAAACTACTCACTAATTTCGGGAGACGAAGAGCCCTTTTGGGAAAATATTGATTGTACATCAATAGACAATATAAAAGTTATTGATATTACTCACAATTTAATTCGAAATAATCCTATTAATCATAGTTCAATTTTGGTGAAAAAAAAAGACTTAGAAAATGTTGGATTGTATGATGTGGATAGACAATGTTTATTCGATTATGACCTTTGGATTAGGCTTGCGCAACACTCTTATAGATTAGGTTATATTAATCAAAAACTTTCAACTAAAAGATTTCATAAAAATCAATCTTTTGAAAATAAAAAGAGACTAAATTATTTGCAAGAATCCTTAAAATTACAAAAAAGGGCTATAATAAACCTAAATGGCAATGTTCTAGATTTTTTATTTGCTTATGGGCGATTTGTATATGGGCTCTTACCACAAAATGTTAGAAAGTTATTGAAAACAGTGTGGTCACGGGATGGTGTTCTATGGTAAAAAAAGTTTTGTTTTTGGCCACAGTCTATACTCACTTAGCAGCTTTTCACAAACCTTTTATTAAAATGTTACAATCAAAAGGTTACGAAGTACATGCAGCTGCCAATCCGAAAGAGGGAAGGAAAGAAGAGATTGAGGAATTAGGTGTAAAATGTTGGGATATTAGTTTTTCTAGGATCCCTTATAATTTTGGAAATTTAAAGTCTTATAAACAATTAAAAGAATTATTTGATACAAATTACTATTCATTAATCCATGTTCATACCCCTATAGCGGCATTTTTAGCTCGTTTTGTAGCCAAAAAATGCAAACAGGGTCCTGTTCTATATACTGCTCATGGTTTTCATTTTTATAAGGGAGCACCGATTCAAAATTGGCTGTTATATTATGCAGCAGAAAAAATAGCAAAAAGATGGACAGATGGTTTAATTGTAATGAATGCGGAAGATTATAAAAATGGAAAAAGGTTAGGATTCAGAGAGAATGAATCTTTATTTTTTGTACATGGAGTTGGGGTTTCGTTTGAGCATTACTCTGTGAGTACTAAGCCTAGCCTTTATGTTCGTGAACAGTTAAACATTGATCTAGATGATATTATTATTACGTGTATTGCTGAGTTAAATGATAATAAAAACCATATGTATTTATTGAAAAATTGGAATGAACTTTTAAATAATCATTCAAATGTTCATTGTTTAATTGTTGGGACGGGTGAAAAAGAGCGTGATCTAAAAAAATACGTGGAACAAAAAAAATTAAAACAAATTCACTTTTTAGGATATAGAAATGATATTCCGGAAATTTTGTCACAATCTGATATTATAACATTATTATCATGCCGTGAAGGATTACCTCGTTGTCTTATGGAAGCGATGGTTTGTGAAAAGCCATTAGTTGTAACCAATGTAAGAGGTTCAAGGGATTTAGTGAAACATGGAGTAAACGGATTTGTAGTAAATTTAGAAGATGACCAATCTTTAGTAGAAAGTTTTGTAAAATTGATAAATGATAAAGATTTGCGGGAGAAAATGGGTCAAGCTTCTTTAAAAAAGGTTCAACCATATAATTTGGTTCATGTTCTTAATGAGATGAGAGAAATATATTCGCGATATATTGAATGTTAAAAAATAATAGAAATTAAAGGAAGATCGGTTGAGGGTTAAACGATTGTAATCATTTAAATTCATAAAGACGATTTAATAATATTGACGGGATTTAATATTAACAATATTGTCGAAGGAAGGGTTTTATTTATAAATAAACCTTCGGATTCTAAACCAAACTGGAATAGATTGTCAGGGATCCAAGTTATGCTCCCTATAAATTTATAACATTGAAAACAATCAACCAATAGAGTTGTTGGATTTTATAGGAATTTCGGAATAATTACTCAGAGTAAAAGCGAAGATAGAATTTTAGCTGATACAGTCAGAAGACGTTGAATCAACATATGCGGAGCTACTACGCATAAAATTTGCAGCTATCCTTAGTTTATAAGGTAGCTGTATTTTTATTTTATTAGGAAAGGACAGGATAATAATGAGAAAAATCGCGGTTGTGGGTACAGGATATGTCGGGTTAGTCACCGGTGTATGTCTATCGGAAATCGGTCATGATGTGACTTGCGTCGATGTGGATGAACACAAAGTTCAAAAGATGAGGGAAGGCATTTCGCCCATTTACGAACCTGGTTTAAATGAATTAATGAAAAAGAATATTGAAAATGGCAGACTTCATTTTACGACAAGTCATAAAGAAGCATTTGTTGGGACGGAAGTTATATATATTGCGGTAGGCACACCGCAAAAAGAAGACGGTTCAGCAGATTTACGATTTGTTAAGCAAGTCGCCATAGACATTGCCGAAAATATTGAGAATGATGGAGTGATCGTTGTTACAAAGAGTACTGTTCCAGTTGGAACAAATTATAAAGTGAGAGACTGGATAAAAGCTCATCTGAAAAAAGTACTGTCTTTTGATGTTGTTTCTAACCCTGAGTTTTTACGTGAAGGTTCAGCGATTCAAGATATGTTTCATGGTGATCGAATTGTGATCGGGGCGGATAGCCAACGAGCATCTTCGATTATTGAAGAAATTAATAAACCCTTTGGAATACCAATTTTTAAAACTGACATTCGTAGTGCGGAAATGATTAAATATGCTTCAAATGCATTTCTAGCAACAAAGATAAGTTTTATTAATGAGATCTCTAATATTTGTGAAAAACTAGGTGCTAATGTAGAGGATGTTGCCTATGGTATGGGGCTTGATTCACGAATTGGGTCGCAATTTTTAAGAGCAGGTATTGGTTACGGTGGTTCGTGTTTTCCTAAAGATACTAAGGCATTAGTACAAATTGCAGGAAATGTAGACCATAAGTTTGAGTTATTAGAGGCAGTGATTAACGTAAATAACAATCAACAAATAAAACTAGTAGAAAAAGCACGCGAACGTTTTAATAGTTTAAAAGGTAAAAAGATCGCAATGCTTGGTTTAGCTTTTAAGTCGAATACAGACGATATGCGTGAAGCGGCATCTATTGTTATTGCAGAGGAACTTGTAAAAGAAGGAGCTTTTGTCATTGCATATGATCCAATTGCGATCGAAAACGCAAAACGTATTATTGGTAATAAGATTACTTATGCCGATTCAGTAGAGACTGCTCTCCAAGATGCAGACATTGCATTTATCGTTACCGAGTGGGAAGAATTTAAAAATCTACCGTTAGATTTGTTTGAGAAACTGATGAAAACACCAATTGTATTTGATGGACGTAACTGTTATGACTTGGAAGAAATAAAGAAGTACAATATTGATTACTATTCAATTGGTAGACCAAGTATTATAGAGAGCAAGGTAAATATTTAAAAGAAAATTGGAGCTAGGTTAAATCGAGTTCCAATTTTTTTATGCTGTATAACGGTAAAACCAATAATCCTAAACTGTCGACAAAAGAGTTTTTTGACTTATGTTACGAAAATGATATACAGAATTATAATGAGTTTTACACCTTAAAGAACACAAATTTACATGTGAAAAATAAACAAAAATGCACTGATATATTGTATTTCGATAAAAAGAATATAAAAATTTTTTGAATTTTTTATGTCTATATTTGGGGGGAAGTTAAATGGCTATACTTATTACCGGTGGAGCTGGTTATATCGGCAGCCACACATGCGTAGAATTGTTGAACGCAGGTTATGAAATTGTTGTGGTTGACTCGTTTTCCAATAGTAAGCCAGAATCATTAAAGCGTGTTAGTGAAATCACGGGGAAAGATTTTAAGTTTTATAACGTGGATTTGCTCGATAGAACGGATCTTGAAAAGGTTTTTTTAGAAAACAAAATTGATGCGGTTATACATTTTGCCGGTCTTAAAGCAGTAGGGGAGTCAGTAAAGACTCCCCTTCGTTATTATTATAACAATATTACTGGAACGCTAAACCTTTGTAAGGTTATGCAAAATTATGGTGTAAAGAAAATGGTCTTCAGTTCTTCGGCTACGGTATACGGTATGCCAAAGCGTATGCCGATTTCCGAGGATTTTCCGCTTCAGGCAACGAACCCTTATGGTCGAACAAAATTAATGATAGAAAAAATTTTACGAGATCTATATGTGTCTGATAACAGCTGGAGCATTGCTCTCTTGCGCTATTTTAATCCAATTGGTGCGCATCCAAGTGGACGAATTGGCGAAGATCCAAATGGCGTTCCCAATAACTTAATGCCGTATATTACTCAAGTAGCTATTGGAAAACTGAAGGAATTAAAAGTGTTTGGCAATGACTATCCAACAGTAGACGGAACGGGAGTCCGCGATTATATCCATGTTGTCGACCTTGCGATAGGACATCTTATGGCGCTTGAGAAAGTGATGGAAAATACAGGTGTCGATGCTTATAATCTCGGTACAGGAAAAGGATATAGTGTTCTTGAAATCGTTTCCGCCTTTGAAAAAGTAACGGGCATAAAAATTCCGTATAAAATTGTTGATCGCCGACCTGGTGATGTGGCGATTTGTTATGCAGACCCAACAAAGGCAAAAAAAGAACTAGGATGGGTAGCCGAAAGAGGAATCGAAGAGATGTGCGCAGATTCTTGGCGTTGGCAATCCAATAATCCGAACGGGTATGAGGAAGAAATATTGTTGAAAAGATAAAAGTAGAGGGATTAATCGTTCTAATGCATTACATTTTTTGGTCAATAACAAGTAATACTCGGCTATATCATGGGAACGTTTGATCAACTGCTAATGTTCACACATCTAGTCAACTACAAAAAAGGGGCACTTCGATAGTGCATCCCAACAAATTTACACTGAGCCTTTATAAATAGTGATCTTTTATCAATATTGAATTAATTTATTTTTAGGCCCTATCCGGTCATTGAATAACCAGATAGGGCCTCAGATCGTTTTTTAGATTAAAAATAGACTAAAACTTCATTGTGATTGATTAACTTCTTTTTCAGGAGAAGAAGTACGAATTTCGAACGTCTTTTCTTTAGTCAATACTTTTTTGGTTTTATTAATTTCAATATTTATTTTATTTTTCTTAATGAATTTAATAAGCAAAATTTAGACCTCCTTTTTGCGAGGCCCTTTGGTTATAACATTAATATTAATACATAGCAGAATAGATTTCAATAAAAATTTTGGACCTTTTTCCACCAGGATTTTATCGGAATTTATAGAATCAGCTTTCTAATTTTTTGGCTTATTATTCAACAGGATTTAAATGCAATGTTGTCTATATCTTATTGCCAAAAATATCCATAATATAAAATGAGTATTTGGTTGGTGATATTTTGAATTTTATATATTATATCAGGAAGGAGATATGTATAAGTGAAAATAAAGAAAATAGAAATAAAAAATTTTAGAAGCTTGGATGAAGTCTTTATTTCTTTTGTAGATGATTTAATGTGTATTGTTGGTAGAAATGACGTTGGCAAATCGAACGTAATTAAAGCAATGGAAACGTTTTTTTCTAATCGTTCATTTGAATATACTGATTTTCCTTTTAATTCTAAAGAAAATATAGTTTCTGAAATAACAGTGCAATTTTATGTAGGAAAAAATAGTTTAGATGAGTATTCCGATAATGGAAGCCTTGTTATACGGCAATCTTTTAGAAAGAATTCACGCAATATTACAAAGACAGTTGAATGTTTAAAAGAGTTTAAGGAGCCGAAACAAAATGAATTAACAGGTTATAGTGATTTAAAAAGAATAGGAAGCAGTCTGGGAATTCCTTTCCCTTCCAAAAAGCCTAGTCAAGATAAAATTAAAGATCTTGAGGAGAAGGTATTAAATAAAATTGAAGAATTAAAAGGAACAAAACAATGGGTTGATATAACGAAACAATGGACTGATATTCAAATGCATTTACCAGAGATAATATTAATTCCAGCTGCTCAAGATCCCGAAAATGAGCAAAAAATGTCTACTGATTCAACTGCATTTGGAAGTTTGTTTAGAGTGGGAATGCGTAAGTTGCTTAAATATGATCAAGAGGGAAAAGAGGCTGTTTCGGTCCTTGAGTCAAAAATGAATAATATCAATAATGAAATTCTACAAATTGTTGAAGAAAAATTAAAAACACAAGGAAATAAATTTTCACTTGTGCAAGAGCCGGCTCCACTTGATGTAGCAAAAAGCTTTTCTTTCCAAATGGATGTTGTGGACGAATATGGTGTTAAAACTCCATTAACTCATAGGGGTAACGGACTTCAAAGATCAGTATTAATGGCTATTATCCGTGCACAAAGTGAAATTAACAAAAAAATAAAAAGAATAGAAGAGGAATTTAAAAAATCAAATAATGAAAACGAGAGCGAGGAAGAAGTACAAAATTATTTTTATTTAATCGAAGAACCGGAGGCTTTTTTGCATTTATCAGCACAAAGAGAATTATATTACTCTATTAAAGAATTAATTAAAGATGGAAGTCAAGCTCTTATTACCACTCATTCGACTTTGTTTATGGATGAAAGTGATGTAGACCAAGTAGTATTATTGCATAGAGAGGAAGGTAAAACTTTATCTACACAGGCATTAGACATTGATGATGTAAAGGAAAATATAGGGGAAATAGTACAAATTAGCCAACTTATGACAGGAAAAGTTTGCTGCTTGGTTGAAGGTATTTCTGATTTAAATGCTTTTAAAATTTGGTTTAACAAATTAGGTTACAGTCACAAAGAGTTAGGTATTTACTTTATAGATATGAAGGGTTGTCAAAACGCAGAATATTATGCGAATGTAAAAGTCATAAAAGATTTTAATGTTCCTTTCTTAGTCGTCCTTGATACAGATTTTCATAGTAATGATCGGGCTGATACTATTAAGAAAAAACTTATTCATGAGTATAAAGTAAAAGACCACCAAATAGTTATATTGAAAAAGGGTGAAATAGAAAACTATTTTCCTATTGAAAAAGTAGAAGAGGTTCTAGGTCTTGATAAAAATAGTATTAATAAAGAAGAATATCAATATGATCCTAAAGAAGCAATAAAAAAGGCAAAAGAAATTACTAAAAATGATCGTGCAAAAAAATATAAAGAAAGTCGTGACTCTACTAATATTGCAAGGGCTATGGAAAAAGAAGAAATTGATGAGGAAATTGTTGATATAATTCATAGACTGGTCAAACTAGCAGGCGGAAATATACTTGAGGGATAATTTTTGATTTAGGGTGTTTGTGGTCAATACCCAATAGTACGGACATAAATATTTTCAACATTATCTTGATTTTTTTTATGAACGAAATCATTTTAAAAAAGTCAATACACAGTCAACTAAGATTCAGTTAATAGTTTATGGATATTTAACTTTTACTTCCATTTTTTAAAACTTTTCATTATCTCTACGTGTGCTCATTTTTTATGTGATAGAACCATTGATAAGTGGTTCAATTTTATATTATCAAATACATTTTCAAAAACAACAAAGAAAGTATTATTAATTTTTAGAATATTGACTTTATAAATCTTCTCCGACAAACCCAATGAGTGTATATGGAAAAAGCAAGTTAGCAGGGAAGCAATTTGTACGCGACTTACACTTTAAGATTTTTTATCGTCAAGACTTCTTGGGTGTACGGAAAGTATGGAAAAAACTTACTCAAAACCGTGAAATTAGCACAGAACCGGGATGAGTTAATGGACGAGGATGATCGAATTTTGATGGAGAATAAAAACGATATCAAAAGATATAAGAAAGAAGGTGTAAATGATCATGTGGAATTTTTTTACTAAAAAACAGAGGAAGCAAAACAAAAAACCTAAAAAATCTAAATATGAAACTAAAAAATACGAAGCCATGAATGAAGCGAAAAAGAAGTTTGACTATTTTCACTTTAGTTATGAATATATTAACGCTAATTTAGATACAGCCCTGTTTGTGGATGAAAAGAAAAGACAAATCGGTATTTATAAATTCAGGAACTTGCATATCAATGAGAACAGTAAGTACCTTACAATACATTTCAAACAATTGTATGAATTAGGGATATCATTCGGTTCTAAAGTTGTTGCTTCTTTATACAGTAATTATGAACTAGGATTTTTAGTGAAAAACCAAAATATAGAAGAAATTTTAAAGGAATTTAAACAAAAACTTACAATTGATGTATCTAATCTGTCTTTGTATATAAGAGAGAGAAGTGATGAATACGAACAGTCTGATGCTATTTTTATTACGTTTTATGACAAAAAAAACAACAATTGTGATTTTCAAAAAAATGTTTCGGAACTGGAACAAGCGTTTAGATTGTTGGCAAGACACCTGTTGGACGGAGAAACAGAATTTCTGGCTGAACAAAAAAGAAAGAAACAGCATGAGGAATACAGAGAGCTAGAAGCGCGAGTGAAGTATCTTGAGCAATCTGAATCAGTAATTAAAGGTGAATTGAGCGATCTGTTAACAGATCTAGTTTGTTCGTGGGATTTTATAATCAATGATCTGAAAGAAGAAACCTATTACAAATATAATTTTGATACTCTTCAATTAAAGGGAGTACGAGATAATAAATTGTTTATTGGATGCAATCAGGAATACATGGAAACGATGAACATCCCACCGATTAAAAGACTGGTAGAACATGTTTTTAGAATAAGAGGATTTTCTGATATTGAGATTATATCAAATGACAAAGAAATAGAGAAAGTCTCTTTAGAAGATAACCCTTTAATGTGGGAGCAAATCTATCGTGTATTAATTAAAAATGCAAGTAATGATCATATACAATACGAGCTAAAACAGGCAAAGGTACGGAGCTATCAAAACGGAATGCTGTTTATTGATTATGATGGATACAGAATAGATGATTTAAGACAATGGTGGCAGTACCACTATAAAAGATTTTTACCTTCTACGTTAGTTGCTTTAACTGGCATTAATGTTGAAGTAATATTTGTAAATAGTATCGATTCAATTGAGCTTATTCCGTTAGACAATCTTGATAAACTCTGGGAAGTTGTTATTCAAAATGTTAGCAGAAAGGTAATATGGGGGAAATATGACCAAGAAGTTATGCAATTAAGTAAGGTTCATTCACTTCAAGACGATACCTTACTAGTATATTTTCCGAAACAGTTCAGAAATATTTCCTATATACCATTCGAATGGGCAACTTATATTCAATATGATTTGTACATCCACACTAAGAAAAATATTTTTGTCAGGGTCATTGATAATCCCGAACTAGATGAAGAATCTTCCGAACAGCCAATTCCAGAAGTCCTACTCAATTGGATAAATGAATTAAAGGCCCAGCATGAAAAACACTTCAAACTGATGGACTTAAGAGAAAGCTATGGTATAATCGTTTTGGTGGATGACAAACTATATATTCATCCAAAAGGAAAATACATCTTAGATAAATCGCCGCTAGTTTCTGGACTAACAAAAGATTCATTGCGCATATTTGAGTTCGATTCTACAAAACAGATATTCATAGGAGACACGGAATTTAGTCCAAATCCTGAATTTGAGCAGGGCATCAAAGAATATTTAACAGAGCTGGATTTTGATCAACAAGAAGAACGGAACAAAATAAAACAAGCATTAACTACTGACAAAGTGATCAAACTAGTTCAGCGTTTTTATATAAAAGAAATGAAGAATCGCTTTCGACCTAGTGAATTGGTATCGATGTTTGATTGGGATTCATCATTTGACGAAACCATTTATCCGTTATCCAACTTTTTAAAGAAAAAAGGATACCTGTTCGGTAAAGATTATCTAATTGATAATGAGTTACGAAATATAATGAAGAAAGTAATAATAACGGATGTATCATCCGTTTTTTTGCAGCAATATCAAGAATCGTTTAAAAGAATAAAAGAAATGACACTTCATGAATGCTTAAAAGCCTATCGTGCATTGGAGTTTTCGAACGTGAAAAACGATGATGATGTAATATCGTTTACATTTTTTCTGTTGGATCACAATAAAATTTTCTATGATGAATCCTATTACAGTTCTACGCCTGAGCCATATTACAAGATGATGCAAAATGTTAGAGAGTTAATTAACGATATTGGCGAGCAGGATGATCTAGATGAATTTGAGGCATATCTTTATTCAGATGATGATCCTTCTATCCAAGAAGTCACTATCGAAATGATTGATGCGATGGATGGCTACGAGTTTGAAAAATTTATAGGCGAATTATTTACTCGCATGGGTTACAATGTTGAAATCACAAATAGTTCTGGGGACTATGGAATTGACGTTATCGCAAGAAAAAACGGGGTTTCCATAGGAATACAGGCGAAGTGTTACAGTAATAAAGTATCCAATAAAGCTGTTCAAGAAGTAATTGCAGGAGTATCATTCTATAAATTGGATAAAGGCATGGTAGTGACGAATCACTATTTTACTAAACAGGCACAAAATCAAGCTATTAATTCTAATATAATGTTATGGGATAGAAATATGCTAAATCAAAAAATAATTGAATTTTTTACTTCTAGAACAAAATTCTAGACTTCATAAGAGAAAGCAAATTAACGGATTTTTATTTTGTTCATTACACTGCGTTAATTTGTAATGGTAAGAGGTGGAAAAGAAAGGGGGCAGATGGCTGAAAAGGCTGTCCGCTCTTTCTTGAGCTTAAGAATGAAAATAAATAAACACAATAAGATAATTCGGTTTGATAACATGCTAATCATGCCTCTCGTTCCAAATCAATATGTGTAACAGGAAATGAAGTAGCTCACGATTTACTTGATCAGAGTTCTCTTTTTGAGTGATCAAATACATCTATTCCTGATCCTTGAAAAAAAGGAACCGAAGTTTCCAATTGTGATACCAGGCAGCGTTTTTAACCACGTGTTCAATACCCCAAAGCTGTTTTATGATTGCAAGATCATCCCTAAAAAAGGGTTGATCCCAAGGATAAAGAGAACCGTACTTATCCTAATGGGTAACTAATTTTGGCAAGGGTAAAAATGTAACAGGCCAATTTGAACTAAAGTGCTCCAACAAATAGAACTATCTTCATTCATATAAAAACTCTGATTGTCGCTGCTTCCTGGACAATCAGATTCTAAATAGCTCTCATAAAATGATCATTGAATATTCATCGCCTTCCTAAAGTCAATATCAGAAGGTATCTCACCAGATTCCATTAAATCGGTACCGTCAAGAATTTTGTGTAATGTAAATGGGGTAGGGTTTCTCTGAAATGGATTTGAATTGATAGGGGACTGATTTTCTCCACACAAGAGACTGAATATTCAGTCTCTTGTGTGGAAAGGGAGAATCCCCTTATTTTGTTTATTTACAATATTTGGTTAACAATAACGTTCTTCAAACATTCGTTGAAGAGCTTCATGCGCTTCGGCAAATCCTCGTAACTTTCTTCCTGCCCATTTCTCGTTAAAATCTTGAATCGTCAAATACACGATTTTTTCAGCGGCTTCTAAACTACTCAAACTGTTCATCGGCTTTAGACGTTTCCGAATCTCTTTGATCGTTCGTTCAATGGCATTGGTCGTGTAAATCACACTTCGAATACTGCTTGGATAATCCATAAATGTAAGGAGGACATCCAACTCATTGGCCCAAGATTGAACTTCTCTTGGATATTTGCTGGACCATTTCGACTCAAACTGTTGAAACATTTGTAACGCCATCTCCTTATTCGGCGCGCGATAAATCAGCTTGAGATCCTCGGCCACTTCGAATTGGTCTTTTTTCCGAACACGATTTAGGGTGTTGCGGACTTTGTGCACGACACAGCGCTGCACATCGGCTTTCGGATACACCGCCTTAAAGGCTTCCTCCAGCCCCGGAAGGTCATCGAAGACGCCAAGAAGCACTTCCTTGACGCCTCTTTGGTAGAGGTGTTGAAGAATTTCCACACCCCTAACACCACATAAACCACTTCTTTCTCCACGGTATCGCGACGAAGTTTTACATACAAGCCGTCTAAATATAAGACAGAATAATGTTTGTGCAGGGGACGTTTGTGCCATTTCTCAATGTCTTCTTTCACGATATCGGTCATACGACTGATCGTTGAAGGAGAATAGGCCTTGCCTAAAATTCGTTCAATAAACTTGCCAATTTCACGCGTACTCATACCACTTTGATACATCCTGATGATGCTTCCTCGAGCCAGCCCGTATGGCGTTGGTAAGGAGCAAACAGTTGTGTTTGAAATTCCCCCTTTCGGTCTCTTGGAACCAAAAGACCCTCAATCCGGCCATATTGTGTATCTAGATTTCGCTGATAGTAGCCGTTTCTCATATTCGGCGTTCCAGCCTGTTCGATTTCGAGGAAATTTTTGATTTCTTCCCGCATAATCAGTTCTAATTTTTCCTTTACAAACTGACGAATGACACTTTCCAGTTGATTTGCCCAGTCGACATTCGGTATACTTCTTTTAGACATAGGTAGGGTACTCCTTTCTCTAAGATTTTTGGTCCAATCAGAGAATACCCTACCTTTTTTCTTTTGTTCTAGCAAAATGCTTTACACAAACTTTTATACATCATCATTAAATCTTTTAAAATCAACAATTTTAAGGTAACATCGGAATTGTATACTTCTTCATCGGAGTATTCTTCATATACTTTGAAAGGAACATTCCGAATGACATAATGTTTTTGATCGCTTTCACATGAAACATCTTTCACCTGTTCTGCTTCAGGAGCCATACGAAAACCTCCCTGCCTATTACTAGGTGTTATTTCTGTCATTATACTCACTCCCTCTATAAACTTTAATTTTCTTCAAAATTCTCACGTTTTCTTTAAATTTCGCTAACACATAATAGCTTGTTCACCTCAAATAAGCAGAAATTTCTTGTATTTATTCAATATATTTACATGGTAAGGTGCATCCTATAATACAGATTTACAATATCTGTAATATCATGTATGACCGTGCAAGAAGTCTCCACACTTCTCATGGTCGCTCACCCTCCCATGT
>Ga0207866_1002005_pt1 | contig 16279 bp, 11 predicted proteins | sample HigsolmetaAR203D_FD_184835 | JGI IMG/M metagenome (GOLD analysis project Ga0207866, IMG submission 184835) | Ionic liquid and high solid enriched microbial communities from the Joint BioEnergy Institute, USA - AR20-3-D (SPAdes) (version 2) ...
AAATACGAAAGCGTGTGCCTATGGAAAAATGAGATTTTTTCTAGCTCCGCTCACAGAAAACCTTGCTGTTATGGGATTCTTGATTTTCTATATGCCCAAAAATGCCGATTTACTGTCGAACTCGGGTAAAGAAAACATGGCTTATCCCGAAAAGTTAAAGTACAATCGAGTATAAAGGGGCAAGCAAGAGGCAACCAGGCAAACCAAAGGGAGTGATGGGATGGATATACTCAAACATGATGATCCGCTGTACGTCTCCTTTGCGCAGTCCGTTCAAACGGGCGATGTGGAAACGTTGAGCCGTCTGCTGAGCGAAGTTCCCGGCTTGGCCGCCAAACGATTCGTGGACGATCAAGGGTTCGTTCGCACGAGTTTGCATCTGGTTGCGGATTGGCCCGGCTATTTTCCGAACGGCGTTGAGATGGTCAGGCTGCTGATTGCCGCGGGGGCAGATCCGAATGCGCGGACGGCAGGGGGGAAATTTGCGGAAACTCCGCTGCACTGGGCGGCCAGCAGCGACGATGCCGACGTGGCCGCCGCCTTGATCGACGGCGGCGCGGACGTGGAAGCGCCGGGCGGCTCGATCGTCGGCGGAACCCCTTTGGACAACGCCGTCGGCTATCGGTGCTGGAATGTGGCGCGATTGTTGGTCCAGCGCGGGGCGCGTGTGGATAAGCTTTGGCATGCCGCCGCTTTGGGAATGATGTCCCGCGTGGCGGAACTGATGGACCGCGATCCGCAACCGACGGCCGCGGATATCGGTCTGGCTTTCTGGTTTGCCTGCAGCGGCGGGCAGCGCCGAGTGGCCGAATACCTTCTCGCCAAAGGAGCGGATATCAACGGCATCCCCTCCTTCACGAACCAAACGCCGCTCGATGCGGCGGCCGGTCTCGATACCAGGAGAGAGACGATGGTTGCATGGCTGAAAAGCCACGGCGCCAAGTCATCCAAAGAGGATATGAAGGATTCGGCGTCCACTTGACCAGTGATTCGAAAAAAAACGATGGCAGCCGCATGACCAGACGTTTCCCCTCATGGTCGCCGAGGCGGCCGGCAATGAGGTCGTGGTTCGAATCATGACCAATTTGATCGATCTGCTGCGCCAAAGCTGCTTGCCGTCCAGCCGGGAGACGCGGCTAAAGAGGCGGGCGGATTCGGCAGACAGGGAATGATTGAACGGCATTTAACCCTTTTCCGGGATGGAAAACCGGACGATCGTTCCCTGATCCGGCTCGCTCTCTATGTGCAAACCGCTGCGAAACAGCTGCCTCAGCCGCCGTTCAATATTGCGCAGTCCCACGCCATTGCTCAATCGCGTGCCTGTATTGGAGTGGGGCGGCGCGGCAAAGAGTTGCTCGATTTGTTCTTTCCGCATTCCGACACCGTCGTCTTTGACCAAAATGTCCACGCGCCCCTCTTGCCGACGGATGACGATGGACACGGTTCCGCCGCGGCTCCGACTCATGAGGCCGTGTTTGACGGCATTTTCCACAAGCGGCTGGATGGACAGCGGGGGCACCCGGATGCTGATCCCTTCATCCACCTCCCATTCCACCTTGATCCGGTCTCCAAAGCGTTCCTGTTCAATGTAAATGTAAGAGCGGACAAGAGAAAGTTCGTGCTCCAGATCGACCAGCGGAGAGGCGTTCTTGAAGTCAAAGCTCAGCCGCAGGTAGTTGCTGAATTCATACAGCAACGTCAGCATCTTCTCAATGTCGATGGCCGCCAGCGCCGCGATCGAGTTCAGCGTGTTGTACAGGAAGTGCGGCCGAATCTGCGACTGGAGCCAGGCGCTCTCCATGCGCAGCCGTTCTTCAAAGGACGTTTTCAGCTGGAGGAGCGAACGGACCCGCGCCTTCAATTCCCAGGCGTCCGCGGGTTTTTTCACGTAATCGTTGGCTCCGGCCAGGAAACCGGTGACGATGTCCTCCGTCCGGATGCGGGCGGTCAGCAGCAGAACCGGAAGTTCCGTCATGTTGAAATGGTCGCGGAGAATTCGCGTCAGCTCGTAACCCGACATCTTCGGCATCATCACATCGGCAATCACCAGGTCGTACCGTTCCTTGAAAGTTTCGGCCAATGCCTGTTCCGCGCCGGTCACACACGTCATCTCGTACCCGTCCGGTTTCAGCGTTTCGGCCAGCACGTGCAGATTGACGGCGTCATCGTCCACGAGCAAAATTTTCGCCGCGGAAACGTCGTTTTCGCCGGTGCCGGCCGGGACGGGCGTTTCCGGCAAAAGGAGCGAGCGTTCGCAGGCGGGGCGTTCCCCGGCCAAGGATCCGGAAAGTTCGGCCGAAGCCTTCGCAAAGGTGTCGTAGATGGCGGCCAAAGAACCGGAATGAGCAGCCCATCCTTCGGAAAAGGAGATCGCAGCCTCGGCCGATGTATCGGCAAAAGCGCCGGAATGTGCGGCCAAGTCTTCGGTGAAGGAGCCGGAGACCTGTCCCTGGCCGGATTCTTCGGCGTACGGCAACGTAAAACTGAACACGGACCCTTCTCCCGGGCGCGATGCCGCGCGGATCGTTCCGCCGTGCAGTTCGACGAGCTGCTTGCAGATGGCCAGCCCCAAGCCGAAGCCGCCCCGGTTTTTGTCGGTATGGCGCTCCGCCTGTTCATAAGGAAGAAATATGTTGGACAAGTCTTTTTCGGCAATGCCGACGCCGGTATCTTCCACCCGGATTTCCGCCATGCGGTTTTGTCTCACGGCTTGAATGCGAATAAATCCTTCATCCGTGTATTTGACGGCATTGTGCAGCAGATTGAACAAAATTTGCACGAGACGGTTTTCATCGGCCAGGACCCTGGGGAAGTCCTTGTCAATGTCCACGCGCAGCCGGATCGGTTTTCTTTCCAGCATGATGGCGATCATGTCCAGCACGCCGGCAGCGACCGACTGCAAGTGGACGGGCCGCAGTTCCAAAGGGATCGTTTTTTCCTTCAGCCTCGTAATGTCAATCAGGTCGTCCAGCATCACATTCATGCGCCGGCTGACCCGTCGGGCCGTTTCGATTCGTTCTCTTTGCGTTTGGGAGATCGGCTCGTTCCGGTCGTCCAAAATGACTTGCAAAATATTGGATATGCCTTGCAGCGGATTACGCAGTTCGTGGGACGTATTGACCAAAAATTCGTCTTTTCGCTTGTCTTCTCGCCGCAGCTTTTCGGCAAGCCGCAGCGGCCGCTCCGTTTCCAGGAAAAATCGCTGAAACCAAAACGCGGAAAAGGAAAGGATGGCGATCATCAAATCGAAAGGATACCAAATGATCTCTATGCGGGGGATGTCTCTCCCGATGAGCGACCAGATCATGTTGGCGGCGACGGCCATGCACGCAAAGATCAGGAACAGCATGCCGTCGGTCCGGCGGAATTTCGAAATTAGAATATACCCGGATATGCCCACCGACGCGAAAAAGGCATATAGAAACAGCCCCCTGGCGGATGCCAGGATGATCGCTGCAGGAGATAAGACCAAGTGGAGAGCAATGAGCGCGCAGCTGATCGAAAACGCTTTGGCCATTCGCCCGCCGATGTTTGACGGGAACAGGCTGTCGGACAGCAAGGGCAGACAAGCCACGATCCCGATATAAGTGAGGTAGACGAGTCTCAACTGCCACTCGAAACTCGTTTCGATCCAATGAAACAACAGTTTGTCGTCGGAGGTCAGGGCGGCGAGCGCCAACAGGGTCATAATGGCGAGAAAGTAGAGAATGCCGTTACGCCTCGCCCCAAGGGCGTACAGGATCAGTCCGTACAGACTGTGGAAGAGCGCGATGACGCACATCAGCAGCTGCAAGCCGACGAGCAGGTTTTCCCTCTGCCTGACTGCTTCAAGCGTACCGAAACGGACGGGTTTGGAAATGCCGCCGTTCCCCGTGTCGCTGGACACATGAATGACGACATCCAGTTTGTCGCTGCCCGGCGGTATGGTAATCGTATACGGCAAGTCCGCGCCCCGATGCCGACCCGCATTGGTAGACGGATGTCCCGACGATTTGGCCAATTGACCGTTTATGTATACGGCGGAAGCGTTCCCCGCCCTGGACAGCCGCAGTCCCAGCGTTTTCGAATGATTCGGGTTCAGCAAAATTTGCAGGCGATAGCTGCCGTATCGAAACGTCGAATCGCCCGGTACGTCTTCATTGTCCCACGTTTTCGGCACGCGCCTCGTGGTCTCCCGCGCTGCGGACACGTCGATTTGGGCGCCGTTCTCTGCCATGAGAAAGGTGCCGGGGTAAAACCGCCATTCCCCGTTCAGTTCCAAAGTCTGGTGCGAATTCCATTCCACATGCCGCAAATCCAGCACGCCGTCCGCCGCCGTCGGCGGGTCCGGATAATCCCAGGTGGACAAATACTTCATCCACAACAGCCTGGACGCCGTAATGAAGGCGAGAAAAACGGCGACGGCCAAAATCAGTTTTTTTTCGGTGATTTTCATTATGAATACTACTTTTCTCCCAGAATGATATTTTCCGGTTCAGATTGTTCATCGTGCACAATTCCGAAGGCGGCGTGAGGTGCCTGGGTGGAGAGGAATTCGTCGAATTCGTTTGGACGCCCGTGTCGTTTACACCTCTGGACCGTTTCACTTATCGTATCATGAAATGATGATTTGCGGGAACATTCTATTGGAAGCATGAAAGGATGGAAGGGAAAGTGGTAGAGTTGTAGTGCTCGTGGTTGCGATTGTTCTTCTACCGAATGATGCCGAGGTACTTCCAGGTAGAAACGGATTCATCGTACTTGAGCATACGGGTCTTCCAAGTGCGGGATCGCACCGGCGATTCGATGGTCATTTTCGAGAATCCGGATCCTTTCGAGCCATTTTTCCGGCGGATGTCCCGCGCGTTTAACGAGGTTATGGAGATCCGGGAGCCCAGTTCCATTGAAAGAGATGCTGCGATTCAACGATTCGAGTTTACCTTTGAAGCTGTATGGAAAGCCGTCAAATCGGTGCTGTTTGAACGCGAAGGAATCGATGTAGGTTCTCCCAAAGCGGTTATTCGCGCAAAGTCGTACCTACATCCGTTCGTACGGGGTACGGAGTATGAGCGGATGTTCCAGTGGATGTATCATGAATAAGATGAATGAGCAGATGTTCCAGTGGATGTATTCTGAATAAGACGATCGAGTGTTTGTTATTTTGGAAGTGAGTGCCGAAATGGCCCGGATAGCGATGATGAAATATCGTTATCATTTTCAGAAAACGGTTACATCCGGCATTGTGCGGAAAATAGGGTGATCGGATGCGTCTTATTCGGCGGTTTTACGGTAAGGGAACAAAAATAAGGAAGATTTGATCGTGTTATTTGGCGGCACGGAATCGTGTTGCTCATATTGATTGCGTTTGCTGTTCCTTTTTTATCAGCGCGGCGGTTGACGGAAAAGGTTTTTTGCGCTTGCAATATTGCAAGACGAACGGGAATTATTGCGGGGATTGTGATATAGTAGGGATGAAACAGAGGATCGACGGAAACAGGGGAACAGCGGACGATGAAATTATTCGAAGTGTTGCCGGAGCGTTTTTTCCATTTGTTGACCGGACAGAACAAGCAGTTGTACGCGGAGGCGGCGCTGCTCATCTATGAGCAGGCTCAGCGGGAACGGTTCGGCATTCGTTATGACGTGATGAGGGATTTGCTGCAGGAGATGATCGAGACGCAGCGGGAGCTGGGCGTAACTTATGCGCCGGATGAGGACGAGCCGTTGTCGGATGAAGGGGGTGCACCTAGCAAAGGTGCACGGACAGCGATTCGTCCCGACGGCTCCTCGCGAGTCGGGGGAACGGGACCGCAGCAGATCACCGTGGAAGAGGCGGCCAGGACACAGGCGAACTTCATGCTGCGGCGGCTCGAAGCGTTGAAGTGGATCAACATCGAAGACCGCGACCAATTTCAGAGGTATATCGTGCTGCCTCATTATACCAGCCGAATGCTGAGCTTGTTCAAGGAACTGTGTGAAGCTCGGACGGTGGAGTACCAGCGGTTTGCTTTTACCACGTTTCAAATTTTGACCGGCGACGAAGCCAAGCTGCGGCCGTGCTTTGCCGTGCGCGAAGCGCTGGAGATGACGACGCGGTTTCGGCAAGAGTTGATCACCCTGTACAACAACATGAAGCATCACATGGAACAGGTCGTGCAAAAAACGTCGATTCAGGAAGTGCTCGATCATCACTTCGAAACCTACAAAACGCAAATTGTGGACAAAAGCTACCATCGTCTCAAGACGTCCGATCACGTGTCGCGCTACCGCTTCCAAATCTTGCAAAAGGTTCAGGAGTGGCTGTTGGACAAGGACTTGATGGAGGAAACGATCGCCGACGGCTTGCGGAGCGATTTTTACCGTTCGCGGGAAGAAGCGGAAGACGACATTCGTGGGGCGCTCCTCACGATTGAGGAAATCTACGCGGGATTGGACGAAATTTTTTACCATATCGATGTGCGCCACAATCAATATTTACGCTCGTCCTACGACCGAGCCCGTTATCTCAGTCAGCATCAGACCGGGGTCACTCAACAGCTGGGCGTTCTGCTGGAGCATTTGTCGCAGCGCGCGGCCGCGCTCGGCTTGAAAGCGGACTTTGAGGACGAGGAGGCGGCAAGCGCGCGCCTGTTTCGCCTGATGCGGATCGGGCAGCTGAGCGAAGGCTCGCTTTACACTCCCCGCCAGCGCCGTCAGCCGCATCAGCCCGAGCGGCATATCGTGGTCGGCATTCCGAGCGAATGGAAAGAACAACTGCGTCAAGCGAATTTGGAACGGATGCGGCGGTCGATCACCCGCAAGAAGGTGGAGCGATTCGTCCTGGAACGGATGGGGGAACGCGACCAAATGGAGATGCGGGAACTGGCTCCGGAGACGGCGGAGGAACTGTTGCTCCTGACCTATGTGTATTTGTACGGGCAGGACGGCTCTTCCGCCTTTCGCCTGCGGCGGAACGAGGATCGCGTCATCGTGCAGATCGGACCGTACCGATTTCACAATCATACGGTGGTTCGTGCCGCAAGGAGATCGGGCCGATGAACGGTTCGGAGATGAGCGAGCGAGGGACGGATCGTGGGATGAAGAGGCAGACGTCGAGGGTTGTGGAGGAGAGAGATGCGGAGTCGAGTGGTGCGGACAGGAACGGTGATACGGCGGATGCGGAGCGGTTGGGTCGGGACGGAGAAAAGAGCGGACGGAGACGCTTCGGGGATGAACGGCGCCAACGACGGGCGGAGCAGGCGCGGGAACAGAGTGAAGAACGAACGTGGCAAAGTACGGGCGTAGCGGAAAAAGGGCGGAGGATGAAAATGCAAACGAAGAGCAGATCGAAACATGATCTGGGGGGACGAACGTCATGACTTTCAGCGGTGAAAATCCCCAAGTCGCCACAGGCGGCCTGGCCTTGTTGGAGGCGCTGGGTGAATCGGACAAGCAGAAAATGGCCGCCGCGCTCAATCGGCTGCTCGCGAATAACTTTCTGGTCAAGGAACGGGACCGTGAAACATACATGTTCTTGCGCAGAAACCGGGAAGCGGCGCAGGCGTTTTTCCGGTTTTTGCAATGGGATTTCATCCTCGACGAGCGGCATGAGGTCGTCTACGTGCAGGGGCCGGACAGCGCGATCCGCCGCTCCTTCTCTCGCGATGAGACGATATGGTTGCTGATCTTGCGCCTGATCTACCAAGAGAAGCGAGAGTCCTTGTCGTTGAGCGAATATCCGATGACGACGCTATTCGAGATCCGGACCAAGTACGACACCTTCCGCCTGCCGTGGATCAATATGACGACGCTGGACCGGTTGGTGCGTCTGTGCACACGCTGCCATCTCCTCGATGCGCTGGATGGAGATGTGCGCTCCGACGACTGCCGCTTTCGGCTTTTTCACAGTTGGATCTATTTCATCAACATGGAAGAGGTCAAGTCGTTGACGGAACGGATCGAGCGGTATTCATCGAGGAAGGAGGACGACCTGTTCGATGAAATGGATGAAGAAACTCCGGTTGATTAACTGGCACTACTTCGTCGATGAAACCATGGAATTCGGCAGGCAAACGCTCATTACCGGCCAGAACGCCGCCGGGAAATCGACGATCATCGATGCGCTGCAAGTTCTCCTGATCGCCGACCAACGCCAAATCCGCTTCAATCCGGCGGCCCACGAAGAAGCGAAGCGCTCGATGATCGACTACCTGAAAGGAAAGATCGGCAGCGACGATCGCACCTTCGTGCGCGACGGCGACTTCACCACTTACATCGCGGCGGAATTCCGCGACGAGGCGAAAAAGGAATCGTTCGTGGTCGGCGTCGTCATCGACGTGTTTCGCGATCAGCAATTTGAGGAAGAGTATTTCATCCTGGCCGACTGCCGGCTGGACGAGGTCGATTTCATCAAGCCGTCGGGACATTTGCGCAACCGGGACGAATTCAAACGCAGGCATGCGGTTTCGTCCGCCGGTTCCCGGACGCGGTCGATTTTCGAACGGAACAAAACGCTGTACCAGAAAGCGCTGCTCGCGAGATTGGGCGGGCTGAACGAACGTTTTTTCCGCATTTTCCTGAAAGCCCTCTCCTTCAAACCGATCCAAAACGTGAGAGAGTTCGTGTACGACTACATTTTGGACGAAAAAGAACTGCAGTTGGACTTGATGAAGCAAAACTTCGACATTCATGAAAAATACAAACGCGAACTGGAGCAGCTGCAAATTCGCAAAGATAAACTGCAGCGAATCCGCGACGTGTTCGAACAATACGACAAACTGCGCATTACCGTCCAGGAACAGGAATATGTGATTCGGCGGCTCAAAGTGACGCTGGAGGAAGAGCAGCTGGAAGCGCACCGCCGGCAACTCGCCGATCTGGAGAGTGACTTGCGTCGGCTGGAGGACGAGATGGCGCTCGCGGAGATGAAACACGACGAAGCGAAATCCGAAGCGGAGCAGGCCTTGACCCGCTGGAAGAGCCATGACGCCGTGAAGCGCGCGGAGGAACTGCGGCGGCAAATGGACGAACTGCACGACGGCCAGGAACGCCTGCGGCAGGAGTTGGATTTCGCCAAGCGGGCGTTGGAAGGGGAGCGGCAGCTTGTCGCGCAATTGGCCGACTGGCCTGGCAACGAGGGGTGGACGCCGCTGCCGGAGGATCGGTCCGTTTTGGCGGCCGGAGTGGAGATGTTGTCGGCGGCGATTGGCCGTGTGGAGGAAGCGCTGGATCCGGATGCCGCGCAGGATTCGTTCGGTGACGTCGTCGAAGAGCTGCAGCGGCGGATCACGGATTTGGGGGCGCGGTTGAACAACGTGCACGAGCGGCTGCTCATCGAACGGGCGCGCGCGGAAGAACGCATCCAAGCTGTGGTCGGCCGCATTCGCGAACTGGAACAGGTGATCCGCGATCTGGAAAATAAAAAACGTCCCTACCCGGATTCCGTTATCCGGTTGAAGCAGGTGCTGGAAGAGCGTTTGGGCGGGCGGTCGCCGGTGTGGATTTTTTGTGAGGAAATGGAAGTCGAAGATGAAGAGTGGCGCAATGCCGTCGAGGGCTTTTTGAACACGCAGCGGTTCGATCTGCTCGTGCGGCCGGAAGTGTTTGCCGAGGCGCTGTCGATATATGAACGGGAGAAATTCCGTCTTCAGCTCGAAGGAGTGGGACTGGTCGACACGGAAAAAGAGCAGCGGTACATCCATACGGCAGAAGCAGGTTCGCTCGCCCAGGTGCTCAGCACGGACAACCCTGTCATCCGGGCGCATATTGATCATTTGCTCGGCCGCGTGATGATGGCGGAGGACGAGCAGGACCTGCGCCTGCACCGGACGGCCGTGACGCGCACGTGCATGGTGTACAACAACCTGATCGCGAGGCAGATGAAACGCCGGCAGTATGAGCTGCCTTACATCGGTGCCAAGGCGATCGTTCGCCAACTGGAGCTGAAAAAGCGGGAACTGGTAGAAGCGTCTCGGGAACATGCGCATTGGACGGACATTCATCGGGACATCGCCGGGTGGACGGAAAAACTGTCCGACAAAAAGTCGCGCATGGAACGACTTGGCGGACAACTGGCTCTGGCGCCGCAATTGGTCGAGACGCGCCGGCGTCTGGCCGAAGCGAAGAGCGAGCTTGAACGGTTGGATCTGAGTGAGGCGCGGCGGTTGGAGGAAATTTACAAACATTGGCGATCCGAGGAAGATCGCTGGAACAACCGGCGGGTTGAACTGGGCAAGGATTTGGGGAAGAAGGAAGAAGAACGCAAGCATGTCAACGGCTTGATTTACATTCAGACCAACAAGTTGGAGGAAGCGCGGCAGGTGCTGGACAGCTGGCAGGCGGAACATGACCCCGGACTGCTGCAGGGGGCGCTCGCCCGGTGGGCCGATGCCGAGAAGCAGGACATTCCGACCTACCGCAAATTGGAAAACTGGCAAAACAACCAGAAAGGCAACGCGACCCGCCGAGACGATACGCGCAGTGAACTGCAGAAACTGCGGCTGCAGTTCAATACGGAGCATTTGTTCGACGGACCGGAAGCGGCGGAGGACAATGCCGTGTACGATGCGGCGCTCCGAACCGTGGCCGAACTCAACATTCCCGATTACCAGGCGAAGGTCGAAAAGTCGCTGCAGGATTCCGAGGAGGAGTTCAAATCGCATTTCGTCTTCAAGCTGCGGGAAGCCATAGAGATGGCAAAGCGAGAATTTCATGAGCTGAATTTTGCCCTGCGCCATTTTCCGTTTTCCCAGGACCGGTATGTGTTCGAAGTGACGCCGAGCGAGAAATACCGACGTTTTTACGACGCGGTCATGAATCCGCTGTTGGCGGAGAAAGGGTCGCTGTTCGACTTGCCGGACAACGATTCCTCGGAAACGCTGCATGAGCTGTTCGAATTGCTCGTCCGGGGCGAAGCCGGCGATTTGGAAGAGTTTACCGACTACCGCCGTTATCTCGATTTCGATATCAAAGTCCATACCGGCGAGTCCAGCTATTCATTCTCCAAAGTGCTGAGGGAGAAATCCGGCGGAGAGACGCAGACGCCGTTCTATATCGCGATTTTGGCCTCGTTTTACCATTTGTACAAGACCAACAAAACTTCCCGGCTCGTCGTGTTCGACGAAGCGTTCAACAAGATGGACGAACAGCGCATCCAATCGAGCCTGCGCCTGATCAAACAGCTGAACCTGCAGCTGATCGCCGCGGTGCCGGACGAGAAAATGCAGCATATGGCGCCGGAAGTCACGACGACGTTGATTGTCACGAACCGGAACTACCGCTGTTTCGTCGACATGGTCGACCGTTCGAATCTCGCCGAACTTGCGGCCGATGAAGAAGGGGGCGGTGCTGTCGCCTCCGGCGCGTCGGAGTTCGCCGCGCAGGAGAACGGATTCGGTGCGGCCGCCGATATGGCGGAAGAGGGGTTCGGTGCCGAAAAAGACGGGGACGCTGCGGCGGAAGAGGGGGGCGACGATGCGGCTAACGATGCAGTGGAGATCGGGGCCAAGGCTGCGGAGAACGGGCACGATGCCGGATCCGATGATGCGGATCGCGGTGATGCGGAAACGGTGCGGCAGATTGAGCTGTTTTAACCAAGCGTTTTGGGATTTCCGTGGAAAGGAGCCGTTCTGGCATTGGCAGCAGATCGGAATGTTTTCGGCGAGCGGGAATACAAGGAAGAGTTCAGGCAGCGTCTTCTGTCGCAATTGATTCGGAAGTACGAAAACAGCAAGGCGTTTGCGAACGGCGAACCCGTAAAGCAGAAACCGCAAATTTCCTTCAACAACGGTCCGTTCCAGGCGGAGTATGAAGACGAGATGGATTTCCGCAAAAAGGAATGGATCCATGAAGTGCTCGAATCGCTCACCGCACAGGGGATCGTGTCGGTGAAGTGGGAGAAGTTCCGGGAAGGCCGGCAATTGGACAAAGTGTATCTGGATACCGACCGCATCGCGGCGGCATACGAGCTGGCGGGCATGATGCCGCGCGAACGAAAGATGGAGAGGCTTGGCGGCATCTTGTCGACGCTGGGGGATCACCCGTGGGAATGGGTCGCGCAATGGTCGCGGGAAACCGTGCAAGCGTTGGGCGAACGAAAATCCGCCGGCTTGGATCTCGACGATCCGGAAGGATATGCGCGGCTCGCGGAAGTGCTGCGGGAACTGCCGCGGCTGGAGGATGACATCCCGAAACGCGTGCTGAGCCACCGCCTGTTCCGGGACACGAAGGTGTTCGAGCGTTTTGTCGAACGCCGGCTCGTTCACCTGATCCAAACCCGTTCCGGTATTGAATACGACAGCGATGAGGATGCGCTGGAGAGCGTCGGCATCGCCGACCATCCACGCAGCGTGTGGATCGCCGGGGCGCTCAAGTGTTCCGTCGGAGCTGAGACGGTATCGATCGCCATGTTCCCCGGCGGCATCGGCTTGTCGCGGGATACGGTGCGGAAGTTGACGATCGACGAGATCGCCGGCGAGCGCATCGTGTTGATCGAGAATCTTACTTCCTGGCATCAGTGGGTAAAGGCGCGGCAAGGGGAGAACGAGCTCGTCGTTTATACCGGCGGTTTCCCGAACCGCACCGCGCAGCTATTGTTGCATAAACTTGGTAACTACGTGTACGGCGATGCGGGTAAGGGATGTTCGGGGCCCGGCAAGGACGGCAGGATGCCGGTTTATCATTGGGGAGATATGGACGCGGGCGGCATTCATATCTTCGAATTTCTCCGCGATCACTTTTTTCCGGGGCTTGAGCCGGTCGGAATGGATGAATCGAGCTATCTGCACTATGCCGACACGGGTATGGAATTTGGCCGCTCTTATGCGAACAAGCTGAAGGATATGCTGGCGAGCGGGCGGTTCGACCGTTGGCACGGCCTGCTTGAGCTTATGCTGGCCCATGGAAAACGCATCGAACAGGAGAGTATGGAAATTCCGGCAGAGGCGTTCGGATGAATCGCCAATGGCGGTTGATGAGTGGGGGCATCCGTCCGACGGAACCGATTGACAGCCGGCGTGACTCGTGACAAAACGGGTCCTCGTAACCGGCCTGCAGAACCGGCGAGAGAAGCGGCCATTCCAGAGCCATCCTAGAAGCCAACTTTGAAAGTCATCCTAGAAGTCATCTCCAAGCCTCCCTAAGCTTTCCCAAGCCATTCCCAAGCCCATCCCCAACGGTGGTGTCGCCCGCAAAAATCATACGGCAGAGGAAAGTTGGCGATCGGGGGGGCGAGACGATTGGGTCCGGCTTCGCTGTTGCGAGGGCTGACGATGGCTGAAAAAACTGCGGCGGTTCATCATGTCCATCAGCGGTTTTCGTCGAAACGGAACGCTTCGTAACCCCACTCCGGTCGGGGCCTACGGTTGAGTTGACTCTGGCGCGGGGCGGAAGAATGAAGGACAATTTAAGAAAAATGATTGTTGAAACGCGAAGCACGCGCTGTCAAACCCGTAGTAGGGGGACGGCGCTTTTGTGTTTTTTATGGGAGGAGGGGTTCCGGTGAAAAATTCGTTCGACAGGGAACTGGGATTGTATTTGGAAAGGCAAGTTGCGGAAAGTACAGGCGAGCGGCGACGGAGGTTGACGGGGGGGAATCGGCATGCGGAAACGCTGTTTTTGCGCAATGTGTGGTGGCCGATGTGCGGCAACTTCGATTATTTGCATGCGGAGTGGGAGGTTTCGGACTTGTGGAAGGGGGTTAGATATTTGGATTTCGCGTATTTGCGTTATCCGCTGCGCATCGGCATCGAAATCGAGGGCTTCGGGCCGCACGCGAAGCATGCCGATCGGGGCAAGTTTGCGGACGATCACCTGCGGGCAGCCGCGTTGACGGCGGAAGGATGGATCATCTTGCGGTTCAGCTACGATACGGTGAATGAGCATCCGGAACGGATTCGGCAATTGCTCACCTTGCTGATCGGCAGATGGACGGGAATCGGCGAGAAGGCGCCGGTGCTGGACGAATTGGACAAGAAGATCGTTCGACTGGCGGTGAAACTCCAGCGGCCGATCACACCGGGGCAAGTTTGCGAGATGGCGGGCGTATGCGCACAGACGGCACGGCGTCGCTTGAAGGAACTGACGGACAAACGCGTGTTCCGCCCGCACGGAGGAGTTACCCGCATCCGTTCGTACGAGCTTTGTACGGAGAATGAGCGGATGTTCCAGTGGATGTATCATGAATAGGACGAATGAGCGGATGTAACAGTGGATGTATCCGGAATAAGATGAATGAGCAGATGTTCCAGTGAATGTATTCTGAATAAGACGATCGAGTGTTTGTTATTTTGGAAGTGAGTGCCGAAATGGTCCGGATAGCGATGATGAAATATCGTTATCATTTTCAGAAAACGGTTACATCCGGCATTGTGCGGAAAATAGGGTGATTGGATGCGTCTTATTCGGCGGTTTTACGGTAAGGGAACAAAAATAAGGAAGATTTGATCGCGTTATTTTGTGGTGAGGAATGTTCTTCTTTGGCGGCAAAAAATGGTCCTTGGAGACAAGGAATGATCCTTGGCGGCAAGCATGCGGCGATTATTTACGGCATGGGGGACTGGGACCGGCCATCTGCAAAAAAATCGTCGAACGTCACGGCGGCCTCATTTGGGCGGAAAGCGCGCCGAACGCGGGGACGACGGTCAGCTTCACGCTGCCGTTCGTGAAGGACAAGAAAGGAACGTTTTAGAAAACAAACGGACCGACGGTAACGGAGCGGAGGGGAATCAATGGTTCGGGAGGCACGCCTTTCAACCGGGACGGCTGCGGTTACTGGAACGGCCATTTTTAAAATGCGCTCTCCGCGTGGTATATTTAAGGCAATACGCAGCAGAACGGAGCGGGAAAGATGGCGAAATCCGGTACGACAGAACAAGGGAAACAAATCGATAAGAAAACGACTTCCAAAGGCGCTGCGCGTTCGGGAGGCCGTGATCGTGCGCGGGTGAGCCGGTCGTCTCCGTCGTTCGCCCCGGCAGCAGCGTGCAAGCCTTCGTCGTCGGCGTCCAAATCGCTGTCGGTGTCAACCTCCAAGTCGCCGTTAGCATCAACCTTCAAATTACCGGCGACATCAGCGTCCAAATCTCCCCGGCGGGCAGAACAGAAGCCGAAGCAAGCAAATACGGCGGAAGATATCCAAGTCGGCGATCTCATGGTCGTCACGATCAAACGGCTCGGCATCAACGGCGAGGGCGTCGGATATTTCAAGCGCAAGGCGGTTTTCGTTCCCGGGGCGCTGCCGGAGGAAGTCGTGAAAGCGAAAGCGGTGCGGGTGGAGCCGACCTACATTTCGGCGGCTCTGGTGGAGATTGAAAAAGCGTCCCGTCATCGCAAAACGCCGGAATGCCCCGTATACGAAGCTTGCGGAGGCTGTCAGCTGCAGCATATGGATTACGCCGCACAGCTTGCGGCGAAAGAAGAACTGGTGAGAGAAGCGTTTCGCCGTTACGTCGGCGATGTGCCCGTTCCGCTGCGCCCCATTCTCGGCATGGACGAACCGTGGGGGTACCGCAACAAGGCGCAGCTTCAGGTCGGGTATAGACAGGGCCAACTGATCGCCGGTCTGTACGCGGCTGGCACACACCGGCTCGTCGACATTTCCGGCTGCCCGATCCAGCAGCCCGTCATCAACGAAGTCATATGGACCGTGGCGGACATCGCGGCTCAACTTTCCATCCCGGCCTACGATGAGAAAACCGGCAAGGGCGCGCTTCGCACGATTGTGGCGAGAGTGTCCAGAAATACGGGCGACGTGCAGCTCACGCTGATCTCGGCGCAGCCGCGGCTGCCGCAACAGGACCGGTTGATTGCGCGCATCCAAGAACGGCTGCCGATGGTGAAGACGATCGCGCTCAACGTCAACCGCAGTTCCTCTTCGCTCGTGTTTGGAGAGAAAACTACCGTTTTGTGGGGACAGGAACACATTCGCGAAACGTTGGGGAGCCTTTCGTTTGATTTGTCGCCGCGATCGTTTTTCCAACTGAACCCGGAACAGACGGTGAAACTGTACGAAGCCGTCGCCGAGGCGGCGAACCTGAAGGGCGAAGAACTCGTCGTCGACGCGTATTGCGGCACGGGCACGATCGCGTTGTGGCTCGCTCCGCATGCGCGGGAAGTACGCGGCGTCGAGGTGGTGGAAGAGGCGGTCGCCGACGCGCGGCGAAACGCGGAACTAGGCGGTTTCACCAACGCGCGCTTCTATGTCGGCCGTGCCGAAAAACTGCTTCCGCAATGGGTCGCCCAAGGAATCCGCCCCGACGTCATCGTCGTCGACCCGCCGCGCACCGGGTGCGACGCCGCCTTGCTCCGGACGGTCGCCGGCGTG
>Ga0207866_1002006_pt1 | contig 16259 bp, 16 predicted proteins | sample HigsolmetaAR203D_FD_184835 | JGI IMG/M metagenome (GOLD analysis project Ga0207866, IMG submission 184835) | Ionic liquid and high solid enriched microbial communities from the Joint BioEnergy Institute, USA - AR20-3-D (SPAdes) (version 2) ...
GCGCTCCTCCGATCATGATTGTCGTTTCAACTCTATGATTTCTACGTCAACCCTCCCTTTTTCCTTCCCGTCAATGAACATAACAAATCGCCACTCTTCTTCCGTCAAAGAAAGTGAGCGGCGACACTTTATCAAGCAAAGTTTTTCTGTCTGGAGGCTCCGCCACAAGGCTACGGGCTTACGCCGTTGGATTTCGCTCCGGTCTCTGATTCGTACTGCAGAAAGATTTTCTCGGAAACCATTATTAATGACCACTTAAAAGCGTTGGACTCCCAGCAAGAGGAAGATGGCGGTTGGCCAATTTCATGGGAGCCGCCTGGCGAAATGGCGAGATTGGAATGGAGAGCTTATAAAACACTAAAATGTATCATAACATTAGAATCATACAAAAAAACATCATAATGGTAGGGGAATGAAGTGAATAATATTCTTATATCGTACCGTCAATGGTAAATTCTGAACGGACCCATACAATATATTAGTAAAGATGGTTTAAGATCGGCAAAAGTCCCGATGACCTCGTGTCACCGGGACTTCCCAAACTTGTCTCACCCAAATGTTTTCCCTCAACGATCATGTTTTTGAAACAAGGCGATCAAATCAAGAGCCGAGCCGTCCAACCCTTGGTGCCGGATGACCTGTGAGCGTGAAAACGCTGTTCGTCACGCCGCGGATACGGCCGTAATACTTGCTTGCCGTCTGTCGCGGTCACCTTCGTCGGCACTAATCCCATGAGCTGACGTCCGTCTGTTCGGGCAGCGGATCATTGTTCGAGAACAAATCAGGGTTCTCCTTCAACATTTTCGTTATCACGGCGTATACTTTCGCCGCATCGCACACTCGGACGACCGCATCGCCGAACCGCCCTTTGAACATCGCACCGGTCTTCTCCAATACCCCTTCCACCTTCCAATAATGATCCGAAGGCGCCCCGCAATGTCTGCGGGAAGGAACCGGAATCTCGGTCCCGTCAGGCAATACGGTATAGAGCATTTCATGATCGTCCGTCAATCTTCCGGGAACGTTCGCCCATTCCTCGATGCCGTGAATAAACGTGTTTCTTCTTAAGTCCACCCCCACCAATAAAATGGCGGCTTTACGGTCCAACAGTTTGCCCCATGCGGAGCCTCGCGCACACGGCGTATCAAAGAGGTGGTCGTCTTTGACAAAATCCGCGGCATCCTTGCCTAACGCAGCTACGGAATGTGTCGGATGCCAAGAACGAACGACCCCTTCCCGTTTTCGAAACAACTCCGGCAGTATCCCCACACAGGAAGGCGAATCCTGCACATAAAACTTGGGGTTGTCTTTGTTGATATAAGACCAGGTATGTGTAGGCAGGACAAGCAGGCCATTCTCCAAATATTCGGACAACGCATCCAGCACCGTATCCGCCCCACCCTCGACGGAGCCAATGCTCTTCATCGACGAGTGCATGAGCACCGTACCATTGGGATCAATGCCCATTTCCTTAAGCTGCTGTTGTAAACTTTCCTTCGTATGCATGCGATTCCCCTCTCTCGCTTTGGCAAATTGCTCCGGGTGTCGGCTGCCCCGTCCAGCGCCGTCAGACGCGGCACTCCTCCCCCGCCCAATCAAATTTACGAAAATCGGCTCGGCCACATGAATCGGTTGAAAGAAAGTTCGTTCCTATCTCTTTCCCGGTTGACTCGTCAAGGATTGGAACCCGCCATAACATGATCGTTTCCCGCGAGGATCTTCACGTCTCGTACAGGAGGCGAGTAAAAAACGTCGCCATGCATATGCCGAATTCGATCCCAGTTGGCGGGATTGGTCGTGTCCGGAGAGCGGCCTTCCAGTATGGTTTGGTATAACGCGGTTTTCTCCTCCAAATGGGCAACGTGCCGTTTCGCTTCCTCCAGTTTGGCAAGCGCCTCTTCTTTATGCTTCATCATGAGTTGGTAGCGCTGCGGAATGGTCGAATCCCCTTCGAGACACAAATCGACGTACTCTTTGATGGCTTTGATGGACATTCCGGATTGCTTGAGACATTTGACACCATGCAGCCAGTTGATCGCTTCTTCATCGAATAACCGAATGTTGTTGCCATTGCGCTGCACGCTCGGCACCAGGCCTTTGTCCGTATAAAAGCGCACGGCGTGCTCGGTGAGTCCCGTTATTTGAGCGGCTTCTTTGACCGTATACATGCGCACTCCCTCCGGAAAAAAATGATGAAGTCGGCTTGACTTCGTGTAACACGAAGGCGTTAGGCTTATTGTAGCGCAAATCGGCGATAAGCGGAATCTCCGCAATACCGATCCCCGGGCCCGGGATTTGCGCCGTTTGCCGATCACATTGGAAAAACGGGGAGGAATCACCATGCAAACCGTAACCTTGAACAACGGCGTGAAAATGCCGATCATCGGCATCGGGCTCTGGCAGGTTCCCGATGCTGAAGAAGCCGAGAACGCGGTTTATGAGGCGCTGAAAGCCGGTTACCGCCTGATCGACACCGCCGCCGGTTATCTGAATGAGGAAGCGGTCGGACGCGCGATCAAGCGCAGCGGCATACCGCGTGAGGAGCTGTTCGTCACGACCAAGATTTGGGTTCAGGATGCCGGATACGAGAGCGCCAAACGAGCATTTGAAAAATCCTTGAAGAAACTGCAGCTTGACTATCTCGATCTGTACTTGATTCACCAGCCGTTCGGCGATTACTACGGCACCTGGCGCGCGATGGAAGAGCTGTACCGCGAAGGCAAAATCAGGGCGATCGGGGTCAGCAACTTTTTGCCGGATCGCCTGATGGATCTCATCATGCATCATGAAATCGTGCCCGCCGTCAATCAGATCGAGACACACCCGTTCTACCAGCAGACGGAGACCAATGCCTTTTTGAAAGAGTTGGGAGTCCAACATCAGTCATGGGCGCCGTTTGCCGAAGGGCGGGGCAACCTGTTCAGCCATGAAGTGTTGGCCTCGATTGCGGCCAAACACGGCAAGTCCATCGCCCAGGTCGTGCTGCGCTGGCTTGTTCAGCGTGAAATCGTCGTCATCCCAAAATCGGTGCGCAAAGAGCGGATCGTCGAAAACTTCAACATTTTCGATTTTGAGCTAAGCGCGGACGATATGGAACTCATTGCGACCCTCGATACGGGGAAAAGTCTTTTCTTGTCGTACCACGACCCGGAAGTCGCCAAAATGATGGCCAACTGGAAAGTCGATCTGTGAACACAAACTCATCAAGCCGGTTGAATACGGATGCTCTGGTTGAGATGAGCAACCCCAACAACAAAGGAGGGGCAATGACTTCGCCTCTCCTTCTTTTATTATTTTCAACATCCGATCGATCCCCTGCTTTGCCGCCGGTGATGATATGGCTCACCGTATCTGACGATATGGTAAACTTTAATAAATCGTGCGTGATCCAGAACGTCAGAACAACGGCAAACATCCACCCGGCAAGCGGATGCCGCCGCCGTCTTTGCTCGCTTCGCTCCTTAAGCGAAGCTCGGTGTACAACGGCTGCTGAATTATCCAAACAGATCATTGAGCATGGCAGCACTTTGGATCACCGGGTGCACGCCGCGTACAAGCCCGAACAAACAGTTGAAATAGATCTGTGAAATGAATGGCTCGGCACTTTGACAGAAAAAGATCGAGAAATATAACCCGCCCGCTGGAAACATAAGCATATTCGGCACGCCGTGAAAGAATGTCCGATTAGTCGTATCGAAAAGTTTTTACGGCAACGATGGCGCTGACGAAGGCCAGCATGGTCAGCACGATTGCAGATTGTGTATCCATGGCTCCTGCGATCGCTTCTCTCCCTATTCTGGCCGCATGCTCAAACGGATTCAGCTTGCTGACGAATTGAATCCACTGAGGCGCCTGATCCAAAGAATAGAATGCCGAGCTGATGAAAATCATGGGAAAAGCGACCAAAGTGGACATCATGTTCATCATGCCTTCATCCCTTGCTCGGCCTGCAAGGATATATCCAATGGATGTAAAACAAATCGAACCAATAACTATTAAACCATACAAAATCAATAACGCTGTCGCGCGGAACGTCAATCCAAACAACAGGTTTCCTGTCAGCAGCAGCGATGCCGAAATCACTGCAAAAATCAGCAAGCGGGCCAGTATGCTGCAAAGGATGAACTGAGATATTGAAAGCGAGGACAACTTAAGCAGTTTGAATACGCCCCGCCTGCGCTGAGTCATCGTCCAGAAACCTGATGTATTGATCGCCCCCATCGCAAGGCTGACAAGGATGCATCCGACGAGCAAGCTCTCTCTATAGCTGTCTGATTCATGGTACATGCTTAATCCGATGAACAATCCCATTGGCAGCAAAATAGACCAGACCAGCATATATACATCTTTATAAATTGACTTAGCTATTAGCGAGAATATCGTTTTGATCATGACATTTCTCATCCTTTCTTGACCATCAGCGTATAAAGCTCGTCGAGATCGTCGGTACCATAAGCGGAGCGCAACTCATCAAGTGTCCCCTCCTGGCTTACTCGACCGTTTATGACGAATGCAATTCGGTCCGCCAGCTTGTTTACCTCGCTCATGTCGTGAGAGGTGAACACCACCGATATTTGGCGTGCCTCGGCAAGCGATGCAATCATAGACTTGACTTCACTCCGCGCACTGGGATCGAGCGCAGCTGTCGGTTCATCCAGTATGAGCAGCTTGGGCTGGTGGACTAGCGCGATGGCGATAGCCAGTCTTTTCTGTTGTCCGCCCGACAGCCGGTAAGCATCTGTATGGGCGGCATCCAGCAGGCGGCATTGTCGCAGCACTTCCTCTATTTCGCCTTTGGAGACACTCTTCCCATTGGCCGCAGCGAACAATTTCACATTGTCATATGCCCCGAGTCCCGGAAAAAAGGTCGGTGTCTGAAACTGCACGCCGATTTTGCCTTGCACGTTGTCCGTCCATCGCAAAATGGTTCCTCTGTCCAGCTTCTTCAATCCCAGCATGACATCAATCAGCGTCGACTTTCCCGCTCCGTTTGGCCCGATAATGGCAAGAATCTCCCCCTCCCTAATGTCGAGGTTTAGACGATCGAGCACCTTCTTGCCTCCTAGTGACAGTTCCGCTTCTTTAATCTGAATTAACGTTTTCATCCTATACCTCCTATATTGGATATCCAAATTTGGATACTAGTGCAAATAAAATCATAGCATGGCCATGATTTTATTCAAATACGCGATATCGAGTTTCATCTTCTCGATTCCGTGTTCGATGCTGATTTTGATAAGGGGATCCTTCCCCTTATATTCCAACCCCATTTCCCAGCTGGCAATCTGCCGCTCAATCTGCTTGATATTCTGAAGAATCAGGTTCTTGGCTTCCTCTTGTGGTATTTGGGAAATCCAAGGCAGCGCCAGGGCAAAATCCGATTTTGTGCTGCCAGGCGGAGACAGCAGCGCCTTCTTTAATTCGGCTTGGAATTCTTTCTCCCCTTCTTCAGTAATTCGATAAACTTTACGTATACGTGCGCCTGTTCTCTCCTCTCTTGCGGTTTCGATTTTCCCTTCTTTCTCCAAACTGTTCAGAGCATGGTATAGGGAACCTGACAGCAAATTCGCCCATTGTTCCATTCTGCTCTCCTGAACCAAATTCTGCAATTCATAACCGTGCATTTCTTTCATCCGCAGCAAGCTTAATACGACGAATCGAACCACTAAACATCCACCCTTGATTATCCAATGTTGTATATCCAAAATAAAATATAAGTTGATTTTTGTCAATCGCTTTTCATTTCCTTTGATGTCCAAATGCGCAATCCCGTAGAGATACCAGCACTTCCGCCCTCCGCTTTTCCACTATTTATGATACGGCTCCCCCCGGATGATCTTGAACGCGCGGTAAATTTGCTCGGTCAGGATGAGGCGCATGAGCTGGTGCGGGTAGGTGACGCGCCCGAAGGACAGCTTGACGTCCGCTCGGCGAAGGACTGCGTCGGACAGGCCGAGGCTGCCGCCGATGACGAATACGACCTGGCTTTGGCCGTAGGTGGCCAACCGGGACAAATGGTTCGCAAACTGTTCGGACGTCCACAGTGCCCCGTCGATCGCCAAAGCGATGACATGGGCGTCGTCGCGAATATGGCCGAGGATGCGCTCCCCTTCCCGCTCCACAATTTGCCGTTGTTCCGCCTCACTCCGCGACTCGGGGGCTTTTTCGTCCGGAATTTCCACGATGTTTAACTTGGCGTACGGAGCGATCCGCTTGCCGTACTCCGTAATCCCTTCCGTCAAGTACTTCTCCTTCAGTTTGCCGACAGCTATGATCTGAATGTGCATCGTGTCCTCCTTATCCGCCGACCGTAGAATGTACGAACGGCCATTCTCAACACCCTCGCAACCACCGCGTGACCGTTTCTTTGCAGCAATCGCGTTTCCGACAATATGCAGCCATCACGAGACCGACTCCATAACAACCATCACAGTTGCATTTTGTGCGACTATTTTGCCCGAAATGGAACCCTGTTTCCCCGACGCAGCGGCACCTTGGCGGTTTCGGTTCTGAAAAAAAACATGTACAATAAAATGGTGATATGGACAAAGACTGGCGATCTGCTACTGAGGTGTGGAGATTTGGAAAACTGGATTATCGAAATCATGAATCAATTCGGGTACATCGGCGTATTTCTGCTCATTATGCTGGAAAATTTGTTCCCGCCTATTCCGTCGGAAGTGATTTTGACGTTCGGCGGGTTCATGACGACGACGACGAACATGACCGTCCTCGGCATTATCGTGTTTTCCACGCTGGGTTCGGTGTTGGGAGCGCTGGTTCTATACGGGATCGGTCTGCTGCTGGAAGAAAAAAAACTGAACGCCATCATCGACAAGTACGGCCGTTTCCTGCGCCTGACGCGCGAGGACGTGCACAAAGCCTACGCCTGGTTTGACAAGTACGGCGCTTGGGCGGTTTTCCTTTGCCGGCTCGTCCCGCTGGTCCGCAGCCTGATCTCCATTCCCGCCGGCAGCGTACGGATGAATATCGTGACGTTTCTGCTGCTGACGACGGTCGGCTCCCTGATCTGGAACACCGCGCTCGTCAACATCGGCGCCGCGGTCGGCGCGTCCTGGGAAACGATCGTCGACTACATGGACATTTATTCGAACATCGTCTACGCCGCGCTGTTTTTGCTGGCGGTCCTGTTCATCGTGTTGTACATTCGCAAAAAGTTTTGGAAAGGCCAATGACCATTTGCGCGAGCCGGCGTTTTGCCTTCCTCCGCCGATTGCGATATAATTTGGGCAGTCATGGACAGGAAATGAATGGGATCTCGGCGGCAAGGGCTGGAATGCCGTAACCGGGACCATCAACAAGCGGACGCCGTCCCGACCGGCTGCGCCGGCCGCACGGTTCCGTCCAATTCAAAAACGGGAGCGCGCTGCAGCCATGGTAGGGTTTCTTGTCGTTTTTTTATTGCTGTGCATCGCGATCGTGTACTATATCGGCTGGAGCTTGCGGCGCTGGCTGAGTCCGGCGGCGAGAAAACCGTTCGGCATCGTGTATGCCATCGTCACCGCCGTCGTCATCGCTTCCTTCGTGCTCGCGCGGATTACCGGGACGGTCATGCTGCACGCCATCGGCGCCTACGGCATGACCGTCTTTTATTTGCTGCTGCTTCTGCTGCCGCCCGCGCAGCTTGCCGTCCGCCTGCTCCGCTTCTCCCGCTCCCGCCGGAGACGCGCCGAAACGGGCGCCGTGGCGGCGACTCTGGTGTTCATGATCGCGCTGCTCGTTTACGGCTCATATAACGCATACAGCCCCGTCGTCCGGACGTACGAAATATCGCTCGAAAAACCGTCCGCCTCCGCCGCCGGCACATTGAACATCGTCATGGCCGCGGACATGCACTTCGGCCCGCTGTCCGACAAAAATCACGCGGAGCGGCTCGTGAGGGAAATCAATGCGTTGAACCCCGATCTCGTGCTGTTCCCCGGCGACATCGTGGACGACAACATCCGCCCCTACTTGAACCAAGGGATCGACCGGATTTTGGCCGGCATCGACGCCCGTTACGGCGTATATGCTTCGCTCGGAAACCACGACCGGCACAACGGGCCGATCGAGGAACTGATCGACGCCCTCGAACGAAGCGGCATGCGCGTGCTTTACGATGAAACGGTGACCGTCGACGGCAGGTTCACGCTGATCGGACGCAAAGACAGGATCGACCCGGCGCGCGGAGACTTGTCCGCCTTGATGGAAGATGTCGACCGCAGCCTGCCCGTCATCCTGCTCGATCACCAGCCGGTTGAACTGCGGAAAGCCGAACGGCTCGGCGTCGACCTGATGGTGTCGGGACACACCCACGGAGGACAGGTGTTCCCCGGCAACCTGTTAACCGGGCTGTTGTACGAAAATCATCACGGGCATCTGCAGCGGGGCGATTTCCATTCCGTGGTTACCTCGGGGTTCGGTTTCTGGGGGCCGCCCATACGCCTAGGCACCCGCTCGGAACTCGTGCAAATTAAGGTCACATTTCAATAGATACGAACGCGCAATTCGAGGACGGCCAAATAATCTGGAAACCATCCGACCGGACCATGTACCGGACAAGCCCGGACCGGCGGAGTAGTCGCGGCTTGACGCTGTCTCGGCGCCATCGGGCGGCCGCAGGACAGCCCCCCGCTCGCCCGGAACGACCGGCCCGCTGCGGACGAACCGCCGCAGGGCGGTGAAAGGCAAACGGAAATACCCCTCCGGTATTTCCGCCTCTTCAAACGCCGTCGCGCCATACTACGGTTCCGGTTCCCATTCCCGCAGCGTAACGGTCGTCTCCCGCTTTTTTCCGTCCCGGTAATAGGTGACGCGCACTTTGTCGCCGATCCGCTTTTGCTCGTACAAATACAAGCGGAGCTCATACGTGTTGCGGACCGTGGTACCGTCCAGCGCGACAATGACATCGTGTTGGGACAATCCCGCATCTTTGGCGGGGCCTTCCGCTCCCAGCACCACGACGCCGTAATCGATCGAATCGGGCAGCCACAGCAGCTCCTTCTCCGTCCATTCATCGACATTCTCGGTATAAACGCCGAGATACGGGCGCTTGACCTTGCCGTACCGAACCAGTTGATCCAGCACCGGCTTCGCGTCATCGATCGGAATGGCGAACCCGAGCCCTTCGACGCCCATGTCCAGCACCTTCATGCTGTTGATGCCGATGACCTGTCCGTCCAGATTGGCCAGCGCGCCGCCGCTGTTCCCCTGGTTGATCGCCGCGTCCGTCTGGATCACTTCCATTTTCCAGTCGTTTCGGCCGTGCTGGGAAACGTCGATCAGCCGCTTCGGCGCGCTGACGACGCCGACCGTAATCGAATGGCTGAACCCGAGGCCGAGCGGATTGCCGATGGCGATGGCCGTCTCGCCCGCCTGCAAACCTTCCGAACGGCCGAGCTCCGCCACCGTGACGCCGTCGCCGCTATCCGCCGCCAGTACCGCCAAATCGGTAAGGGCGTCGCTGCCGACGATTTCCGCCTCGATGGACTGTCCGTCGATCAGCACGACTTCCAGCTTCTCGGCATTCGCGACGACATGATGGTTGGTCGCAATCAGCGCTTTCCCGCCGACGACCCGGTACACGATGCCGGATCCGAGCCCCACTTCCACTTCGGGACCGTCCTCTCCCGCCTTGATTTTGCTGATGACGCTGACGACGGCGGGCTGCACTTTGCCGGCCGCCCATTTGATCTGCTCATTGTAAGACAGCTGTGCGCTAATCGCCGCCCCTGCGGCGATCGCCTGGTCGCGAACGGAAGAACGGCCTTCCGGCGCCAGCCTGAGCACGAGCAGCGTAAACAGCACACCCAGCATGAACGCCACCGCCAGAGGCAATAGTGAATACCGCCGCCTCCGGGAATCATCGCGCCAACCCGGCGCCCGCAGCCGCTCTTCGGACACTTTGGTAGAATAAAAATCGTCGTCAAACCATCCCATCCGCCATCCCTCCGTCCCGCGCTACGGAAATCGTCAATCGATGTTTTGGGAATACCGTTTGTTTCGAGCTTGCTGCAGGGTCAATGGATTCCGCGTCGATGTTTCAACGTCCGGGGTCTTCATGTGAGGCAGACTCAACTTCAAGGCGAGAATCGGACATGCGGCCGGACCGCACATCGGGCACGGGCGGCCGCCGTTTTTCCTTTTTTGGAGCCGCACGCTCACGGAGCAGGAATGTTTTCTACCACACCGGACTACAATAAATAATAGCAATAGCGTCTCTGATAGAGGCGTCCGTGAAAGGAGACATGCCCATGAACCGCGCGTTTTCGCCTTTGCAGGAGATTGACTGGATCGGCAAACTGGCGGATCTGAAAGAGGATCATTACCGCCACTCGCTGCTGCTCGGCGCCTTGGTGGAACTTCTGGCGCAAAAAGGAATCGTGGCGCCGGACGAGCTGTCCCGCAAAATGCGCGATCTCGATCGCGAAGCTAGTCTTCCGCTACCGCATCCCAGTCCGTAGGCCGATCATAATACGTGTCCATCAGGCGCAGTCGCGGAAATTGCGCGAGCAGCCCCCGCTCTTCTAACATCGTATTCACCGTCAGCCTGGCCAAATCCATCAGATTGTGATCCCGGCTCAAGTGCGCGAGATACACCCTTTTGGTGCGTTCCGTCAGCAGTTCGCACAGCGCTTCGCCCGCCGCGTGATTAGACAAGTGTCCGGTGTCTCCCAAAATGCGCCGCTTGATGTTCCACGGATAGCGGCCGATGCGCAGCATTTCGATGTCGTGGTTCGATTCCAGCACCAGCACGTCGGAATCCGTTACATGTTCGCGCACATTCGGGCTGACATACCCAAGATCGGTAGCCAGGCTCAGCTTCAGTGAACGATCGCTGAAGCTGAACCCCACCGGCTCCGCGGCGTCGTGCGAAATCGCGAACGATTCCACCCGCAGCGAACCGAAATCGATCGGCTTCCCCGTCTCAAACACATGACGGCGCCGGTCGTCGATTTCCCCGATCGTGTTTTCCATCGCCTTCCATGTGCCGGCGTTGGCGTACACCGGCAAGTCGTATTTTCTCGCCAAAGGGCCGAGCCCTCGAATATGGTCCGCGTGCTCATGCGTCACCAGCAGCGCGTCGATGCGATGCGGCTCGACGCCCCGCGCCTCCATGAGCTGTTCCAGTTTTTTGGCGCTCAGGCCCGCGTCGATCATGATCGTCGTGCCGCCGCTCTGCACGATCGCCGCGTTGCCCGTCGAACCGCTCGCCAATATGCTGAACCGCATGTTTTCTCTCTCCCCCAATCCGTGTTGCCTTCCACGAGCGGCAGCGATTATGTATGCCGCAACGGAACCGTCGGAACAAGCCGCGTACCGGCATTCACCGGGACGAACCGCTCCCGGCGCCGCTCGCGACCGAAAACCGGCGTGCCCGGCTTGTCCAAACCTTCTCCGCCGGCCCGAACGAAGCCGGACCCGCTTCCGTCACGGCCGTTCCACTTCCCCGTTGACGGCGTGAACGTAGTAAATGTCGCCGTTGTCCAGCACGATCCGCCACTTCGGAGCCAGCACCTGGGTATCCGATTCGTACATTTGTCCGTGGTAGCCCAGCCGGATATCCGCGATGCCGTCTCCCCGCTGCAAAAACCGCTCCGCCAGCAGCCGCACGACCCGATAGGCGGCCAAGCCCGGCTGCTCCTTGGCTTCCGGCGACGGCTGGATTTCCACATAATCCTGCTCGAAAAGGATCATGCGCCCGTCCTCGACCGCAACGGACAAGTTGATCTCGAACATCGGCAATCCGTCCGCCATCTGATCCCATACGAGCCGATCCGGCCCGGAAAGGGCGGGATCTTGTTCATACCGCTCAAAATGGGGAATTTGATCCTTCAACATGTCGCGCGTGGACGCCCTGCCGATGCGGTCGGCGGGAATCGGCGGCGACAGCCGCTTGGCGCCGTCTTCCTCCGCCCGGCGTTCATATTTCACGTAAATTTCTTTTACTTTCGGCACGCCAAGGGGAATTTCCTGCCGCAGCGCAATGCCGCGTTCTTGGAGAATGTGTTCCACCTCGGCGATTTCTTCGTTGCGGCCGAACGCCGAACCGAACACATCCCACTGGTCGACCCAAAGCTGGTACGCCAGGAGCACATTCAGCAGAAAAAACGTCCAAATCAGAATCGTTTTCGCTCTGCCCCATTCCATGCCGCCGCCTCCCGACATCTCAAGATAGATCCAGGATTTCCACTTTGCCGTCGCCGTGTTCCACCGCCCAAGCCGGTGTCAGTTCAATCCAATCGTCCGTTATGCGCGCCTTGTACACCGGATGAATCGAACGCACCGACGCGAGATCGACATCCGAAAGGCGCGACATCAGTCGCTCGCCTCCGGGCAGCGTGTACGGGGTAATTTCCACGGAGCGTTCGTCCGGCTGGATCAGAGAACGCTCATACCCGACCGCCGTCCCCTGTTTCATCGTGACCTGAATGTTGCCGTACTGTTGGCCGACTTGCGGATAAATGGGCAGCGAATCGTAATATTGAATGAAGCGGAACGCCGTATCCGTCCCCTTCGGCAGCCGGTCGAGCAAATATCGGCCGTTCCAGCCGCCGTGCTGGTTGACAAATTGGACCGCGGAATCGAGCTGCACGGCCAAATCCGCGGGCTCCTCCACCGGGGCGGCCGGGTCCGAGTAGGCCATCCACTTGAGCCGGTGGTCGATCTGCAGCCCGCGCTTGCCGTCGGTGATGATCTCCATGCCGTCCTGCTGCAAAATGCTGCGGCTCGTGCCGGGATTGACAAACAGGCTGTTGCGCAGCTGATCCGGCGTATATTCGGTGTAGCGCATCTTGACCGCGGGCGACAACTCCAGCGGTTCGGCGGGCACATAAATGTCCGCGGCGATTCTCGAAAAAGGCGGATGGACGTACTTCCCGAAATTCACATACTGCGTCAGCTCGGGAAGCGATATGTCCAACCGGCCCGCCTCCCGCCACCCGAATTCCGTTTCAAACAGCGCCCGGACGCGACCGACGCCCGAGTTCGTTTCCGCGAACAGCCAAATTCGGGACAGCCAGAGCGGCTCCTCCGGAGCCGTGTCCAGGTTCAGCCGATCCGCGAGAACGGATGAGGGGACGAGCGTGCGGAAACGGATTTCGATTCCCGTCCGCTCATCTTTCATGGCGGCAATCCGCGCGTTCGTCCCGGGATACGTCTCGTCCAGTTCTCCGAACGTATGCTGCGACAATCTTTCCAGAATAATCCGGAAAAACGTGTCGCCGGGGTACAGCACGGTATGCTGGTTTTCACCAAAGTGTATGACCATATCCTTGGGATTGACGAGCTGCGTCAGTTCGGCATGCTCGCCGTGCAGTTCCGCTTCGATGTATTCGGGAGAATCGAGCGGAATAATATCCGGTTTGTTATACGCAAGCAGCAGCGTTTGCAGCAGGCTGGAAACGACCAGCACGGCCAAGACGACCGATTTCACCGTTTCCTTCATCGGACTTCACCTCCCGCATCCGACAGCGGCAGGCTGAAGGTGACCGTCGTTCCCTGATTGACGACGGAATCGATACGGATGTCCCCACCGTGCGCCTTGACAATTTCCCGGGCAATAGACAGCCCGAGTCCGGTGCCGCCCATGCTTCGCGAGCGGGCTTTGTCCACGCGGTAAAACCGTTCAAAGATGCGCGACAAGTCTTTCTCCGGAATGCCGATGCCGGTGTCTTTCACCGCCACTTCCACTTTGTCGTGCCCGCTCCGGCTCGCAATGATTTCAATGGCCCCTCCTTCGGGGGTATATTTGATGGCGTTGGATACGAGGTTGTCCAACACCTGGTCAAGCTGATCCGGGTCCGCCGACACCGCCGGCAGGCGCCGGTCGGTCTGAATGGAAATGCCGATTTTTCTTTTCCGCAGCTGGAAGGAAAAACGGTCGGCGACATCTTCCAGCATCGCGGCCAGGTCGACCGGTTCCCTGCGCAGCGCCGTCTGTCCGGAATCCAGACGCGACAGCTGGAGCAGATCGTTGACCAGCCGGATCATGCGCTCCGTCTCGTTTCGCGTCACCCCGAGAAAATTGCGGGCGAGCTCAGGGTCATCCAGAGCGCCGTCATTGAGCGCTTCGAGATAGCTGTTGATCGTCGTCAGCGGTGTGCGCAGTTCATGGGACACGTTGGCCACGAATTCGCGCCGGGAGCGCTCCAACTGTTCCTGCTCGGTCACATCGTGCAGCACGATGATCGTTCCCGTAATGCCCTGTCCGCGCCGATGAATCGGCGTGAAGGTCGCCCGCACGAGAATCGGCTCATCCCGCCGGTCGGCGAATTCGATGACGGCCGTATGATCGGCGCCCAGCACATGGGCGTCGACCTGCTGTTTGGGGATGGAGAGCAGATCGGCAATTTGCCTGCCCATCGCCTCCTGTTCTTCCAGCCGGAGCATGTCTTTCGCCCGCCGGTTGAGCACGATCACCCGCCCCTGCTCGTCCGTGGCGATGACGCCGTCGCTCATGTTGGACAAAATCGAGGCGAGCTTCTCCTTTTCTTCTTCGTTGGCGTTCAGCGCTTCCTTCAGCCGGTTGGTCATGTAATTGAACGCCTGCGCCAGCTGTCCGATTTCGTCGCTGCCTTTCACTTTCACGCTTGCGTTGAAATTGCCCTCCGCCATCTCGGTGGCCGTCCGCGTAATTTCCTTGATCGGCGCGGTGATCGTCCCCGACAAAATAATGCCGAGCAGGGCGGTCAGCGCAAGCGCGATCAACGTCCCCGCGATGAAAATGCGGTTGATGCCGTCCATCATCTCGTACTGGTCTTCCATGGACGCCACCATATAGATCGCGCCGATAATTCGCCCTTCGGAGACAATCGGATTGACGATCGCCCGCTTTCGCACGCCGTGTTCGTCCACCACATCTTCCGGCTCGGGATGAATGCCCTGCAGCACGCGGCTGACTTCCGCCTGGGTGTTCTTTTGGCCGACGACCGTCTGATCCAGGGACGAACTGAGCACGATGCCTTTGTCGTCGATGATCTGGATTTCCGCGCCGCTGAACCGGTTGAAATTGTTGACGATCTCGTCGAGATTGTCGACGAGCGGCGCGGTATCGCCGTTTTCCGCGGTCGCGCGGTTCACCAGATACGGTTTGACATACTCCGCGATCAAATTCGCCTGATTGGTCAGCGACGTCGTAAAATTGCTTTCAAACGTGTTTTCCAACGTCCGGACAAAATACACGCCGATCAGCTGCATGGCGACCAAAATCAACAGCACGTAAATGATGATCAGCTTGACCTGGATCGTCCGGAAGCGCCCCATGACCCCCATTTACATGCCACCTTGCCGCGGATTGCGCATCATGTAACCGAGCCCCCGGCGCGTCAAAATGTATTCCGGACGGCCGGGATCGTCTTCGATTTTCTCGCGCAGACGCCGCACGGTGACGTCCACCGTGCGCACGTCCCCCAAATATTCGTACCCCCACACGGTCTGGAGCAAATGTTCGCGGGTCATGACGCGTCCCGGATGGCGGGCGAGATATTGCAGCAGTTCAAACTCCCGGTGCGTGAGGTCGAGCGCCTGTCCGTTCTTGTAGACGACATACATGTCGCAGTCGATGACGAGGTTCATGATCGAGATCACCTGGCCGGGATCTCCGCCGTTTCCGTTCACCGCCGTTTTTTGCTGCCGGCGCAAGTGCGCCTTGACGCGCGCCAAAATTTCGCGCATGCTGAACGGCTTGGTCACGTAGTCGTCCGCTCCGATCTCCAAACCGAGCACTTTGTCGATTTCCCCGTCTTTCGCCGTGAGCATAATGATCGGCGTCATCAGGCGGGCGCGAATCTCTTTGCAGACGTCCATGCCGTCTTTGACGGGAAGCATCAAATCCAGCAGGATGAGATCGGGTTGTTCGGAAAACGCTTTCTCCACCGCTTCCGCGCCGTCAAACGCGCAGATGACCTGGTATCCTTCCTTTTCCAGGTTGAATTTCAGGATATCGGCAATCGGCTGCTCATCGTCAACGACGAGAATTTTTCCCAACACCGTCTCTCACCGCCCCTTTTTCATCGTATTTCAAAGCGCTTCGCCTGCATCTATCTTACCACAGCCGCTCATTTGACAGAAATACCAATGAGAGGCAGCGGAAGCTTCCATCCGAAGCGATAGCTCCTCAGTAGGCTGCCTACAATCGGGTAGGAGGGGGCGGCTAACCCCCGTCCCCCCACACCACCTAGCATGCGGGTCCGCACTAGGCGGTTCCAAAAGGTTGACGAAGTTCCATATAGCGAGAAAGCATTCTGCTCAGCCCTTTC
>Ga0207866_1002015_pt1 | contig 16205 bp, 14 predicted proteins | sample HigsolmetaAR203D_FD_184835 | JGI IMG/M metagenome (GOLD analysis project Ga0207866, IMG submission 184835) | Ionic liquid and high solid enriched microbial communities from the Joint BioEnergy Institute, USA - AR20-3-D (SPAdes) (version 2) ...
GCCGAGGACAAACAAGAGTAGGTGGAAAAATTCGGCGCGAACCCGTCCCCTGATGGGGCGCATGAAATCGACCCAACTGGGGAATTTTCAGCCGATTATTTTGAGGATTTTTCAATCGGTCTTGACACGGATGGCGTCGGATGGATAGGTTGTGAACGAATGAAGGGCAAAACATGAGGGTCTTGAGCCGCAGGCCAGGCGGATGGGGCTCGTGGGGGAGAGGCGGATCGATGGGAAACAGCCAACAACAGATGGAGCAGCATTTGGAACATCTGTACAAATCCCACCGGAACTACCTGTTTTCCGTGGCCTACCGCCTGCTGGGCTCGGTGGCGGAAGCGGAGGACGTCGTGCAGGAACTGTTCGCGGCGATGAGGGAGGACGCCGTGCCGGACATGTCCAGTCCCCGGGCTTATCTGGCCAGGGCGGTGACGAACCGCTGCCTGAACATCCTGAAATCGGCGAGACGCCGCAGGGAAACCTACGTCGGTCCCTGGCTGCCGGAACCGTTGGTGCAGACCGTGTCGAATCCGCTGGAGATGGTGGAGCAGGCCGACGAAATGTCCTATGCGTACCTCGTCCTGCTGGAACAGCTGACGCCCCAGGAGCGGGCCGCCTTCGTGCTGCGGGAAGCCTTTGCCTATGAATACGGGGAAATCGCCGGCATGATGGACAAATCGGAGGCGGCGTGCCGGAAGCTGGTGAGCCGGGCCAGGAAAAAACTGGAGGAGAGCCGGCAGGGTGAGCAGGCTGCGCAAAAGCAGGTTGCGCCAATGCAGGTTGCGCAAAAGCAGATTGCGCCAAATCAGGATGCGCCAAAGCAGATTGCGCCAAATCAGGATGCGCCAAAGCAGGGTGCGCAAAAACCGGAAGAGAACAAACGGGAAGCGAACAAGCGGAAGAGTCTTCGCGGGCTTCCGCCCTTTTTCCGTCCGCAGCGCGAACGGGAGCTCATCCGGCAATGGGTGTCCGCCCTTTCCAGCGGCAACATTGAGCAGGTGATGGATCTCATCGCGGAGGATGCGGTCCTCTTCACCGACGGCGGCGGAAAGGTGCGGTCGGCTCTCAATCCGATCTACGGCCGCTTGCGGGTGTCCGCGCTGCTCCGAACGTTGGCGGCCCGCCGCTTCAGCGAAGCGACGCTCCGCTCCGCCATCGTCAACGGCGCCCTGGGTATTGTGGCGGTGAAGGACGGCCGCGTCATCAGCGTCGTCTGCTTCGAATGGAATCCGGACGGAACCGTCCGGCGCCTGTTCACTGTTCTGAATCCCGAGAAACTGGAGCGGGTCGCGGCCGGAACATATACCTGAACAACGTTCGGCGTCCGGCGCCGATTTTTTTTTGCCAATTTATATACTTTGTAGTCTGTTAATAATGATTTAAATTAATTAAAATAATGATAGACTAACATTTGCGGAATCAGCGGCTGGATGCAATTGTTTCCGGAAAGGGTGACTCGATGATGGAATACGCGAAGCTGGGCACAACGGATCTGGTCGTATCCCGGATTTGCCTCGGGTGCATGAGCTTCGGCAACCCGCAGAAGGGATTCATGCGCTGGATTCTGGAGGAGGATCAGGCTCGCCCGATCATCAGGCGGGCGTTGGAGCTCGGCATCAATTTTTTTGATACGGCCAACGTGTATGCGGAAGGGACGAGCGAGGAGATCGTCGGGAAGGTGCTGAAGGATTTCGCGAAGCGGGAGCAGATCGTGATCGCCACCAAGGTGAACCCGCTGTCCGGCGGCGGGCTGTACCGGGAGTCGATCATGAGGGAAATCGATCTGAGCCTGAAGAGGCTGCAGACCGATTATGTCGACCTGTACCAGATCCATCGCTGGGATTACCAGACCCCCATCGAGGAGACGATGGAAGCGCTGAACGACGTGGTCAAGGCGGGCAAGGCCCGGTACATCGGAGCCTCCTCCATGTGAACGTGGCAGTGCCAGAAGGCGCAGTACACGGCGGAGAAAAACGGCTGGACCAGGTTCGTATCGATGCAGAACCACCTGAACCTCATCTACCGGGAAGAGGAGCGGGAAATACTGCCATTCTGCCGCGAGGAAAACATCGCGGTCATCCCGTACAGCCCGCTGGCCGGGGGGAGGCTGGCGCGGGAAGAGGCCACGACGCGTCTGGAACTGGACCAAGTGGGGAGGCAAAAATACGGAGCCACGGAAGAGCAGGACCGGGAGGTGATCGATAGGGTGGCGGATCTGGCACGGAAGCGCGGCGTCCGCAAATCGCACATCGCGCTGGCGTGGCTCCTGCAGAAGTAGCCGGTGACGGCACCGATCGTGGGCGCTACGAAAACGTCCCAGTTGGACGACGCGGTCAAGGCGCTGGACATCACCCTGACGCCGGAGGAGATCGCCTACCTGGAAGAGCTCTATGTGCCGCATCCGGTCGTGGGGCATTATTGACCTCATTGTTTGCTTACATACAGGATGCGGTACATTTTCCGGGGTCTGCCGCGCAGGGTGGGCGTCTCCATCCCCACTACCTCAGCAAACCCGTTTCGTTCGAGCTGATGCAAAATGCGCCGGGCGCTCCTGGGAAGGATCTGCATGTGCCGGGCCAGCTCGTGCGCGTTGATCTCGGATCGGCCGATTTTCTTCAGAATATGGCTCAGTTTGCTTAAAGTCAGCACGCTCAGGGATGTTTGCTGGCTGATGTCATACAGTTCATCCGACTCGTAGGATACGTAGGAAAACACAGCTTGTTCGGGCTCGCCCAAGGGCCCGGTGGTCGTCTTGTCGCTGAAGCAGACCATCCATTTTCCCTTGCCGTATTCTCTGGCATTGGACAGCGCCTTGCGGGCGTTGGACAATGCCTCGTCGGCGGTGGTACCGATGCCGATGCCGGAAATGAAGGCATGGACCGGAATCTGGAACTGCTTCATCGCGGGAAGCACCTTGAAATCCCGGGTCCATTCCTTCAGCATCCCGCGGGTGGTATAGATGCGGTATCTTCTTATGCCTTTTTCTCCGTCGGCTTCGTCGGGAAATGCGTCCCCCTGCAGGTGCTGGGCCAGTTTCAGGACGGCGTCCGGCTCCACCCCGTCGCCATCCTCCCACTCCAGCACCTGCACGGCGATCTGCGCATTCATGGCGTTGAACAGTTCCGTGGCGCTGATGATGGAGTTGATGACCGTCAGGACGCTTTCCCGGCTGGGAGAGATCCGGAGCACCGGAACGCCCGCCTGCTGCAGGGCGTCGTGAACATAATCAAAGCAGGTGATACACAATTTGGTCTCGCCCTTCAGCCACATGGTCAGATGCTCGTTGACCAGTTGATGGATCTGGGGGACTCCGGCAAACGGTGACGTGAATCGGGGCGTTTCCCGGATGCCCAGATCATTGAACAGCATGCCTTTGACCGTTTGCGGCATGTAATAATCAAGGTTTGTCTGGTCCACCTGGATCCGATGTTGATGGATCGCCTGGAAGAAAGCGATCCCCAGGCTGGCCTCCGTGTAGGGAATGAAATAGAAAGGTTTCTGCAGTCCGCCCCACTTGTTTGCGATCAAAGAATAGATCGGGCTGGTGCACATCCAGATATCCGCTTCGTGTTTGTTCGATTCCAGAAGGTCCACAAAGTTCAGTTCGTTGCAGGTTACGCTGTATGTCGAAAACTCCCTGTAGTCCTTAAGGACGGACATGATCATCTGGATGGACTGTTCCCCGCCGATAACCCCCAACCGAATCTGCATAAGACCCCTCCGAAATTTTCAGGATTCATCCTGGAATAATCGCAATTCACTGAAATTATACTATTACTTTGGTTAGCTTGCCATGCGGGATATGAACAATTTGGCAGCTTCTCACGACAGAATGGGAAGAATGATATGTTGAAACTTTCATATTGACACCGGATTCGGGTTTTTCTTACAATCATGATAGACCCAAAATCAACTCTAAATCAACCAAAAATATTGACATAAAGATAACAATATGATGAAATCACAGCCAACTATCGGTCATTTACGGTTGATTTTAGGGTTTTTTATCCACTGGAAAGGGGGAATTAACGGTCGGGTTTGGAAAATGATCTGACAAATTCCTATCAGGAACATTATGTCAAAGGGAGGAACTTCACATGCTGACCAGAGAAGACAACGAGCTGATCTGCCGCGTGGAAGGCGACGCCCCCATGGGGAAGATGCTGAAAAATTACTGGGTGCCCGCGCTGCGCTCGCAGAGGCTGGAGCCGGGAGGCGATCCGGTAAGGGTCAGGCTGTTCGGCACCAATTACGTGGCCTGGAGGGCCCATAACGGCCGCGCCGCCATCATTGACGAAGGCTGCCCGCACCGGTGCGCTTCCATGCTGTTGGCCCGCAATGAAGACAACTGCCTGGTATGCATTTTCCACGGCTGGAAATTCGACATCGACGGCAACACCGTGGAAATTCCGACGGAGCCCGCAGAAACCCACGATGCGCTTTGTTCAAAGATCAAAATGAAAACGTATCCAACGATCGAAGCGGGATCCATCCTGTGGGTGTATTTGGGAGAAGGGGAGCCGCCGAAATTCCCGAATTTCGAGTTTATGAATTATCCCGAATCCCGCCTGCGCGTGAAGGTGGCTTACCTGAATTGCAATTACCTGCAGGGGCTGGAAGGCACGATCGATTCCGCGCATGTCAGCATCCTGCATCAGTACTGGATCGACAATCCGCGCGGCAATGACGATCATCTCGGGGATTTCGCCAAGACGAGAAAAGACCTGGCTCCCCGCTACGAGTTTGAAGCGATGCCTTACGGCTATCGCGGCTGCGCGATGCGCGACCAGCTGAACGACAAGGTGTACGCGAGAATTACCGAGTTCGTGTTTCCCTATTTCTCCTTCATTCCGTTTGAACGGGGAACGACCAGGGCTTTGATCATGTCCATTCCGGTCGATGACGAACATTCCGCCCAATGGTACGTGCATTACCATCCGACGGAGGATCTCGGTCCCGAAGACATTTCCTACGGCTACCAGGGCAAGGATCCGAACAGCTTTTACGAACCTCCGGGTACTTTTGAAAACCGTTACAACCAGGACCGGGAACTGATCAAGAAGGGGCACTGGAGCGGAGCGGCCTCGCTGCTCATCGAAGACTTCATCGTGCAGGAGAGCATGGGCCCGATTGTGGACCGTTCCAAGGAAAATCTGAACTCGGCAGATGCCTTTATCGGTCGCGTCCGCAGATTGTTCCTCAACTCCGTCAAGGGGTACATGGAAGGAAAGAAGCCGTTTGGTCTGGATCCAAACATAGACTACAGCAACATCCGGGCCGTTGCGGCAACGATCAACCGTGGAGAGAACTGGAGAGAGATTCCTACGGAATAAGGAAAGGTGGGATTTGTGTTGAAAAAACAAGTGATCGCGATCATTCTTCTTGTCCTGATGCTCATCGTATCGGCTTGCGGCAACAGCAGCGGTTCCGGCAGTTCGGGCGGTTCGTCGGGGGCCGCCTCCGGAGGAAAGTCGGGATCCGGTTCCGGCGCTAATCCGGAAACGGTGAAGATCGGCGTTCTGATGACCCTGACCGGTCCGGCAGCCGCCATTGGCGAAGGCAACATGCGGGGGCTGGAGCTGTTCCTGGAAAAGCACAACTACCAGTTCGGGAACAAAAAAGTGGAACTGGTCGTGGAAGATGACACGAACAACCCGCAAATCGCTCTGCGCAAATACCGCAAGCTGGTCGACAGCGACAAGGTGAGCATGATCGTGGGCATTTCCACCAGCACCATCCTGTATGCGCTCAGGGATCAAATCGACAGCGACAAGGTGGTGACGCTCATTTCCAACGCGGGTGCCAACGGAGTGTCCTGGTCGCAAAAAAGCGATTACATCTACCGGATCTCCTTTTCCAACTACCAGATCGGGGCCAACGGCGCGCAATATTATGTGGACAACCTCGGAAAGAGAATCTATATCGTCGCGACGGAATCGCCGACGGGGAAAGAGCAGGTGGATTCCTTCGTGGACGCCTTCACCAAGGCGGGCGGCGAAGTGCTGAAAGTGGACTGGGTCAAGAGCGGCACAACGGATTTCGCCACCTATATGGTGGACATTTCCAAGGCGAATCCGGACGTGGTGTATTCGTTCAATACGAGCACGGAAGGAATCCGCTTTGCGATTCAGTTCCAGGAATTCGGGCTCAAGGACAAAATTCCGCTGATTACCCAGCTCTCTTCGGACATGGCGGTGACTCCGGAAATCGTTGACGCGATGGATGGCACCTACGGCGCCTGGGTGTACGCTCCTTCCCTGGACAATGAAGCCAACAAGCGGTTTGTGGAAGAGTATCGGACCAAGTACAATTCCGACCCGACCGGCGGTTACGAAGTATACGGCTACGATGCGGGACAGGTGATCAAGCATGTCCTGGAAAATGCGCCGAGCCTGAAACCGGAGGATATGGTCAGCGTCCTGAAGTCCGGATTTGAAATCGACAGTCCGCGGGGGCCTGTGGTCATCGACCCGGTTACGCACAACCCCGTCAACAACTCCTACATCCAAAGATTCGTGAAAAACGGCGACAAACTGGACTTCGAATTCCTGGCCGTTCTGGAAAAACAAAGCATGCCGGCTGAAGAACCCGCACAATAAGATCCGGGCATTCGCTGCCTGGTGCTTATGAGGGAAACCGGGGCTGCATGGCAACCCCGGTTTTTCATCTACAAGATGGGGAGGGATCTGTTTGGAGATTTCCACTTTGATGCTGCAAATCCTGGCCGGATTGTCATACGGAATGCTGCTGTTCATGATCGCTTGCGGGATGACGATCATCTACGGGCTGATGCATGTCATGAACATGGCGCACGGGTCGTTTTTTGCCCTTGGTGCATACGTAACCTATTCGATGGTTCACGCCAAACTCGGGTTTTGGCCGTCGCTTCTCATTGCCGCAGCCGTGGTCGCCCTGTTGGGCGTAGTGATCGAACGTTTGCTGCTGAACAACATGTACGGAAAAATGAATGAACAGGTGCTCATCACCTTCGGAATTTTGTATGTGGTGCAGGATTTGATCAAGTGGATCTGGGGTACGGATATTTTGACCATCGGCGTTCCCAAAATCCTGAACTTCTCCATTGCCATGGGCGATATCATGTTTCCGGCCTACCGCCTGTTTGTCATCGCCTTTGGCATCCTCGTTGCCGTCGCCCTCTGGTACATGGAGGCGAAAACCCAAACGGGCGCCATCATCCGCGCGGGCGTGGATGACCGGGAGATGCTCGGCGCGCTGGGCGTCAACGTCAAGCTTGTCTTTGCATGCGTGTTCATGTTTGGCGCTGCGCTTGCCGCCATCGGCGGAGCCATGGCGGGGCCGATTCTCGGTCTGTACAACGGAATGGATATGGAAATTTTGACCCTGTCGCTCGTCATAGTGGTGATCGGGGGGCTGGGAACGTGGAAGGGCACCTTTGTGTCCGCGCTCATCGTGGGCATGATTGAAACTTTCGGACAAGTGTATTTTCCCAATTTCTCCATGGCCATCGTGTTCGTGTTCATGGTCATCGTCCTCATCGTGAAACCGTCGGGATTGTTCGGCAAGGGGGTGACCGCATGAAAAAATCCGAAAAGAACCGGATCATCCTGTTTGCCTTGGGGGCCATCATCATTCTGCTGCTGCCGAACGTTTTGTCCACCTACGGGATCAAACTGACCAGCGAACTGTACATCATGTCCATCTTCGCCCTCAGCCTCGGACTCATCATGGGGTATGCGGGCCTTCCGTCCTTCGGACATGCGGCATTTTTCGGACTCGGGGCGTACACCGTGGCGCTGGTCGGCAAGTTTGTGGACAGCTCCTATGTGCTCATTGTGGCGGCCATTGCCATAGGCGGCCTGATGGCCCTGCTCACGGGACTGCTGTTTGTGCGCAATTCCGGGGCGTATCTGATCATGCTGACGATGGCGTTCAACCAACTTCTCTATGTGCTCTTTTACAAGCTGACGGATTATACCGGGGGAGCCGACGGCATGTCCGTTTCGGTCCGGCTCGATCTCGGGTTCGGTCCGCTTACGGGCGCCAAAGGGATGTACTATTTTACGGCGATCTGTCTGCTCGGCGTATTTGCCCTGCTGTATTATCTGGTCAAATCGCCCGTCGGTAGAATCTCGTACGGCAGCAAGGTGAATGATCACCGCATGAAGGCGCTCGGATACAACACCTATTGGTACAAGGTGTTCATGTATACGGTCGGCGGCATGCTGGCCGGTTTTGCAGGAGCATTGTACGGCTACTACAACTCCTTCGTCAGCCCGGACTCGATTCACTGGGGGCTGTCCGGCCAGGCCCTGATCATGGTGGTCATCGGGGGAAGCGGCACGCTGATCGGGCCGCCCATCGGAGCGGCGGTGTTTGTCATTCTGCAAAACTATATCAGCTCCTATACGGACCGTTGGCCGCTGATCATGGGCATCCTGTTTATCGCCCTGGTGCTGTACGGACGGGGCGGCATTGTTCATATGGGGCAAAGGCTGTGGGCGGTCCTTGCGTCCAGACTGAAAAAGACCGGCGGGCAAAGCCGCACATCCGCGGAGCAGGAGGGATACCGAAATGAAGCTCCTTGAGGTGAAAGGGATCTCTAAAAGCTACAAGGCGCTGCAGGTGCTGAAGGATGTCAGCCTGGACCTGTACGAGCAGGAGAGGCATGTCATCATCGGTCCGAACGGAGCGGGCAAGACGACCCTGTTCAACTGCATTTTCGGCACGATCCCGATGGACAAGGGGCAGGTCCTCCTGTCCGGCGTCGACGTGACGGCGATGCCGTCCCACAAAAGGGTCTCGTTGGGCATGTCCCGCACGTTCCAGAAAAACAACCTGTTTGAACAATTGACCATTGAGGAAAACCTGCATCTTGCCTTTTCTTCCTTGAAACCTTACAGGCGCCGCCTGTTCCGGCCCCTTGCCTCGTACCGGGACCTGGCGGAGGACACGGAAAAGCTGCTCAAGGAATGGAAGCTGTGGGATCGCCGGGATCGCCTCGTTCACGAGCTGTCCTACGGGGAACAGCGAATCCTGGAAATCATGCTCGCCTTTGCTTCCAATCCGAAGGTCCTGATGCTGGACGAGCCCACGTCGGGGATGTCGGTCGCGGAAACCGCCCTGACGACCCAAATTATCCAGAACCTGCCCAGGACTACTTCACTGCTCGTCATTGAGCACGACATGGAAGTGGTGTTCGCCATCGCCGACCGGATCACCGTCATTCATCACGGCGAAGTGCTCATTACCGGATCTCCGGAGGAGATTCGCAGCAACGAAATGGTCCGGGAAATCTACTTCGGGGGAGGTGCTCTGAAAGATGCTTGAGTTGGCGGATGTGCATACGTATTACGGCAACAGCCATATTCTTCAGGCCCTCTCGTTTGAAATACCGGAAGGGAAGTGCGTCGCGCTGCTCGGTCGCAACGGGGCGGGCAAGACGACGACCATCCATTCCATCATGGGGATCACGCCGTCCCGCAGCGGGGCCATCACCTACGCCGGCCAGCGCATCGAAACCTGGTCCGCCTACCGGATCGCCAAGGCGGGAATCGGTCTTGTTCCGCAGGGAAGACGAATTTTCCCTTCCTTGACCGTCAGGGAAAATCTGACCATGGCCGCCCGCCCGCCACGGAAATGGAACGGAAAGGAACTGGAAGCCTGGACGCTGGACAAGGTGTATGAGGAGTTTCCCGTGCTGCGGGAACGGGAATCGAACATGGGGAACCAACTGTCCGGCGGACAGCAGCAAATGCTTGCCATCGCCCGGGCGCTCATGACCAATCCCCTGTTTCTGCTCATGGATGAACCTTCGGAGGGGCTGGCGCCCGTGATCATCGACCAGGTCGGAGAGATCATCATGCGGCTGAAGAAGACGGGGCTGTCCATCCTGCTCGTGGAACAGAACCTGTTTCTCGCATGCCGTGTGGCGGATGAGGTGCTGGTGATGAACAAGGGGCAGATCGTCTGGAAGGGATCGCCGGTAGAGCTGCTGTCCAACGATGAAATCCAGCACAAGTATCTCGGTGTCTGAATGACGGGGGATGGCGCGAAATCCTTCCGGTCCGTCCTTGTGCCGCTCTGCTTCGGGGCGTTTCTCTCCACGCTGAGCAGCACGACGATCTATGTGGCCCTGCCCGTCTTGACCGAGCATTTTCAAGTCGGTCTGGCCGCCATCCAGTGGGCGATCACCGGTTTTTTGTTCGCCACAGGCCTTGCCGCGCCGCTCGCAGGATATCTGGGTGACCGGTTCAGTTACAAGCGGGCCTATGTCTTCTCGATGGCGGGGTTTGCGGCCAGTTCCGCGCTGTGTGCGCTGTCCTGGAACATTTCCGTTCTGATTGCGGCCCGGGTCATGCAGGGCTTTTTCAGCGGCCTGCTGCTGCCGGTCACCATGGCGATCATCCATCAGATCGTCCCGCGGAACCGGCAGCCGCTGGCCGTCAGCATCTGGGGGTCCGCCACCCTGCTGGCGCCCGCCTTCGGGCCGGTGATCAGCGGCCTGCTCGTTCAGTACGGCAGCTGGGAGTGGATCTTCTGGATGAACGTGCCCATGGGCGTGATCGCCCTTGTCACGGCCGTCCGGCTCATCCCCTATTATCGGCTCCATGTCCCGAAAAGCATGGATCTCATCGGTCTCATTCTGGTGACGGCATCCAGCCTGGCCTTGCTCGTCGTGTTCGGTGAAGCGGCCCGCTTCGGCTGGCTGTCCAGGGAAACGTTCCTGCTTGCCGTGTTTGGAACGATCGGATCGATTTTGTTTTTTCGTTGGGAATGGAAGCGGAAGGAACCGCTGCTGGATGTGAGGGTGTTCCGGTACCGCACCTTTTCCTTGAGCCTTCTGGTTTTGTCCGTCATCACCCTGGCACTCTATGCGGGGATTTATTTGACGCCGATTTTCCTGCAAAACGTGCAGAACCTGTCCTCGGCGGAGACCGGCTGGATCCTGCTGCCCATTTCATTGGTCATGGCCGCCGCGATGCCGTTCATCGGAGCCGTCTATAACAGGGTCGGACCGTACCGGATCCTGTTTCCGTCCGCCGTTCTGATCTGTGCCGGGACCTTTGCGATGGGAAACTTGTACGTCACGGCGGGTTCCCTGTTCGTGATCGGCTGGATGACCGTGCGCAATGTCGGGATCGCCGTGATGAACAGAGCGGCCACGAGCGTCGGGATGGAGGCGGTGCCGCGGGAACTGGCCGGTCACGCTTCCGCTTTCAGCAACTGGGTTCGCCAGATGGTCAGCGCATGGGCCATCGGGTGCTTCACGTCCGTCCTGGAACACAGAAGCGCCGTTCATGAACATTCGCTATTGGCCGCATGGACCGGGATTGGAAGCGGCGGGCACCCATGGACAGAAAGCGGGGGGCACGAACTGCTTCAGACGGGAACGGTTTCCCAGCAGGCGTTGACGATGGCCATCAACGAGCTGTTTTTGTGGTCGGCGGCCGTGTCGGTTGTTGTCATCCCGATCGTTTGGTTCATGAGAAGGCAGGTTTTTCATCCGTGATTGCACGGGTGGAATGGATGGAGTTCCATCGAGAGTCATGATTTCGACCGGGCGGAATGAATTCCACCAGGCGTATGAATGGTCCGAGGAGGTAGCATGTGAGCAACAAGCAGGATTCATCATCCACTCGCCATTTGCTGTCCGGCAGCGACAAACGTACAAGCTGGCTTTACGTCATACTCACGCTGTTTTTTTCCCAGGCGATGGACATTACTCTGCGCATTGCGTCGGTGGAAATGCATTTCACGGTGGGTGCGATTTTGCAGGCTGTGCCTCTCATGATCCTGTCGGTTCTGGTGCTGGGAAAACAGATGATCGGGACGGGGGTTGGAATGGAGGGAAGGAAACGGGCAGGGGAATTCTTTCCGGCGACGCTGTTCTGGCTGTTGACCGCTGCATACGGGATTATGGAATTCGTGTTGGGCAACGTGTTTTATTTTTTGTCGGTGAAAACCGGAGGATTGACCATTGCCTCGCCTTCCCAGCAGAGCCAGGCGATCTGGGCGGTTCTGATCGGCGGGCTCTTGCTGAAGGAAAAAATTTCCCGTCAAATGGTGATCGGCATCGTGCTCTTCGCCATCGGCATGACGGGACTGTTCTACTACAAATCCCTGGGTGAAACCATTTCCGAAAACTGGAGATGGGCGTTTGTGTTCGGGCTCCTGGGGGGGCTGTTCTGGACGGGAGCGACGGCGATGCAGAGGTATTTGCTGTCCAAAAAGGTTCCCGCATTTTTTATCTTGGCTGTCGGGGCCACCACCGGGATTGCCGCGCTCGTTTTGCTCATCTTCACGGTTTTCGGCCGGGAAGTCTGGCAGGAGGCGGATGTTTCGGGAATTTGGAAAATGCTGCTGGCGGGATGCTTCTTCTGTCTGTCCATGCTGTGCTTTGTCCGGGCGGTCAGCAGGATCCACATCTCCAAATTGATCCCGGTCATTTCCATTGGCATTGTGCTGAACACGTTCAACGGCGCGATCTTTTTCGGGGAATACATCAACGCGGGAACGGTGCTGTCCAGCCTGGTCATCTTTCTGGGCGTCGTCATCTTGCAGGAACCGAAGCTGCCCGGCTTGGGAGGAAGGAAGCACAAAGGCGCCGGCATGCAATGAGCGGCCGGCACCTGTGGCGCTTCCCGTGAGTATGCTGTGATAGACATATGTCACGGGAGGATGAATCATGGGTTATTATGTGACGGTGGAGCCCGGCGCCAATTTGTACGTGGAAGACCTGAATCCCGGCGGGAAGCGGACGATCGTGTTCCTGCACGGTTGGCCTCTCAGCTACAGGCAGTTTGAGTACCAGTTCGATGTGCTGCCCACCCTCGGGTTCCGATGCATCGGCATCGACTGGAGGGGCTTCGGCAAGTCCGACAAGCCCTGGCACGGATACAACTTTGACCGGCTGGCCGACGACGTGCGCGTCATCATCGATGCGCTGCGCCTGTCCGACTGCATCCTGGTCGGCCATTCCACGGGGGGCGCCATCGCCATCCGGTATGCGGCAAGGCACCATGCGCATGGGGTGTCGCAGCTCGTGCTCGTGGACGCGGCGGCGCCGATCGGATTGAAGCCGGATGTTGCCAACGGCCTGCTGCAGAAGATCTGCAACGACCGGCCGCGCATGATGCGGGATCTCGCCGATGATTTTTATTTCCAATACGTGTCCGAACCGTTCAGGGAGTGGTTTATCGGGCTGGGCCTGCAGGCCGCGGGCTGGTCCACGGCGGCGGTCGTCGTCATGCTGCGGGATGAAAACATGTATGCCGACCTGCCCCACGTCGGCGTTCCGACCGCCATTGTCCACGGGGTGCAGGACAAAATCATCCCGTTTTCCCAGGCGGAGGAACTGCACAGGCTGATCCCCCATTCCGTGCTGTATCCGTTCCAGTACAGCGGCCACGGTTCGTACTATGAGGAGAGGGGCAAGTTCAACCAGCTGCTTGCGTCGTTCATGACCGGCGCATCCGGCAATGCGGGCGCACCCGGAGCCTCAGGCACGCCCGGCGCTTCCGGAATGTCCGGCATGTAACCCGAACAGCCTCTCGCTTGCGGCGCGGCAAATGTTTCCAATCATTGGAACATGCATTTCCTCCCAACCGCACACCTCATCTGGTATAATGAAACCATCAACAAAATGCTTGTCCAGACCGCGACTTGTGCGCCGGCACACGAAAGTTGTGCCGGTTTCTGCTTTTTCCCAGATCTTCTTATGGCACACATTTGAAAGGAGCCGGAAATGACCAGCAGACCGGGAAAGGAAGCCGAGTCATCAGGAAGAACGTCCATCCCGTCCCGAAATCCGTTGATCGGCGTCCTGGATCAGGTGGAATTTCGCGAAATCAAATCATATTTGCAGGAGCATGAATATGCCGACGGGGACGCCATCCTGGTGCAGGGAGAAGTGAGCGGCCGCTTTCATATCATCGTTTCGGGAGAGACGGAAGTGATGATCCGGCGTGAAATCGAGGTTCCCATTGCCCGTCTCGAACGCGGCCAGTTCATCGGAGAGATGTCCTGCCTGACCGGCGAGCCGATCAGCGCGACGGTGAAGGCGCTGGGCGCGGTGCGAACCGTCTCGCTCTCCCGGGAAGGGCTTCACCGGTTGATGGATGTCAGCTCGTCGTTCCGCAAGCATATGCTGGAGGCGATGGTGGACAGGATCCGGAACTCCAACCAGCGGGTTCTGGAGGAGCATGCGCGCAGCCATGCCGTTTCGGAGCAGCTGGCTCGCGAGCGGGAATCCCGCTACGGAACCTTTGTCGCGGAAAGCTCCGCCTCGCGCAGCCTGCTTCAGGCCATACGGCAGCTGGCCGAAGCCGGATCCGCCAAACCCGTATGGATCGTGGGGGAAAACGGGACAGGGAAATCCCATGCCGCCTACGAAATCCACAGGAGGTCGCACTCTCCCGACAAGCCCTGCCTGACGATGGAAGGGGACCGGTTCGACGAGGAAGAATGGAGGTTGAAACGCCAAGCGGCTGACGGAGGCACGATCATCATCCGGCGGGCCGATCAATTGGAGGGTGCAGTAAGGGCGCGGCTGGAACACGAGTGCGGGACTTCGGTGCGGTTGATCTGGACCGCGGAAAGGCTGCCGGACGGGTCCGGGGGAAACCTGCTGAACATCGCTCCGCTGCGCGAAAGGATCGAGGAAATCCCCGCTCTCGTCTACGAGTTTCTGAGGCGGGAGGGCGCGCATGAACCGCGGGAAGCGATCACGCCGGAGGCGCTTCGGCTGCTGTCCGTCTATCCCTATCTGAAGGAAAATGTGACGGAACTGGAGCGGATCGTCATCCAGGCTCTGGCGCTGAGCCAGGGCAAGGTCATCTCCGGCAGCCATCTGCGTTTTGGCAGCGTCCGCAAACCGGGAGAGCGGCCGAAGATCGGCCTGGCGCTCGGAAGCGGTTCGGTCCGGGGAGCTGCCCACGTCGGCGTCATCAAGGTGCTGGAAGAGGAAAACATCCCGATCGACTGCATTGCCGGGACAAGTGTCGGCGCGTTCATCGGGGCGCTGTATGCGGGCGGGCAGCCGGTCTCCAATTTCGAGAAGGTGCTGCCGACCGTCCGCTGGCGCCAGCTGCTCAACCCGACCGTGCCGGCGGCGGGCATCGTCGACAACCAGCCCATGATGAGCTTCGTGGAGCGGTTCATCGGTCCCGCTGACTTCAGCGACCTGAACATTCCCTTTGCCGCCGTCGCTTCGGACGCCCTCACCGGCGAGGCGTATATCCTGAACAAGGGCCGGGTGTCCCGCGCGATCTGCGCCTCCACCGCCATCCCCGGGGTGATGAGGCCGGTGCGGCACGACGGCCGCCTCCTGATCGATGGCGCCGTGGTCCATCCCGTTCCGGTCGCGCTGTGCAGGAGCATGGGGGCGGATCTTGTCATCGCCGTCAACGTGGGCATCCCCGCCTTCATGCGAAGAAAACCGGGCAATTTCATCTCGGCCATCCTGAACACGATCGATATCATGAGCGACAAAATCGTGCAGGAAGAGCTGCAGCTGGCGGATCTGGTGATTCACCCCCATCTGGATATCCACGATTTTACGTTCAAGTCGTCGCTTGCGTACATTGAAAAGGGAGCCCAGGCGATGAGGGAGGCGCTTCCCGAACTCGGAACATTGATGCGATCCTAGAAAAACGGCAAAATGCTTCTCTCGGAGCTTGGGAGCCGGCTGTTCCGCCTTCGAGAGAAGCAAAATGCTTCTCTCACGCGCCCCGGACCGGGCAAATCGCCTTCGAGAGAAGCAAAATGCTTCTCTCGCGCACCCCGGGCCGGGCAAATCGCCTCCGAGAGAAGCAAAATGCTTCTAGAATAAAAAGTGGACACCCTCCGATGGATTAACGGATAATGAACCTATACCTAATTGGGGGTGTTCACGATCAAGTCCATATTTGTGTGTAAATTCCCCTCGATTAGAGAAATAAATTAGCCAATGCGAGTCACTTTAGACACCGCTTTGGTTCCCTGAGTTTCTCGCCATTCCCAATACTCTGGGTAGCGTCCCGTCAAGTGGTGTAAAATCGATTTCTACCGCGTGACCCAGATTTATTTCTGCAAGAGTGTGGTGGATGTAAGAGGAACTGGCTCCCCATTGACGATTTTGGCCATGGATTCGAGACTGAAATAACGACGTGCAACGGTCCATTCATCTTGCTGCTCGATTAAGATGGCACCGATCAGTCGGATAACGGATTCCCGATTTGGAAAGA
>Ga0207866_1002026_pt1 | contig 16117 bp, 17 predicted proteins | sample HigsolmetaAR203D_FD_184835 | JGI IMG/M metagenome (GOLD analysis project Ga0207866, IMG submission 184835) | Ionic liquid and high solid enriched microbial communities from the Joint BioEnergy Institute, USA - AR20-3-D (SPAdes) (version 2) ...
ATCGAAGCGCGGCTGGCGACCATGTCAGGTTAGAGATTCCCACAATTTTACATGGAAAACCAAAAGCCCCTTGCGGTGGGGGAGGGGGGAGGAATACCTTTCAACGCTGACGGGGAGTTGTCTGGCTAGGAACTTCCCTGTTATTTACAGGGTGTTATGCGCTAACATCTCGTGATTTTACCGAAACAATGGGCTTTCGAAATTTAGGATAAATAAAAAAGCCAGTAAGCGCCCCCGATGATTTTTCCGGGAAACCGGCCGAGGATGCGCTCGCATGCCTGGACGATATTTTGTCCGGGATACAGGCGATGAAGCCGAAGCGCGGCGAAAACGGCAATCAGCCCGCTGAAAGCCCAGATCGGCGAAAGCCACAGATCCTGTCTCGCAAATTTGTACGTGATTCCCGGCGCGGTGAGAATCGCCGTGGGGGTGATGGCCAAATAAATCATCTTTCCCAATTGGAATGCGGAAATTTTTCCTTTTTCGATCATCCTTCTTATCCGCTCCTTTCCGAGGTTCATTTTTCGAGCATGTTGACCAGCGGTTTGTACAGGGTATCCATGAACTGCGTAGGCCCCGGCATGTCCGGAACGAAAACGAGCAAAACAGCGAGAATTCCGCCCAAAACGGTCAATGCGGCAGAGGCGGTTTTTTCTCTTTTCTTTTGCGACTTCATTTTCGGCCATTTGTACAGGGCTATCAGCACCAAAACCGCAGCAATTCCCAAAACCGCCGCCCATTTCAATTTCTTTGATCACCTTTGATCCGGCTGGAAAAAGCTTTTGCCTGTCAACCCCGGTCTGGCAACTTTCACATTCGTCTCCAGCCTGACTCCCACATTCGGATAGATCTCGTCCCAGCGATCCTTGTTTTGATTCCATTTCTGCGGATATTTACGGTAAAAAGCGTCGGCAAACTGGAAAATGTCGGCTTTCATCTTCTTCTGCGCCTGGGCCAGTGCCATGTTCACACGATGGTTGATGTCGTCTTCCAATTCCGTCTCCAATTGTTCGATATGCTTCGGAACCGAGAGATCCAGATCCGTTGTATTTTCAACGATATCGTCCCGGGCTTCTGGTACTTATCGTTTCGGTCATTTCGTCTTACTTCACTGGCGCATTGACGGCCAGAAACGTACGCAAAGTCGGGAACGCCATCGCAGAGATTGCCTCTTCCGGCGGTGATTTGACGAAACGAATTACAGTGAAAACAAAGGACGAAACGAAGGATTTGGCCGATCAAACGAACTTGCTGTTATCCAGTCTTCAGAGCATGATTGCCGATATTCAAAGGAAGACCCTGGAATTGGAGCGCTCCTCCTCCATGTTGAAGGTTGGCGCAGAAGAGAGCTACAAAGCTGCCGATCAAATTTCCGAATCTGTTCAACGCGTAGCGCAGGGAGCGGAGCAGCAAGTATCCCAGACAGAAGAGATGTCGGCGATCTTGCAGGAGACGGTATCGGGACTGGAACAGGTTGCCGCCACGACAACCGATGTTTCCGACCTTGCTAGGCGAGCGCAGTCCGTCGCGACGAAGAATGCCGGCGAAATGCAGGCAAATGCGGAAAAAATCGGCCGGATCGAAGAAACGTTTTCCGACATTCAGGCTTCCGCCGCGGAACTGGCATTGCTTTCTGAAAAGATTCGGGATGTGGTCGGATATATTCAGGATGTCTCCAATCAAACCAATCTGTTGTCGCTGAACGCCGCCATCGAAGCGGCGCGCGCCGGGGAACAAGGCCGAGGGTTTGCCGTCGTGGCCGGTGAAATCCGCAAGCTGGCGGACCAGGCGGCGAATTCGACCGTTGAGATCCATGAAACCATTGAAGTGATGTTGAACGGCATTAACGGACTCGTCCAGAAAGTAAACGAGAACAGCCATGGCGTCAAGGATGGCGTTCAGGCCATGCTGAAGGCCAGCGAATCGTTCCGGGCCATTATGAACGAAGTGAACAACTTGAGCGTGCAAGTGATGGAGGTTGCCGCTTCCGTAGGTCAAATGTCCGCAGGAAGCAAAGCGATTGAAGGTTCGATTCGGGAAATTACGAAGATTACGGAAGAAACCGCCTCGTTCACGGAAGAGGTTGCGGCCATGACTGAAGAACAGGCGGCCACGAGCCAGGAAATGCTAAAAACCGCTCATCAGCTTGGCGAAATGTCGGATTCTCTGAAAGCGTTAGTCGGCAAGTTCAAAGTATGAGTGCGAGTCCCGATCCCTCATCCGATGGAGATCCATGTCGAACCTATTCGTAGTCTCGCGACCACGTCGGGTGTTCTCCGGGAAACGATCTGCTAGTGGGCTCTTCTTCTCCTGATTTTACGGGACTCACTCTTGGACAATCAGATGATCTTGATTGTCCAGAAGCGCAACGTTCACCTTGACTGGACGGGGCAACAGCGGATGGTTTTGCAGCAAATGGGCGGTTTTCCAGGCCCCCGAGCTTTCATCTGATGGAACATGGAACCACCGGTCTTCGGACAGCCCGGACAGATGAGAAATCAAATAGGTTGCGGTGGAAGCCGTTCGTTTATCGGCGTTTTCCGACAAAATGGAGAAAGTGGAATCTTGCTCGCTCTTATATCCAAGAATCCAAATTTCCTGAATGGCCGAATAGCGCATGAGCGCGCTGAGGATGCTGCGGGCAAGAGAACCGTAAGGATCCCAGACAAGCACTTCTTCACAACGGAAAATCAGAGGTTTTTTCTGTTTATGGCCATCCAAGAATCGTTCCAACGCAAGGTCCGCTTTTGGACCAATACCGACGAGGATGAGCATGTCATAATCCACAGTAGTTTTTCGGAATGTCATGTGTTTTCACATCCTTTTTTTGTAATAAAAAACCGGGAAAAATCGGCACGTTCCGAACCAATGGGCATGGAACAAAACGTGCGATATTTCCCGGTTTATCTTTAACCGACCTTGCCCGGCCGTTTAAAGGATCCACCGAAACTATGAATATTGTTCTTCCAGATTGTCCGAGAGGATAAATACCATGACCCGTTCCCCGGTTCGGGTGCTGACGTCGGTGTAGAAACTGGTCACATTTGAGCCCGTCAGGTTTGCGATAAGTTCCTTCAATTGGTCGCTGCCCGATTCCACGAGATCCGCCCGGATTTTTTTAATGGAGAGCATTCCTTCGGTCGTTTGGGCCAAATTGCGTTCGGCAGGGGTTAAAACCCCCTTCAGTAAGACGATGACCATATTCCGCACAATATCCGTTTTGACCGAAACGGAACCGCGGCCCAAATATTCCTTTTCCCACTGGGTAAGAGCCTTGCTGATTTTGTCCTCCAGTTCTCCTTTTGACCATTGCATATCGAAACCCCGTAAAGATAAAATGAGGATCAGGGAGAAGAACCAATCCTGATGCCCTTATAGTATATTTTTTGGTGTGCAATTGTCAAGAAAGTGGAACCGTTTTGACAGGAAATCAAGTGGTGACCGGTAAGGTATATGTATCGAGAAAATGAAGGTGATGTCGTTGAGAGCGTACCTCGACTTGCTGAAAGACGTGTTGGACCATGGAGTCCCCAAGCCAGACCGGACGGGAACCGGAACGATATCGGTGTTCGGTCGCCAGCTTCGTTTCGACTTGTCACAAGGTTTTCCGTTGCTGACCACGAAGCGGATTCATATTCGGTCGGTCGTCCATGAACTGCTCTGGTTCCTGAAAGGGGATACCAATATTCGTTATTTGAACGAAAACGGAGTGACGATCTGGGACGAATGGGCTGACGAAAACGGTGATCTGGGACCGGTGTACGGCAAGCAGTGGCGGGCTTGGGAAGCGCCGGACGGCCGCATAATCGACCAGATCGCCCGGGTGGTGGAGGCGATCCGGACCAATCCGGATTCCCGCCGCCATATCATAAGCGCATGGAACGTGGCGGATATCGATCAGATGAAGTTGCCGCCGTGCCATGTGTTGTTTCAGTTTTACGTGTCGGAGGGCAAACTGTCGTGCATGCTGACGATGCGTTCGGTGGATGTGTTTCTGGGGTTGCCGTTTAACATTGCCGAGTACGCGCTGCTTACGCATATGATGGCGCAGCAGTGCGATCTGGAACCGGGCGAACTCATCTGGTCCGGCGGGGATGTGCATCTGTACAGTAACCATCTGGAGCAGGCGAAACTGCAGTTGAGCCGGGAACCGTTTCCGTTGCCGAGGCTCGTCATCAAGCGGAAGCCGCCCAGCATATTCGATTATGTGTACGAAGATTTCGAGTTTGTCGATTACCGCCATCATCCGGCGATCAAGGCGCCGGTCGCCATTTAATTTCAAGGGGGAAACCATGGCAAAGGCGATTGTTTTGTTTTTGGCGGCAGGACTGGCGGAAATTGGCGGCGGATATCTGGTCTGGCTGTGGCTGAGGGAATCAAAACCGCTCTGGGTCGGCGTGCTGGGAGGGATGATCCTGGTGCTGTACGGGATCATTCCCACCCTGCAAAGCTTCCCCAACTTTGGTCGCGTGTACGCCGCTTACGGCGGAGCGTTTATTCTATTGGCGGTGATCTGGGGATGGTTGGTGGACCGAAAAACGCCCGATCTCTACGACTGGATCGGAGCGTTGATTTGCATGATCGGCGTTTCCGTCATGTTGTGGGCACCGCGATCGTAATCCGATGGAAACAAACCATTTGCATATCCATACAAGTTTCTTTTGCATAACCATATAGTTATATGATAAATTTATTAAGAGGAAAGGTGAAGGGATGTGGACATCGAAAAGTTGGCGGACATGCTGAAAGCGTTGGCCGATCCCACCCGCCTAAAAATGGTGGCCATGCTTCATCATCGGGATTGTTGCGTATGCGAATTTGTTCCTGTGTTTAAGATCTCCCAACCTGCGGTTTCCAAACATTTAAGCCGATTGAAAACGGCAGGGTTCGTCAAGGAGAGCCGCAAAGGGCAGTGGGTGTTTTACTCTCTGAGACGAGAAACCTTAGAGCAGGTTGGACTGGGGCTGATGCAGTTGCCCGACATGTCGGAGGAATTAAACAAGTTGGAACAACAGGGGCTGTTGGTCAACGTTTGCTGTGAATAAGAGGAGTGGATGGCATGGGTAGTCAAAACATCAAAAGGCTTTCGTTTCTGGATCGTTATTTGACGGTGTGGATTTTTCTGGCCATGGCCGTTGGCGTCGGTTGCGGTTACTGGTTTCCCGACATGGTGGACAACTTGAATGCGTTGCAGGTCGGCACCACCTCCATTCCCATCGCCGTTGGGCTGATCCTCATGATGTACCCGCCGCTGGCGAAAGTGAAATACGAGGAACTGGGTCATGTGTTCCGCAACGTGAAAGTGCTGGGCTTGTCTCTCGTGCAAAACTGGGTGATCGGGCCGATCCTCATGTTCGTGCTGGCGATCCTTTTCCTGCGGGGCAATCCCGAGTACATGGTCGGCCTGATTCTGATCGGTCTTGCCCGCTGCATCGCCATGGTCGTCGTCTGGAACGATCTTTCCAAAGGGGACACGGAGTACGCGGCGGGCTTGGTGGCGTTCAATTCCATCTTTCAGGTGTTGTTTTATTCGTTCTACGCGTTCGTGTTCGTCACAATTGTGCCGCAGTGGCTCGGATTGGAAAGCATGGTCATCGAGATCACGATGGCCGAGGTCGCCAAAAGCGTGTTTATCTACCTGGGCATTCCCTTCCTTGCGGGGATGATCACCCGGTATGTGTTGGTGAAAGCAAAGGGGAAAGTGTGGTACGATCGGGTGTTCATTCCGAAGATCAGCCCGCTGACCTTGGTCGCCCTGCTGTTCACCATCGTGGTCATGTTCTCCCTCAAGGGGGAGGTCATCCTTGAACTGCCTATGGATGTGCTCAGGGTCGCGATCCCGCTTCTCATCTACTTTGTCGTCATGTTTGTGGTGTCGTTTTGGCTCAGCAAAAAAGCGGGAGCTGGCTACCCCGTCTGTACGACGCTTTCCTTTACCGCCGCGAGCAACAATTTTGAACTGGCGATTGCGGTGGCGGTCGGCGTGTTCGGCATTCATTCGGGAGCGGCGTTCGTGGCGGTCATCGGCCCGCTGGTGGAAGTGCCCGTAATGCTGGCTCTGGTGAAGCTGTCGCTCTATTTCCATCGCAAATTTTTTTCCACCCAAGGAGGCTGACAAAGTGACGGAGAAACCGATCCTCTATTTTCTTTGCACGGGCAATTCCTGCCGCAGTCAAATGGCGGAAGGATTCGGGAAAAAATATCTAGGCGACCGATTTGACGTGTACAGTGCGGGAATCGAGGCTCACGGTCTCAATCCGTATGCCGTAAAGGTCATGCGGGAGGTGGGAATTGACATCTCCAATCAGACGTCCGATGTGATCGATCCCGAGCTTTTAAACAAAGCGGATTATGTGATTACGCTATGCGGGGACGCCAACGACCGATGCCCGATGACACCCCCGCACGTGACCCGCTGGCATTGGGGATTTGACGATCCCGCCAAGGCAACGGGGACGGAAGAAGAAAGACTGGTAGTGTTCCGCCGCGTGCGGGATGAGATTGAAGAGCGAATCAAGCGGTTTCGCGACATGGGAGCATAAATGTGGAAAACTGGATGTGAGGATTGCAAATGGATTTCTCATTTTTCTTGACTGTAAACGGAAGGTAACCTATAATCTTCTCGTGTATTGAAATATTCATACCGTTTCACGTGGAGGAGCCTGTCATAGACGGGCTTCTCTTATTTTTTTCTTCATTTCGGCCAAAATGGGGGACTGCGAAAATGTGACGAATCGTTCAGAACAGGTATCAGATTCACGAAGGCCGTTACTTTGCATAGTCTCACCGGGCTGAGACAAGATATTGGGCAGAAATACAAAAGGAGCGATAACATGAATCATGTCGTGGAATTCTTGTTGCAGTTAACCATTATTCTTATAGCCACCAAACTTGCAGGAGATCTTGCCGCACGGTTGGGGCAACCTTCAGTATTGGGGCAACTTTTGGCAGGCGTGTTGATTGGTCCTGCCGTGGCGAGCTGGGTAGAGCCTTCCGTTATTTTGGAGGTTTTTGCCCAGATCGGCGTTCTTCTCTTGATGTTTTTGGCTGGTCTGGAAACTGACCTGAGAGCATTGAACGAAAACCGCAATACTTCCATTGCTGTAGCGGTGGGAGGTATGCTGTTTCCGCTTGCGGGGGGATATACCGTCGGGTTATGGCTCGGGATGGAACAGGGACATGCGCTGTTTCTCGGATTGCTGCTTTCGGCAACGTCCGTGAGCATTTCAGTGCAAACGTTCCGGGAACTGGGGAAATTGAACAGCCGGGAAAGCACGACCGTATTGGGGGCGGCGATTGTTGACGATATTCTGGTTGTGTTCGGTCTTACAATTGTTCTCGGGTTGCTTACGGCCAGTGAAATCAGCCTGGCGTGGGTGATCGGCAAGAAGGTGATCTTTATATTTCTCGCGGTAATCATGGTGGGAAAGGCATTCCCTTTGCCTTGCGGAAGTTCGCCCATTTAAAGCGAACCGAACCGGTCCTGGGCATTAGCATTTTTTTGTGTCTGATATTCTCATTGGCTGCGGAATACTTTGGAGTTGCCGGCATTATCGGCGCTTTTGCTGCCGGACTGGCGATTTCCAGAACCGAATTCAAACATCAGATTGAGAAAAAATTGGAAGCCGTCGCCTATTCGTTCTTTGTTCCGGTCTTTCTTGCCAGCATCGGTCTGACCGTTTCGTTCGACGGATTGTCTGAACAACTGCTACCCCTTTTCATATTGTCCGTTTTGGCTATTGCATCCAAACTGATCGGCTCGGGATTGGGAGCCAGAATAACTGGGTTTGATACAAGATCCTCCTTCATCATCGGCTCGGGAATGGTTTCGCGCGGTGAAGTCGCTCTGATTATTGCGGCGCTGGGCCTGAATTCCAGCTTGCTTCCGTCAGAGTTGTACACGACGATCATTTTGGTCATTGTCATTACAACCGTCGTAGTGCCTCCCCTGCTCAAGTGGTTCTTGAAGGATACAGGCGGTAAAACAAAAATGAACCAGGATGTATGAACAAAAGCCTGTAAAAAAGCGAAAAAAACTTGAAAATTGATCATGCAAAACCCGTGTTCACCGCCAGCCATTGCATGCTATAATAATTCCATTTGAACAAGCGCATCTCCTTCTGTCAAAATGCATTCGGAAGGACGCGCTTGCATCACGGACAACTAGAGCAACCGAATGGCGACCTTATTGCGGCAGGATCTGGGGGCGCCTATCGGCATGGCGGTGGTGCTGTCGTTTACGGTCACGATCGGCACGATCGTGTCCGCCCTTGCCACGAGCCGCATCGTCTGGCGCATCGGCACGGCGCGCACCACGCTGATCAGCGTTGCCATGACGGCCGGCGCGCTGCTCGGCTTTTCGATCGCGCCTTCCATCGCGTGCCTCATGGTCTTCGCCATACTGCTCGGACTCGGCGGCGGCGCCGTCGAGTCCGAGCTAAACCACTACATTGCGGGGAATTACGAAGCCCGCCACATGAGCTGGCTGCACTGTTTCTGGGGCGTCAGCGTAACGATCAGCCCGATGATTCTGTCCGTTTACCTGTCCGAAGGCGACTGGAGAGACGGATACACGGTGATCGGCCTCATCCAGTCGGCGCTTGTAGCGGTGCTTTTTGCATCGCTGCCCCTGTGGAAACATATGGAGAAGAAGCGGGCCGGTGGCGGACAAGCCCCGCAGGCGGATGCGCCCGCGCGCGGGCCGGACGAAGGACGCAAGCCGAAAAATTCGGCCGGCGTCAAGTACGCGCTGGGGACGTTCCTGTTCTACTGCGGCGTGGAGTCGACGGCCGGCTTGTGGGACAGCAGTTATCTGGTCAATGTCAAAGGGATCCCGGCCGACGATGCGGCGTTGTGGATCTCGATCTACTTTGCGGGCATTACGATCGGCAGGTTCATCAACGGATTCGTCTCGCTCAATTTCAGTAGTCCGACGCTGATCCGGGCGGGGCAGATCACGACCCTGGCCGGCGCGCTGCTTCTGCTGCCGCCGCTTCTCGCCGGCTTTTCACTGGCCGGGTTTCTGATTACCGGATTGGGACTGGCGCCTATCTTTCCAAGCATGCTGCACGAAACGCCCGCCCGGTTCGGCGAAGCCCACGCCGGGAGGATTATGGGGTATCAGATTGCGACAGCCTATACGGGGGCGGCCATCCTGCCTCCTCTGCTCGGGATGCCAGCCGGATACTGGACGATCGGCATTTTCCCGCTGTACATCGTCCTGATGGAAGCCGCGATGCTGCTCGCCACGGAGCGGCTGAACCTGCTGTTGCGGCGGCGGCATGATGCCGTGTAAAATGCAAGAAACGCATGCGGCAGGAAATCGTATTAAAGAATGTCAGTTTTACCGTAGACCGGCGGCAGGAATTCCGCATGCCGGCCGCCGCGCGGGGAAACCTTACGGAGCCGACAATCAAAGGAGGAAAGTTAGTTGGACATTTGGTTGGAGTACGCGTGGGCGCTCTTGATTCTGATCGGACTGGAAGGACTGCTGTCGGCTGACAACGCGCTCGTGCTTGCCGTCATCGCGAAGCATTTGCCGGAGAACCAGAGATCCAAGGCGATCAATTATGGCATCATCATGGCCTTCGCTTTCCGGTTCGCCGCCCTGTTCGCAATCTCGTTCATCGCCAATGTATGGCAGGTGCAGGCGATCGGCGCCGCATATCTGCTGTATCTGGGACTCAAGCATGTCATCCAGGCCCGCTTCGGGAAGAAGGATGCGCATAAGGAAGAGAAACAGTCCGGTTCGGCGAGGGGCTTCTGGGGCACGGTCGGTAAGATCGCGCTGGCCGACCTGGCATTCGCCATCGATTCCATCCTCGCTGCGGTGGCGCTCGCGCTCGGCTTGCCGGATTCGCCGCTTGGCGACTTCGGCGGAATGGACGGCGGCAAGTTCGCCGTCGTGGTGCTGGGCGGCATCGCCGGTCTGGTGCTGCTCAAATACGCCGCAGGCTGGTTCATCAAACTGCTGGCCAAACGTCCGGCGCTGGAGACGACAGCGTATGCCATCGTGGCATGGGTCGGTGTCAAGCTAGCGGTCATCACCCTGGCCCATCACGACATCGGCGTGCTGGACCACGATTTCCCCCACAGCACGGCCTGGACTATCGTCTTCTACGGCGTGCTGGTCGCGATCGCGCTGCTGGGCTGGTTCTCGCCCGCGAACAAGCCGGCCGCCAAAAACGAGGAACAGCACTGACAATTCTGCAAGGGACTCTCATGAATGCCGTTCATCTTCGGATGAGCGGCATTTGCTTTGACAAAAAACTTGAAAATTGTTTGCAATGAAAAGCGGACTTCGCTATAATTTAGAAATCGAATACAACAGTTTCAACTGACCGGGCCGGCCTGCCGAACATCCCACGGAAACAGGATGGTTCAAGGTAAGCCCGTATCGTATGTAAAACAAGGTGGATTTTCAAAAAGTCCGCATCGGATTTGTTGGAAATAGACCGACCATACCATCTGGATCAAACTCCGATTTCAATCGGGTGTTCCGCCAGGATGGTATGGTCGGTCTTTTGTTAGGAGGAAAAGGTCTTGAATGTAGCGATGTTTATTGCCTTCATTGCCGGATGGATGATCGCATGGATCAGCGCATGTTGCCTGTATATATCCCGCGTCTCCGACCGATACGTTCGCCTGCACGTCTTTTTGCTGGCCATACCGGTCGTGGTGTCCTTTGCGGGACTGATCGGCGCCGATCAGGTTCGGGAGACGGGACTATGGCACCTGGATCGGACAGCATGGCTGATGGCGTCTTACGTAGGATTGCTTGGCTGGACGATCCAACGGTTTTGTATCCGGTTCATGCACGGTGATCGTTCTTATCGCGCTTACTTTTCACTGTTGACGTTCACGACCGGATCGGCATCCCTCATCTGGTTCAGCGGCGATTTGCGCTTGCTCGCGCTGTTGTGGGGACTACCTTTGTCAGGTCTGGTCGGGTTGGTTTTATTGAACAAGGAATGGACGCCTGCCCGCCATGTTGCCCGGCTTATGACCCGAATGTTTGCCGCCAACTGGCTTTCCCTGTCGCTTGCCGCCGTGTGGCTGTGGCAGGTGACCGGACATTGGCGGATCACGCTGGCGCTGTCAGAGGAATCGATATTGCGGCTGGGATGGGAAAACGCAGCAGGAATCGGCATGTTGGTTGTGTTTGCCGCGATTATTCCGGCGGGTCAATGGCCGTTCCAGCGGTGGTTGCTGGAATCGGCGGTCATCCCGACGCCGGTTTCGGCCGCGATGCATGCGGGGCTCGTCAATGCGGGCGGAATGCTGCTGGCCCGATTTTCACCGCTGCTGGATGGCGGTTTGCCCCAATGGCTGCTGATGGTTCCGGCCATGTTATCGATATTTGTCGGAACCGGCATTCTCCTGGTGCAACCGGACTATAAACGGCAACTGGTGGCCTCGACCATGGCGCAGATGGGGATGATGTTTCTCCAATGTGCTTTGGGTGCCTATTTGCTGGCGGTTTTGCATTTGATTTTTCACGGATGGTTCAAGGCGGCCTTGTTTTTGCGTTCCGGATCCGTTGTGCCGAGGCCGAGACCCGCGCTTTTGGCGCCCGATCCGCCGTCGAGACGATGGCTGCTTTACGGCGTACTGGGCGGAATCGTGCTGGGCATCGGATTTTGGGTGGCTGAGCCCCACGAGCCGCTTCGCATGTTGCGGGCGCTGTTGATGGGCTGGTCGCTGGCGCTCGCCTGGTGGCAGATGGCCGTGTTTCAGAGTGGGCGCTGGACGGGATTTATCGTCCTCTCCGGACTTGGCTTGTCCGCGATGGCGTTCCACGACGCACTGGCTTCCATGCTGGGCGATGCGCTGCCTGCAGCCATTTCAACCGGAAGAACTGAGACCGCCGTCGTCCTCCTGATCGCCTGCGGAGGGCTGTCGGGATTGGGATTGACCGCACGCCGCACAACGGAAATACGGGCGAAGTTGTATCTATGGCTGGTTCATCTTGGCGAAGCGCGCAATGAGGCGGTGGAAAGCCATCCCCGCTATCTCGAGGCGTACATGCGAAGGGAGGGAAGTTAAAATGAATCGCTCCACGATGTTGTCCGAACGGGCTGTGGATCATGTGGAAAACCGTGTGAAAAATAATGAAAAAAACGATCAAGATGTTTCCGGCAACCTGCCGGTGGATGAGATGGTGGGAAGGGCGAGCCGGGTCATCGCGCCGCTGTGGCCGCTTCGCACGTTTGTCGCTGTTCATCCCTGGGCGGGACTGGAGCATCTGACGTTTGAGGAAGTGGCGGAACGATTTCGGGATTCCCGGGGTTTGGACCTGTTTCCCCCGATGGCGATGTTTCATGAAGCGCTGCGAAAAGGGGAGTTAAGTCCACGTAAGCTCGAGGAACGTTTCGGGAAGTGGCTGAATGAGGAGGCGCATTCCATTCCCCGCAAAGAAGCGGAACGGCTGTGCCGCGGACTGCTGTGGCACGAAAACGTTCCCCGCGAGGTCATGAATTCGTTGGAGATGAAACGTCTGGCCGTCCGGATGAAACACGCCAAAACGCTGCCGGATCGCCTTCCCGTCCGTTGTGTCCGAACCAAAAGCGCGATATTGGAAGCGCAAGGAGAACCCCGCTTTGCGCGGGCGCTGGACCGCCATATGATCAAATGGTGCAAGCTGTTTCTGGACGAAGGGCAAGCCGCGTGGGGGATGCCGTTTCGGGAATCGGGATTCTACTGCGCCTGGCGGAAACTGGCGTGCCACGATCCGTCCCTGAGCCGGGCAGAGCGCGGGCGGATCAAACAAACGCCGGCAAACGCGGAAGACGCGTTGAAGCAGGCGCTGTTTAACCTGAATGTTCCGCGGCCGGACATGGAGCGTTATCTGGAAGAACACCTGATCGCGCTGCCGGGCTGGGCGGGGATGTTGCTGTGGCGCTCGCAAAAATCCGGACAGGAATACCGCTTGCTGACGGAATATTTGGCGATTCGTCTGTCGACGGAATGGGCGCTGGTCGCCCCCCGTCTTCCCCTTCAGGAGACCTGTGATGCCGACCATGACGCGGAACTCTTACCCTGGATTGGTGCATGGTTGCATTGGGGAGGATGGACGTGCGAACAATGGTTCGGGATGTCGCCTGAAGAGCGGTTTATCCGGCTGGATTTCGCCCGCCGTTTCGCCTGGATGGTTCGTCCCAGACTGTGGCTGGAAGCCTGGGAGGATACACAAGAGGAGAAGTTGCGGGAAACGATATCGGCAACGCAAACAAACGGCCACGCCCGACGGGCGGCCGCGCAGCTGCTCTTCTGCATCGACGTCCGTTCCGAACCTTTCCGCCGGCATCTCGAACGGGAAGGGCCGTTTGAAACATTCGGCTGTGCGGGATTTTTCGGCCTTCCCATCCGGACGCGCCTGCCGGACGGGCACGTCCATGCGGCCTGTCCGGCCATTGTCGAACCCCGCCATGAGGTACGGGAACAGCTTCCATCCGCCGGCAGCCAAACGTATCTTTGGGCGGAATCCGCGAAACTTTCCGTCGCCCGCGTATTTAAAAAGATGAAACAGGGGCTTGTCACCAGCCTGTTGTTGCCGGAAATGAGCGGACCGTGGCTGGGATTGTACATGCTTGCGCGGAATGCGGCTCCTGAACGCGTCATCGGTTCCATCCATCGTTGGCGGAAACGGTCTGCCGGTAAAATGAAGACGCATCTGACCCTGGATCTCGAGCGTACTTGCGGGGACTCCGGTTTGCCGACAGGATTTTCCCTGGAAGAGAAAGTGAACTATGTGGGCAGCTTGTTGAGAAGCATCGGCCTGACGTCCGCATTTTCGCCTCTTGTGGTCGTTTGCGGCCACAAAAGCGAGACGGCGAACAACCCTTACGCATCGGCTCTGGATTGCGGCGCTTGCGGCGGAGCCGCCGGAGGGTTGAACGCCCGGGTATTCGCGGAACTCTGCAACCGGGAAGAGGTGCGGAGGGCTCTGGCCGGGCAAGGCATCGTCATCCCGGAAGAGACGGTTTTTATCGCCGCGGAACATAGCACCACTGTCCATGAGTTGCGCTGGCTGCATGTGCCGGAACTTTCCCCGGCGGCCCGGGACGCTTTTGCCCTGCTTCAGGACAGGCTCCGGGCGGTAACCCGCAAGGTCAATCTGGAGCAACTGGCCAAATTGCCGGGTGCTGGCGCCGCTGGACGCGATCCGGTTGCCGAGGCGCACCGGCGTGCGGCAGACTGGAGTGAAGTTCGTCCGGAATGGGGGCTGGCGGGGAATTACGCGTTTGTCATCGGCAGGCGACACTTGACCGAATCGTGCAATCTGGAAGGAAGGGTATTTTTGCACAGTTACGACTGGCGGGAAGACCCGGACGGAACTTTGCTGATGAATATTGCGGCCGGTCCGGTGACCGTCGCCCAGTGGATTAACCTGCAATATTACGCTTCGACGGTCGCCCCCCATATCTACGGGAGCGGCAACAAGGCCACCCAGACCGTCACGGCGGGGATCGGTGTGATGCAGGGCAACGGAAGCGATTTGCTTGCGGGGTTGCCGTGGCAGTCGGTCATGGCAAGCGACAGGGAATGGTTTCATTCCCCGCTTCGCTTGCTCGTGGTCATCGAAGCCCCGCGGCCGTATATGGTGAAGCTGCTCGAAGGGAATCCCGAATTCCGCAGAAAAGTGAGCAACGGATGGTTGCGCCTTGTGTCCGTCGACCCGGTGAGCGGAATTTGGGAAAGATGGACGCCACGAAGCCTTGGCCCGGCACTGACGTTGGACGACGAGGCAGCAGGTTGTGCAGGTTGTGCGTGTGATTGACAGGGGACTTCGGCTGGTTTAGAATACAGGTGATGAAATAGGCGATGGAGTTCGCCATAACTGCCGAAAGGCTGATGACTCCTACCCGTGTTGCGATGGGGGGAGTCTATTCTTTTTTATGCTGAAATATCAGGGTGAGGGTATGAAAGGATTGGCTCTGGCTGTCGGCGCTTTTCTGGGTGCCCTGTTTCGATTTACGCTGGGGAATGGATCCCTGTATTGTCGGATAGATTCCCTTTGGGAACGATGATCATTAACTTGACCGGTTGCTTGTTTCTCGGGTGGTTTTTTACCATTACGTTATTTCGTTGGAAATGGCCGTTGGAAATTCGTCTTGGCATCGGAATGGGATTGACGGGCTCATTTACCACTTTTCGACTTTTTCATTGGAAACTGCTCAAATGTTAGAAAATCATCATTTTATTGCGGCTTTCGTTTATGTAGTGTCAAGCGTTTTGGGAGGTATCGTATTGGTTGGGGTTGGACAATCGATAGCCGAATTCCAAATCAGAGGGTCAAGAAGCAAGGGGGCATAATACTTGATGGTGCTTTTCACAGGTCTCGGTGGAATTGCAGGGGTGATTGTCCGGTTTTATATGGGAAAGCGAATTGTGGCCCGCGGTACCAAATGGTATCCCTTGGGAACAGGCTTCATCAATATTTCAGGCTCGCTTTTGCTGGGGATATTATTTTCTCTGTACACCCAGGGCTTGGTTGCGCCATGGCTTTGGTTATTGCTGGGACCCGGATTTTGCGGTGCGTACACAACCTTTTCCACGTTCGGATATGAAATTGTCCAATTGATCGACCAAAAACGGCTTGGAGACGCAGTCGTGTACATGTTGTTTTCGGTAATATTTGGTGTAATGTTCGCGTGATTGGGAATGAAAATCATGGCCTACATGACAAATTAGGCGGAATACGAGGCTATCTTGGCGGTTTTCGGAATGACATTATCTAGCTTTTTTAGGAGATGCGAAGCAAGTGCCCGTCGTTGGCTTACCGCTTTCAAATGGAAAAAGACGGCTTTCCGTCATCCGTGCGGAAAGCCGCGCTTTTCCTCCAAAGACGAATGAGTAAGCTGTTTTCGTCAAAAGTTCAGGTTGCAAGGATTTGATTCCGTCCCATCCCCTCCCGTTAGGCAAGGTATTCCACAGATAGCTAAAACACCACACAATGATGCTTTTCAAGGGCAACCCAATTTACTGATGAACCTGAATTTCGAAAGTAAAACTCTTTTAAAAACATAAAAAGGGCTCCTGTTCTTTGGTAGAATGGTGTTTGACGAAAAAAACTCCAACCAAAGAAAGGAGCACCTTTAAGGTGAAGTCTACCACA
>Ga0207866_1002028_pt1 | contig 16110 bp, 10 predicted proteins | sample HigsolmetaAR203D_FD_184835 | JGI IMG/M metagenome (GOLD analysis project Ga0207866, IMG submission 184835) | Ionic liquid and high solid enriched microbial communities from the Joint BioEnergy Institute, USA - AR20-3-D (SPAdes) (version 2) ...
GCATCATCCCGGACTTTATCAGGCATTCCGATGGTGGGGTATCGGAACGATCCTGAGCGGCGGGTCCAATGGCGTGCGGACTTTATCAGGCATTCCGATGGTGGGGTATCGGAACGCAGGACGTGTTTGTGTTTGAAACGTTGGAGACTTTATCAGGCATTCCGATGGTGGGGTATCGGAACACCTTCGGCCCAACGCTTGGCCGTGCCGTAGACTTTATCAGGCATTCCGATGGTGGGGTATCGGAACCTTAGGCTCGTCCTGGCCTATCTCGGGCCAGACTTTATCAGGCATTCCGATGGTGGGGTATCGGAACAATCGACATCACTCGATAGAGCTCGCCGTCGACTTTATCAGGCATTCCGATGGTGGGGTATCGGAACGGTGCGAGCAGTGTTTGAGCTGGTGGACGTGACTTTATCAGGCATTCCGATGGTGGGGTATCGGAACCGCTGGATATGTTGGCCGTGGACATCATGCGACTTTATCAGGCATTCCGATGGTGGGGTATCGGAACTTTAAACACGGCCAGCCAAGTGCTACTTAGAGACTTTATCAGGCATTCCGATGGTGGGGTATCGGAACACAAATCCGCCCCTGTTCCTGCGCCGCAATGACTTTATCAGGCATTCCGATGGTGGGGTATCGGAACCTCAACGGCGTTTGGCTTGCACCGCCAAGGACTTTATCAGGCATTCCGATGGTGGGGTATCGGAACTATGTGTCGGACTTCGGCTCGCACAAGGTCGACTTTATCAGGCATTCCGATGGTGGGGTATCGGAACATTGATGCCATCAGCGAAACGGTGCGAAGGGACTTTATCAGGCATTCCGGCGCTTCGATGGATCGAGGGCGCTTGTCACGTCCGCTAGCCTCTTCAAAAAAAATAAAAAATCATCAACTTAACTGCTCGCGCGAACCTTTGAATCTCTGCGGTATCAGTCTGAACTTGTCGCCTGCGCCTCAGATCACCGGCCATCCGTCTTGAGCCGTACACGCTTAGGCAATAAGCACACCGTCGGACACCCCCTGGATATAATCCGCCCCGCAAAGCGGTACACGCTCTTTGGGAAGAGCGTAATCATCGCGCTCAGGAAGCGCGCACACATACGCGCTTCTAAAACCTCACCGTCGCTCGGGGAAGTGAGTGGCACTGACGTACCGGCGTCCAACGACTGGCGTCGCCGTTCTCCACGTCCGGCTGACACGGCTCCGTTTCTGGCGTGACGAGGTTGTGGCGTGTTATCGCTCGCGGGTGTTTGAGCGCCGCTGTGCCAGGCGGAGCATTTTCGGGTTGAAGGGGAGCGGACGCCGATGATCAAAGTCCTCAGCGTTTTCGGCACGCGGCCGGAAGCGATCAAGATGGCGCCGCTCGTCCGAACGCTGCGTGCCCACCCGAACATCGTCGGTGAAGTCTGCGTCACGGGCCAGCATCGCGAGATGCTGGATCAGGTGCTGCAGGTCTTCGATATCGCGCCTGACTACGATTTGAACCTGATGAGGCCGGAACAGACGCTGCACGACATTACGTGCGCCGTGCTGACCGGACTTCGGGACGTTTTGCGGCAATCCAGGCCAGATGTCGTGCTCGTTCACGGCGATACCACCACCACTTTCACGGCGGCGCTGGCCGCGTTCTACGAGCGCATTCCCGTAGGGCACGTCGAGGCGGGATTGCGCACCCGCAATCTCTACGCCCCATGGCCCGAAGAGGCCAACAGAAAAATGACGGCGGCCTTGTCCGAGATCCACTTCGCGCCCACCGCCCAGGCGGCGGAAAACCTGCGCAGAGAAGGCATCGACGACAGCAAAATCTTCGTGACGGGCAACACCGTCATCGACGCGCTGCTGTGGATCAAGGCGAAGATCGACGATACCCCGGCCGCTGCCGCCGCGCTGCGTGCTAGGTATCCGTTTCTCGATCATGGGCGCCGTATGGTGCTCATCACCGGACACCGCCGCGAGAATTTCGGAACGGGATTCGCCAATATCTGCCGCGCGATCGCTGCGCTCGCGGCCCGCTTCGAAGATGTGGATTTCGTCTATCCGGTGCATCTCAACCCGAACGTCCGCAAGCCCGTCACCGAGGCGTTGGGCTCGATACCGAACGTCCATCTGATGCCGCCCCAGGAATATCTGTTTTTCGTATCGCTGATGATGCGCGCGACGCTCGTCCTCACGGACTCGGGCGGCATTCAGGAAGAGGCGCCGGCGTTGGGCAAGCCGGTGCTGCTGATGCGCGAAATCACCGAGCGGCCCGAAGGGTCCGCCGCGGGATGTGTCCGTATCGTCGGTGCGGATGCGGAAAGTATAGTCAACGGCGTATCGGAGCTGCTGACGGATCGCTCGGCGTACGAAAAGATGGTCGTTGCCGAGAGCCCTTACGGCGACGGACGGGCAAGCGAACGCATCGTGGAAGCGTTGTTGCGGCGGTTCCACCCGCAGTTCGCCGCGGCGGCGTAACTGCGGCGTTTCTCGTAGGTTGCAGTCATCATGGCGCTGGCTTCCATCCTCGGACGCCTGTTCAGTCCAGGCGTTCATACGGCGCGGCCCGTCAGCCGGGCCGACGGTCCCCACAAGAATCTGCTCGTGGCGCTCATCGCGGACGATTTCACGCGCACCTGCCTGGAGCATGAATGCCGCGTCATCAACGTGACGCCGCAGAACTACGAAACGGCTCTCGCGCATTACAAACCGGATCTGCTTTTCGTCGAATCCGCCTGGTTCGGCTACCGGCGCGCGTGGCAAAGGCGCATCGCGAGCTATCCCGACCGCCCGGACCCCGGCAATGCCGATCTTGTTCGGGTGGTGGAGTTCGCGAAGGATCGGGGCGTTCCGGCGGTTTTCTGGAACAAGGAAGATCCGGTCCACTTCGAACGCTTCATAGACAGCGCGAGACTGTTCGACGTGATCTTCACGGTCGACGCGAACAGCGTCGATCGTTACAAGAGGGCAATCGGTCGCCCGGTCCGGGTTCATCCGTTGATGTTCGGCGTATCGCGGGCCGTGCACAATTTCACCGGCATCGGTGCGAGGCGGCCGCGCGCCTGTTTCGTCGGCAGCTACAGCCGGCATATTCACGACACGCGCCGGGCGCGCCAGAAGATGCTCCTGGAAGCCGCCGCGACCACACTTCCGCTAGACATATACGACCGCAACTCGGATCGCCTCTCGGACAACTACCGCTATCCCTACCTGCCGAACACCGTGATCCACAGCCGCGTGCGCCACGAGAAAACGGCCTCGCTCTACAAAAAGTATCTCGTAAGCCTCAACGTGAATACCGTCGACGATTCCGACACCATGTTCTCGCGCAGGCTGGTCGAGATCATTGCCTGCGGCGGGCTGGCCGTGACCACGCCGGCGCGTGCGGCCGAGAAGTGGTTCCGGGAGTACTGCTATATCGTGGATTCCGCCGACGAAGCGAAGGAACTCTTCGCGCGGCTGAAGCGCGACGGCTACAGCACGAAAGATCTCGAAATGATGCGGGAAGGCGCTTCTCTGGTCGCCAGACAGCATACCTACACGCAACGGCTCGACACGGTCCTGGAAGTGTTGAGAACCGTCTGAGCGGGCGTCCCGGGTTTGCGACCGGCATCCGGGAACGCCGGCCGTCAATGGGCACGGGAACACCGCCGTTGCCATACCGCTGCAGCCCACGTTCGCACACGGAAGAAGGCCGTTTTCCGTGCGCACCACGGAAGCCGGGGTGCGCGGGCCGACCCTCGAACGCCGGCAACGATTTTCAGGTTATGATGAGCGCTTGCCGCTCCCACGGAGCGGCTTTTGCTTTACGGACGATGAAACGAGGATTCTTGTGATGGCTGACGGCTCGATCTCCGACGAAGTAGGGCGCAGACGGACCTTCGCCATCATCTCCCACCCCGACGCCGGCAAGACTACGCTGACCGAGAAGCTGCTGCTGTTCTCCGGCGCCATCCGCATCGCCGGCAGCGTGAAGGCGCGCAAGGCCGCGCGCTACGCCACGTCCGACTGGATGGAGATCGAGAAGCAGCGCGGGATTTCGGTCGCCAGTTCCGTGATGCAGATGGAGTACGGCAGCTGCATCCTCAATCTGCTCGACACGCCCGGCCACCAGGATTTCTCCGAAGACACCTACCGCGTGCTCACCGCCGTGGACGCGGCGCTGATGGTGATCGACGCGGCGAACGGCGTCGAGGAACAGACGCGCCGCCTGTTGCAGGTCTGCCGCGCACGCAACACGCCCATCATCACCTTCATCAACAAACTCGACCGCGAGGTGCGCGATCCCATCGACCTGATCGACGAGATCGAGCGCGAGCTCGGGATTCCGCCCATTCCCTTCACCTGGCCGGTCGGCATGGGCAAGAGCTTTGCCGGCGTGTTCGATGTGCAGCGCCGGCGCATGCGCGTCTTCACGCCGGGGCTCGACCGTCTGGGTGAGGAGGAACTGATCGAAGGCGCGGACAACTGCGCGGCGCGTTTCGGCGCGCAGTTCGAAGAGGCCTACGCCCAGCTCGAACTGGTCGCGGGCGCGGGCGAAAGCTTCGATCTGGAGCGTTTCCGCGCGGGGCGGCAGACGCCGGTGTTCTTCGGTTCGGCGATCAACAACTTCGGCGTGCAGGAGGTGCTGGACGCGCTGGTGGCGCTCGCTCCCGCACCCAAGGCGCGCGAGGCGATCGAGCGCGTGGTCGAACCGACCGAGCCGAAAGTGACGGGCGTGGTGTTCAAGATCCAGGCCAACATGGACCCGGCGCACCGCGACCGCATCGCTTTCGTGCGCGTGTGCTCGGGCAAGTTCGAGCGCGGCATGCGGCTCGTCGTCACGCGCACCGGCAAACCGGTGAAGACGAGCAGCGTGGTGACCTTCCTTTCGCAGCGGCGCGAGCTGCTGGACGACGCCTGTGCGGGCGACATCATCGGCATTCCCAATCACGGCCTGCTGCAACTGGGCGACACGCTCACCGAAGGCGAGAAGCTGCGTTACACCGGGTTGCCGTTCTTCGCGCCGGAGCTCTTCCGCACCGTGGAAGTGGCCGATCCGCTGCGCACCAAGCAGTTGCACACGGGTCTGCGGCAGTTGGGCGAGGAGGGCGCGATCCAGGTGTTCCGTCCGGTGACCGGCGGCGCGCTGCTGCTCGGCGCGATCGGCGAACTGCAGTTCGAAGTCGTGGCGCACCGGCTGGCGACCGAATACGGCGCGCAGGCGCGGCTGCTGCCGTCGAAGTACCGTTTCGCGCGCTGGGTGACGTGCAGAAACGCCGAGACGCTCAAGCGCTTCATCGAGGCCAACGCTCATCGTATGGCCTACGACGCGGCCGACGAGCCGGCGTTCCTCGCGGGCCACATGGCGGAGCTGCAGGTCGCGCAGGAACAGTGGCCGGACATCGTGTTCCACAACATGCGCGAACACGCCGGCCTGGTGCAGGAACGCGTCGCCGCCTAGCGCGCTCAATCGAAGGCGACGCGGTAGAACAGGCCCAGTCCGCTCACGGTGCCCGTTTCCACCCGCGCCGACCAGCGCCGGCTGAGCGAATAGTCGAGCTTCACCAGGCTTTGCGCGAGCCCGATGCCCTGCTCGAAGCTGATGTAGATGCGGTCGGAGAAGCGCTTGCCGAGCGCCACGACGTTGCCGCTCAACTGGCCGCTGCCGCGCAGGCTGAGATCGTCCAGTCCCAGTTTCTGCGCGATGCGCTGGTTGAAGCCCACGCTGTCGCCGCGGCCGAAGAGCGTGCCGGCCGCGGCCTGCAGGAGCGCGAGATCCGCGCCCTGGGCATCGCCCGGCGCGCGGCCCAACACCAGCCACGACAGTTTCTCCCCTTCCGATACCGGCGGCTCCGACACCAGTTGCACCTGCGGCGACTGCACCGTGCCGGTGATTTTCACGCCCACTTCCACTGCCTGGTTGCGCTGCCAGGCGGCGATGTCGAGCGTGGGGTTGTCGATCGGGCCGTCGAAGATCAGCCGGCCCTGTTCCACTTCCAGCCTTTTGCCGTAGGCGAGGAAGCGCGCGCGTTCGGCGTTGATGCGCCCTTCGGCGCGCAGGTGGTCGGACTCGTCGGTGTACAGCCTCACCCGGCCGCCGAGGTAGCCCTGGTAGCCGTAGGCGTAGAGCTGGAAGTTCTGGCCGAGCGCAAGGCGCAGATCGAGCTGCACGGGCAATTCGGCTTCGCCCGCGGATTTGCGCACCCTGGGCGCCTCGCCGACGATCACCACGTCGTCGCCCAGTTCGGGCAGCGCGTCGTCGCCCAGTTCGAAATAGCCCCGGTCGGCGCGCAGCTCGCCCGCCAGCGCGAGCTTGCCGTCTTCGACGCGCACGTTGCCGTCGCCGCTCAGGACGAGGCGCATGTCGGGGCGGTTCATGGCGGCGAAACGCTCGGCATGCCAGGTGAGCGCGGTACCGCCGTCGGCGATGCGCAGCGGCGTGCGCCCGCTCATGCTGAAACGGCCGTCGCCCGCGTACAGCACGAGCTCGTTCAACTGCAGCACGTCGCCTTCGAGCTCCGCGCGCAACTGTCCGCGCTGCCAGTACACGCCGTAGGGCGGCACGTCGATGGCGAGCGCGTCGCCCGCGATGCGGCCGCGCAGCAGCGGCGCGCGCAATGTGCCGGTGCCGCGCACGTCGGCCTGCAGGCGGCCGTCGATGCGGCCCGTGGTGGCGAACAGCGCCGAGAACGGCCGCAGGCTCGCCACTTCGACCTGCGCGTTCAGATCGAGCGGCGCGTCCGCGGTGAGCCGCCGGCCTGCGGCGGTATCGACCGGATCGAGTCTCGCGCGTACGCCGGCGTTGGCGATGGCGGAACGCAGTTCCAGCTCGGTGCGCATCGCGTCGTTGTCGAAGCGGGCGCGCAAGACGAGCCGCTCCATGCCCATGGCCACGGCCGGGCCGCCCAGCAGCGTCACGTCGCCCGCCGCGCGCCATACGTCCACACGGCCGGAGAGCTGCGGATCGGATTGCAACTGCCACTCGGCGTCGAGCAGCAGGTCGGTCCGCACCTGATCGCGCAACCCGGCGGCGAGCAGGAACCAGGTCGCGGGCAGCCGGCTGAATTCGCCGCTCGTCTGCAGTTTGGCGTTCGCCCACTCGGCGTTGCGGATCAACAGCCGGCCGTCGCCGAGCGCGGCTTCCAGACGGCCGAGCGTCACCGCATCCGGCCTGACCTGCAGCGGCGCGGGCGCGGCGAGCGCAAGGGGATAAGAGCCGCGATTGCGCAAGTCCTCGATGCGACCGGTCCAGCCGTCGTTCCAGCCGCCGGCGAGCCGCATACTGAGATCGAGGTCCTGCGCCTTTGCGCCGAGCGCTGCGGTGTGCGCGGCGAGCGTGCCGGTCAGCTTCGCGTTCAGGCGCGAGAGCGCGATATCGCCTGCGCGCAGGGCATCGGCGACGAGATCGAGTTCCAGCGGCGCATCGGCATCCAGCCCTGCGCGGCCGCTCGCCTCGATGCTGCGTGCGGTGACATCGCCCGGGACGCGCAGCGCCTGTGCGCGGATGCTGTAACGCAGCCGCGGTTTGTCCCATTCGCCGTTCAGCGCGCCGTTCGCCGAGAGGCTGCCGCCCAGGCGCGGATCGAGCTGCGCGAGCTGTGGGGCTTCCAGCGACCAGTCGAGCGTGTCGTCGCGCCGGCCGTACGCCCCTTCGGCCTGCGCCCGCGCGCGGCCCCAGCGCAGTTGCGCGTCCACTTGGGAGATGCGGTTCGTTTCGATGCGCGCCTGGCCGCGGCTCGCGAGCGCCTGTCCGCGCAGGCGGCTGTTGTCGATGCGCCACTGTGCGAGGATTCGGCGTCGCTTTTCTTCCAGATCGCCCCGGGCCTCGACCGTGCCGTTGATGTCGCCGGCCGGATAGTCGCCGAAGCGCGCCGGATCGAAACGGCGGAAGCGCAAGCTCGCGCTGAAGGGCATCGGACCGTTCAGGGAGAGTTCGCCGCTGCCGTCCAGTTCGCCGCCGCCGGCGCGGGCGTTGAGCTTGCGCAGCTCGACGCGGTCGCCTTCGCGCGACACGTCGGCGTCCAGACGTACGTCGTCCTGCTCGAGCGTGACGCGCAAAGTCTGGATCGTTGCCGTCGCTTCCGCTTCGACGGGGCCGGCAAGCGCGGTTTCGCGCAGGCTGGAATGGAGCGCGCGCAGATTGAGCGCTTCCACCCGGACCGCGATCGCGCTGCGTGCCGGACTCGCTTCCGCGTTGCCGCTCATACGGCCGCCCGAACCGAGATCCGCGCGCAGGTCGCCCAGACGCAGCGTCGCGAAATCCGTCGCGAACGCGCTTTGCAGTCGCGCGAGCGGAATGCGTTGCCGGTCTACCGGTCCCGGCTGTCCGTTGCGCAGATCCAGCGTGCCTTGCAGGCCGTTTCCGGAGGCGCAGCCCTTGGCGTCCAGCGCGAGCGCGGTGTGCGGCCACGTCTCCTGCAGGCGTTGCAGGTCGACGGTGCGGGCTTCCAGATCGAGGGCCTGCAGCCATTGTTCGCTGCGCGGCGCGAGGGTCGAACGGGCGCGCAGGCTCATGCCGTCCGCATCCGCCGAGAGCGAGGCATCGAGCCGGTTCAGCGTGCCGTTGAGCTGCACGCGTACCGCGAGCGGAAGATCCGCGCGCACGAAGGGCAGCTCGGCGCCGGCGCGGTCGTAATGCAGATCGAACGCCAGCGGAAAGGGCGCGCGCGTGCCGATGCTGCCGCTTGCCGCGAGGGCGCCGTAGGCGGTGCGCATGCCGAAGCGGCTGAGCGTATGCGCGCGCACGCCGCCGCGATAGCGCGCGTACAGATCGGTGATGCGTTCGCGGTGTCCGCTCGCTTCGTGGGTGAAGAGCAGTTCGTCGATGCGCGCTTCGCGCACGCGCAGGCCGATGGGCAGGCCGATGTGCTGCGGCGGTCCGCTTTCCGTTTTCTGCGCGCCGGCTTTGAGCAGCACGTCGAGCCGGGCGATGCGCAGGCGGTGCACGTACAGCCGCCCGAACACCGCGCGCACGAGATCGGCGCGCAGGCTGAGCGTCGCCGCTTCGACGCGTACGCCGTCGTCCTCGTAGCGCAGCGCCTCCAGTTCCAGGCCGCCGAGCAGCGTGCCGCGCGGTTCGACGAGCTGCAGGCGGTCGCCGAGCAGGTCCTGGGCGCGCGCCAGCGCCCAGCGCGTGCCGCCTTCCGTGGCGGTGACCCACCACAGCGCGGCCGCGGTCAGTACGAGCAGCGCGAGCAGCACCGCGAAGACGATGCCCAGAGCTTTGGCGATGCGCTTGGCGTTCAGAAGTTGTACCCCACCGAGAAATGCAGCCGGATTTCGCCCGTGCGTTCACCGTAGGCGACGTCGGCGCGCAACGGACCGATCGGACTGCGGAAGCGTACGCCGACGCCGTAACCGACCGCGGGATCGTAATCGCGGCGCGAATCGGCGGCGTCGCCCGCGTCGACGAAGGCGGCCAGCCCCAGCGATTCGTTCAGCCAGTGCGTGTACTCGATACTGCCGATGGCGAGAAAGCGCCCGCCGACCGTCGCGCCTTCGATGTCCACGCCCAGGCTCTCGAAGGCGTAGCCGCGCACGGTCTGGTCGCCGCCGGTGCGGAACAGGAAGGTCGAGGGAATGCCTTTGCGCGCGCCGGAAAGCACCAGACCCAGCTCGCCGCGGAAAGTGAGATCGTCGTTGCGGCCGAGCGGGTAGAAGGCGGTGAGCGAAGCGGTGCCGCGCAGGAAGGTCCGCGTGGACAGTCCCGCCGGCGCGCCGCCGATGCTCACTGTGCCGAGATAGCCGCGCCGCGGCGAGACGAGATCGTCGGTATTGCGGAAGGCGTGGCGGTAGCCGAAGAACACCGCGTGCACGTGGTCGGTGATTTCGCCGGCGATAATCTGTTCCTCGATGTGGCCGGAGACGTAGAACGAGGATGGCGTGCGGTACAGCCCCCAGTTGTGCGCCAGGCCTGCGGACAGCTCGCGCGTTTCCTCGTCCTGGATGTCGGTACGGCGCAGGCTGACGAACAGGTTCTCCCAGCTCGCGTCCGAATGCGGCGGCGAATCGAAATCCACGCGCGCCGATTGCGCCAGCGATTCCAGCCGCAGGTCGGCGCGCAGCCGCCAGGCGGCGTCGAACATGTCCATGTGGCTGTAGGTGAGCTGGGCGCGGTAGCGGGTGTCGGTGCTGTAGCCCACACCCGCTTCGAAACGCTGACGGCGGTTCTCGATCACGTTGACGTATACGGGCGCGGCCGCGGCCTTGTTCACGTCGTCGTCCACCGCGATCTGCGCGCTGGAGAAATACCCGCTTTCCAGCAGGCGGCGCTGGTAGATCGCGAGCTTCTCGGCCGAATAGGGCTCGCCGCGCCGCATGGGGCTGAAGTTCTCGACGATGCGCGCCGGGTAGCGCCGCGACCCGGAAGCCTTCACCTCGCCGAAATGGAACACCGGCCCGCTGTCGATCTCCACGCGCAGCGTCGCGCTGTCGGCTTCGGGATCGATCAGCGCTTCGCTCGCGCGGATGCGGGCGCCGGCATAGCGACCCGAGGACAAGGCGGTGAGGGCGTTGCGCTTGGAGGCGTCCCAGTCTTCCTGACGGAAGGGCTGGCCGGGCGCGAGGCTCCAGTTCGCCCGCGCGTTGGCGAGCAGCGGTGCCGCTTCGGGGTCTTCGGTGGCGGGGCCGTGAAAGGCGAGATCGACCTCGCGCACGATCACGCGCGGGCCGGGATCGACTTCGATGCGCACGGTCCACGGCTCGGTCTGCTCGTCGATGCGGGCTTCGATCCTGGGCCTGAAGTAGCCTTCGGTGGCGACCGCGCGGCGCGTCTGCTGCACGGCCTCGTCGACGAGGCGCTCAAGCAGTTCGCGGCTCATCTGCGGGTCGTCCTGCCAGCGCACCAGGCTGAGGCCGCTTTGCAGCATGCCTGCGAGCGGCGCCGGCGCCTGCACTTCGACGCGATAGCGCACGCCGGCGGCCCGGCTTTCCTCGGCCGCCGACTGGGCCCATGCGGGCAGCCCTGCCGGCATGCCGGCCAGCATGAACGCGATCAGGCGGACGTGGAACGGAACGGAGTTGAACGACTTGGGAAAACGCAACGGGCGGTGCTCGCGCTGGAACTTTCGCGACATTCTATGCCGGCATCCGGCACAGCGGCCGCACCGGCCGCCCGCGGTTGCGCGAGCACCGTTTTCACCCGGGTCCGTTGTCCGGGCCCGGGTGCGCTTTCAGAACGGCCGCAGCGAGCTGTAGTTGGCGAAATGCGAAGTGCGCTGCGGCGGCAGCATGCCGTTGCAGGCCGGCAGTTTGCGGATGCTTTCGGTCAGCACGACCAGTTCGGCCACGGATTGCACTTCCAGCTTGTGCATGACGCGTGCGCGGTGTGCCTTGATGGTCCGTTCGGTGGTGCCCAGCTCGGCGGCGATCTGCTTGTTGCGCAATCCGCGCACGAGAGCGTTCAGCACTTCGCGTTCGCGCCGCGTGAGCCGCTGATAGCGGCCCAGTTTGGAGGCGGTGGACTCGGCGTCGAGACGGATCGCTTCGCTGCGCGCGATCGCCCGTTCCACGGCCGCGAGCAGTTCCTCGCTCGACACCGGTTTGATGAGGAAATCCTCCGCCCCGGCCTTGATGGCCGCGACCGCCGTGCGCGTGTCGGCGTGCGCGGTCACGAAAACGATGGGCACCATGCTCATGCGGCGCTGCATCTCTGCCTGCAGTTCCAGTCCGCTGGTGCCCGCCATGCGCACGTCGAGCAGCAGGCAGTCGGCTTTGCTGAGGTCGGCGCGCAGCAAAGCCTCGGCCGAATCGAACAGCAGTACGTCGTAGTCCAGTACCCGCAGCAGCCGGGCGACGGCGTTGCGGAAGGATTCGTCGTCGTCGACGACATAGACGGTTTTGCGCGGGTTCATGGTTCCTCCTTGGTGATCGGCAATTCCAGTGCGAGTTGTGCACCGCCGAGGCAGGAACGCGAGGCGTAAAGGCGGCCGCCGTGCGCCTCGACGATGCGCCTCGACACGGCCAACCCCATGCCGGTCCCCTGCCTCTTGGTGGTGTAGAAAGGTTCGAAGATGTGCGCCCGGGCGTGCTCCGGAATGCCGATGCCCGAGTCGCTGACGGCGATGCGGATGCTGCGGCCTTCGCCCGTCTGGGTGGTCAGCATGACGCGGCGGAACTCGCTGCCGGCCGCGACGGCTTCCATCGCGTTGCGCACCAGGTTGAGGACCACCTGCTGCAGCTGCACACGGTCGCCGTGGATGTGCGGCAGCGCGGGATCCAGAGCAAGCGCGAGCTCGATGTCGCGTTCGGCGGCTTCGCCGCGGATCATGTCGGCGACCTTGGTCACCAGCGCGTTGAAATCCACTTTCTCGGCGACGGGGCCGCTGCCGCGATAGAGCGCCGCGATGCGGCGGATCACGGCGGTGGCGCGCTTGTCGTCCTGGATGATGTCGTGCAGCGCCTTGCGGACGTCGTCCACGCGCGGCGGGCGGCGCTCGAGCAGCATCAACGCCGCTTCCGCGTTGGAGAGGATCGCGGCGAGCGGCTGACGGAGCTCGTGCGCGATCGCGGCCGACATTTCGTCCGTGGCGACGGCGGATTCGAGTTCGCGCTCGGTGCGCCGGCGACGGCGGCGTTCCCAAAGGAACAGAGCGAGCAGCGCCGCGAGCAGCAGGACGACGGCCAGCACGGCGAGAACGAGATGCGGCGAGACGGCCGTGCCGGCTTCGGTACGGCAGGCGGTGCCTTGTCTCTGCGGCCCGAGCCGCAGGGTGTGCAGCGAATCGGCGGGACGGAGCCCGAGGACCGGAACCGGCTCGCACGGCGGATACCGGCTGATGCCGCCTGCCGCCCAGGCGGACCCGGGCGACCACAGCGCACCGCACAGTGCGCAGAAGGCGAACAGGGCAGCGGTGAATTTCGGCGCGGCGTTCCGGGCGCGGAGAGGGAACGGGTGTGGGTCGCTCAACGGACTCACCGCCGCACCTCCCGTCTCGAGCGGATGTGATCGGAGGCTGTAGCCACGGCGCGGGCCGTTGCGTTGCGCATGAGCGGCACTACCTTGTCCCCGACGGCGATCTCACGACTTCCGACAGTGCGGCGCGCCGTCCCGCCGAACGGTGGATGCGTCATGCACTTTCGACGCACCGAATTGTTCTGGTTTGTTGACTAAAGCATTAGCCAAAGGCCGGTTCAATCGTGCCAAGGGACAGCGTTGCGCTTCGGCGTAAGTCGCCGAAGCGCACCCGCCGCGCCTTCGCGGGCGACCGACGCGCCTTGTGCAAGTCGTGTGCCGGAGACGGAATCAGGCCGCCTGGTCTGCGGGAGCGGTGTCGGACGATGCGCCGGAAGACGCGCCTTCCTGCGGGTCGCGGCGGTCGGGATGCACGACCGTTTGCGCGATGGCGCCGAAGATCGACTGGCCGTCGGCGGCGCGCATTTCGATGCGGATGCGGTCGCCGATACGCAGCAGCGGCGCGTCGAGCGCTTCCTCCTGCAGCGCGCGTTTTTCCGCGAGCGAACAGGCACCTACGGAAGCGTCCCGGTTGGAGACGGCACCTGATCCGATGATGGTGCCGGCGCGCAAATCGCGCATGCGCGCGGCCGCGGCGATGAGCGCGGGGAAGTCGAAAGCCATGTCGGTGCCGGCGTGCGGCAAGCCGAGCGGCTCGTCGTTGAGCTGCACTTCGAGCGGCAGGTGGACGCGCCTGCCGTCCCAGGCCGCACCCAGTTCGTCGGGGGTGACGGCGACGGGCGCGAACGCGAGCGCGGTCTTGGCATGGAACAGACCGTTGCCTTTCGTCAGTTCCGCCGACACCAGCGCCCGTGCGGTGAGATCGTTGGCCAGCACGAACAGGCGGATGTGTTCGCCCGCGCGTTCGCGCTTGACGCCGCGCGGCACGTCGCCGGTGACGACGGCGATTTCCGCCTCCAGGTCGAGCTGCAGCGCCTCGTCGTCGAGGAGGATGTCCTCGTGCCCGGCGAGCGCCGCGTCGGCGCGGCCGTTGAGCAGCCACGGCTCCTTGCGGAAGTCCTCCGGCAGCGGCAGGCCGCGCGCGCTGCGCAGCCGCTCCATGTGCGAGGGATAGGCCGAGGCGCCGATCCAGGCGTAGGCGCGCGGCAGCGGCGCGGCGAAGCGGCACGGGTCGAATTCGAACCAGCGCGAGCCGGAGGGCGCGCGGTTGGCCTGTTCGTAGAGCTCGCCCAGCAGCGGCGCGAGATAGTCCCAGTCGTCGAGCGCGGCCTGCAGGGTCGGGGCGATGTCGTAGGCGACGGTGGCGTATTTGAGGTCGCGCGAGACAACGCACAGGGCGCCGTCGCGCGTGCCGTCGTTCAGGCTGGCAAGCTTCATGGCGATGGGAATGCGGCGCGAACGCCGTGCAAAGAGCCGATCGAAAAGCCGCGATTCTAGCAGCGTGCGCCGTCATCGCAGACGACGAGCCGGTCTTCCGGCACGGCCTCGTCGGCATCCAGCGCCGGCAGCTGTTTGAGGCGCTCGTAGTAGGGCGTAAAGTCCGGCGCCGTGTCGTGCAGCAGTTGCGCGAAGTTGTCGAGCACGAAATAGCAGGACTGGAAACGGTCGATGCGGTAGCGGGTGCGCATGACGCGCATGAGATCGAAGGCCACGCGCCGCGGCCGCTCGTCCTGCACCGCGTAGGGCAGCTCGGCGCTGGAAGAGAGCAGCCCGGCGCCGAAGGCGCGCACGCCGTCCGGACTGCGCACCAGCCCGAATTCGATCGTGTACCAGTACAGGCGCGCAAGGTAGGGCAGCCCGCCCAGGGGCAGCGCCTTCAGCCCGCCCATGCCGTAGGCCTGCAGGTGCTCGGCGTAGACGCCGTCGAAGAGCAGCGGCACGTGGCCGAAGAAGTCGTGAAACAGATCGGGCTCGGCGATGTAGTCGAACTCCTGCGCGGTGCGCAGCCACACCGTCACGGGGAAGCGCCGGTGCGCGAGGTGCTCGAAGAACTCGCGTTCCGGGATCAGCCCGGGCACGCCGACCAGCTCCCATCCGGTCGCGCGCCGCAGCTTGCGGCTCGCGAGGTCCAGGCGGGGAATGCGGTGGGGCGAGTCGATGCGTTCCAGCGCGGCCAGGAACTCCGGGCAGGCGTAGCGCGCCGCCAGCCGGCGCTGACGGGCGTAGAGCAGTTGCCACAGCGTATGTTCGTCTTCGCTGTAGCGCTCCCATTGTTGGGGGACCGTGTAATCGCGTCGCGCTTCGCTGTAATTGCCGCGCAGTCCCGGACGCGGAGCTTCGCGCGGTGCCGCCATGTCCTTGCCCCGCAGGCTGCGGCCGATGGTTCGCATAGACGCTTGGCGCCCGTGGCGCGGGCGTGTGCTGTTCTGTCTTTCTCTTTAGACCAGTTTCGGCGGGCGCGAAAGCCTGAAACGGTTCAGAGCTGCAGGCGCGCGTAGGCTTCGCCTGTTTCGAACTCGGCCAGGCGCGCGCGGATCAGCGCATCCAGCCTGAGCAGATTGGGATCGCGGATCCCGTGGGTGGCGAGCCCGTCGAGCGTGAGGTGCAGGTAGTCGAGGTTGCTGCCCAGCTTGCCGGCGGCCTCGCAGAGGATGTCGGCGATGCGCTCCGGCGCGAGCCGGCCGGCGTATCCCGGCCGGTCGCGATTGACGACGAAGGCCAGTGCCCGCAGCGATTGACCGCCGTGCGTGGCATGCACCCAGCGCGGGATGTAGGAGCCGAGGAACATCTCGCGCCGCCACAACAGCCGCAGCTCGTCGACCGCGATGGCGCCCGGGATGCGGTAGGCGATGCCGGTGCAGCGTCCGCCGCGGTCCAGCGCGAGGACCAGGCCGGGACGTTCGGGCGTGCCGCGGTTGACCCGCGACCACATGCAGAAGCTGCGGTGCCAGCCGTGCACGGTGACGATCCGCCGCTCGGCGTATTCCAGCACCGGGTTCCAGATCAGCGAGCCGTAGGCGAACAGCCAGACGTCCTCGCCCTGGCGGTGCGGCGAGGCGAGCGCTTCCTGCAGCGAAGCCTCCAGCTCGGCCTCGCTGAGGAGGTAATCCTTGACGGCGGTGTTTTCGAGGCCCTGGCGCAGCTCGTCGCGTTCCAGGTATTCGCGGCAGAGCACCTGGGCCGCCGCATCGGCGCGCGGCAGGGAAGAGGGAGGCTTGGTACGGCGCGGCATGGCCGGAATCACACCACGCCGCAGGAGCGTTGTCGAGCCGGCGGTGCGGCTCGCCCC